>C687J35174_10003970_pt1 | contig 20087 bp, 24 predicted proteins | sample RifCSPhighO2_01_FD_35174 | JGI IMG/M metagenome (IMG submission 35174) | reverse complement strand
CTGCTGTTTCCTATCTTCTTTCTTAAATTTATTTTTCCAAGACTTGCTAATCTTAGAAATTCCATCATATCATCTCTATCTTCTTTTGGAATTTTTTTATCTGCAAGAAAACTTTTCTTTCTTACTTCAAGATTAGGCTCATGAATTTTTATCTTGGTGTAAGTCATAAAATTAGATAATTCTGCTTATTTATAAGGTTTTCGAGATTCGATACAAAAGTATCTATGCCCCGTCCGAGATTCGAACTCGGGTCACTGCCTCGAAAGGGCAGTATGATAGACCGGGCTACACTAACGGGGCATTCATGGAAGTTTCTCTTGAAATTTGGTTTATAATCTTTTTGGTTAAATTTATAAATTATATTTGTTGAATCTATTTATCCCCACTTAGCTCAATTGGTAGAGCATTCGGCTGTAGAGGATGTTTGACGTGGCTATAATGCTAAGAATGAAAAATATTCAGCCGTCACCGAAAGATAAACTATTATCCGGGAGAGGTTGCTGGTTCAACTCCGGCAGTGGGGATATACTCTCTTTTGTGAAGNCAATAAAAAAAAAGAGAAAAAGAAAGTCACTCAACATCATCATATTCGGGCTCAAGGTACTCCTCTTCCTCGTCTTCCCAGTCATCCCTGGATTTGAACTCAAAGTCCTCTTCGTAGGAATCTTTCATCCAACCACCTCTTTTTTTGCTATATTTTGAGAAATATATTTCTTTATATATTTTTTGAATTTTGTTTAGTAATGTTTATATATTAGTCATGCATTTANTTCTATGTATTTTCAATTGTGGAGAGGTGAAATTTGATGAAAAAGATCTTGTTGTTGGTTNTGCTTGCCTTATTTATTGTTNCTTTTGTTANCGCGGATATTACGTTTAATAATGATTTCTATGAAGAGTACAATATGGGTGATGTCGTTGAAGTTCAGGGCTATGTTCTGAGCGATTCGAATGTTGATGATATATTCAGGCTTTATCTGGTCTGCGGGGGCGATTCCCAGATCCTCTCAGGAAAGATGATACATGTCAGCAACAATCAGAATTACTACTTCGCTCAGGATGTCAACCTCCCTGTGAATTCAAATGGGATATGCCATTTTAATGCGGACTTCAATGATGAGAATGAAGATTCAGAGGACTTTCAGGTTACAGATGAGCTGAAGGGTGATATTTTTGTAACGAGCACAAGGATAAAATTAGGGGAGCCCTTGAATGTTGAGGGTGATGTCTACAGGCTGAGTGATGATAGAATAAGCGGGTTTGGAATATTGACATTGAGCAAGGATTCAGAGGAGTTCTTGGTTGACAGCTTTGACATAACAAACGGAGACATAGCGTACAATTTCATTCTTGACAGCCTTCCTGCAGGGGACTATGACCTCCAGGTTGAGGTTTATGATTATTATGGGAACAGCCACATATTCACCTTTGCACAGAAGATTCAGGTGATCAATGAGCTTACTGCAAGGGTGAGTCTTGAAACATATGAAGTTCTGCAGGGAAACAACCTAAAGATTCTTGGAGCCGTTGATGACGCTGATTCATACGAAGTATACATAGAGTATGAAGGCAAGTCGGAAACTTTGAATTTTTACAGCGCCGGCTTTGAATATGATGTCAAATTGGGCACCTTAGGGGGTGGAAGCCATACAATCTTGGTGAGAATAGTTGACAGCTATGGTAATTTTTATCTTGAGACATTAGGATATGAAATAATTTCAGTGCCCGATAGGATGGATGTGGAGATAGGAGACAGCGTCCTTCCAGGCGACAGCATAAGCCTTGGTGCAACAATATACGACAAGGCGGATTATATTTATCAGGATGAAATAAGCGTGAGGATACTCAATCCGAAAGGAGAGAAGATAGGACTGTCCGAAATCAATTCGGGAGAAAGCTCTACGTATGAAGTTGAGGATTATACCGCTCCGGGAATTTACAAGGCTGTATTTGAGAGCCCTGACTTCAATGTTGAAAGGGAATTTACTGTGAACACACTTGAAAAGATTGATGCTTATTTTGAAGACAACAGGCTGAAGGTTAAGAATGTGGGAAATGTCGATTTGAGCGATGACTTCAATGTCTTGATAGGTGGAAGTACAGTTGATTTCAGTTACAGCCTGAAGCCTTCCGAGATTGGAAGCTATGATCTTAGGGGATGGGTAAGCCAAGGAGTCTACACAGCTTCTGTAAGCTCTGACTATGGTGATATTCAGGTTGATGTTGAGCTCGTTGATGACAGAACAGGATTCCAAAAAGTCACAGGATTTGTTGTCGGCGCCAATGGAGGAAGTCCAACACTGTTATGGCTGATACTGATAATCGTTGTAGCGGCAATTGTTTATTTCGTCTTCTTCAGAAAGAAACCAACTAAGAGGGGCGATGTTTATGAAGGGGACTACAACAAGCATTTTGAAGAGGGAAAATCAATGAGGGAAAGGGTGATGGAAAAGAGAAACAGGCTGAGGACGCAGCCAAAAAGTTGTTCCCTTCAAAGAAATACCAAAGAGAGATGCGGATAACTTCAGGGATGACATGGTAAGGAAGATGAAAGAAAGATAATATCCTTTTCTTCTTCTATTTCTCTATAATTTTTGAAGCATTTTCTGAACAGCTTTCGGAATTCATTGAGTTTTTTTGATTTTTTAAGGAATGATATGCATATGTTATTGTTCTTTGACACTCTTATGGCTTCCTTCATCGCCTTTTTCATATTTTTTATGTTGTGGAATGCGGTCACTGAAATCACGGTGTTGAATGACCTGTCCTTAAACGGGAGTTTTTCTGCATCTCCGAACTTCAGGTTTTTTTTCTTTCCAATCATCTCCCTGCAGTTGTCTATCCCTGTTGAATTTACATTGAAGAAATCAGTGGATATTCCAGTTCCGCAGCCTATGTCTAGAAGCGGGGGGATTATCTTCATATTTTCCTGAATAACTTTCAGCTTTTTTATCTGCTCGCCCCCATGCAGTTCTTCGTAGCCCTTTGATAAATGACGGTACATCTTCAAGGTAAAAATTGTATTTTACAAGATATAAAGGTTCTCCATAATTCCCCTCCTTCACGTCAAAATAAAGAGTGCTTCTTCCGAGGGGATATGTCGCTCTCTGCTTCCTAAGATCTAGCTCTAATTCCCCGAACTCAAGCACTGTAAACCTTCTTTCAAGCCTTTGCAGCTCTTTTATCGTCTCGTAAATCGGGGGCTCCTGCCCGAGGGAAGAGGAAAATACCAAAAGTGATGCTAACAGCGCCCTTAATTTCATAATCTTTATATAATCTTAAGTTATTTAAAGAATATGATTCTTGGAAAGGAGGAGATACTGAAGGCGATTAAAATTGGGGGCCTGAAGGTGGAGCCTTTTAATAAAGACAGTATAAAGGGCAGCTCGATTGATCTGACGCTGGATAACAAGTTTAGGTTCTTTTACAAGGATGTCATGAGCCAGGACTACAAGAAGTACAGCAAACTGATGACAAAGAGCCAGATAGTTCTGGAGCCGGGGCAATTCATTCTTGGAATCACGAAGGAGAAGCTGACGCTGAAGAATCTTGCCGGAAGATTAGAGGGGAGGAGCACGTTTGCAAGGCTTGGGATCACTGTCCATGCGGCATCAAGCTTCATTCATCCGGGCGTGAGCAACAAGCAGGTTCTTGAAATAAAGAACGTCAACAATGTCAGAGTGAAGATAAATGCGGGTGATAAGATATGCCAGGTGTTCTTTTCAGAAATCAAGGGGAACTATGTTCTTGACAGCAAGTTCCGGAAGCAGGTCAGTCTCTAAGAGGGAATTAAAGAATTATGATGCGATTGGAAAGAACAACAGGAAATTAAAATTCACTATGGCTTCCAGTCCTGTTATTCATGTGGACAATAAAGTCTTGTTGGTTGAACATTGGAACGATGAACTCTGGAAATTCCCCCGAGGAAATAGTATGGTCTTTACTTTCTAATATACTTCTTATTTCTGGGATTTTGTTGTGAAAATGCTTGCTGCGGATAAATGTTTTCATAATTATAATTTGTCAAAAGAATATTTAAACCTTGTCTAATATTTCGCACTTCTAGCATATATCCTTTGAAGATGGCTCGTTGCATTTCATGAAGTATTTTATTTTATAATCCGAGTTTTTATATTTCTCCTTTAATAAAGGAAGAATCTCAAGGAATGAGTTCAGTATTGAGTGCTTTGCCCCAGGATATTTTTCCTCCATCTTGTTTGGAATCCTATTGGCAATTCATCTCAGTAGTAAACTGCTGAGGTTTCTTGCCTATATGATTTTAAAATTAAAAAAAATTTATAAATTTAGCGCCGGCTCAAACTTACTGAATGGCTGTGATCCTTCGAGGAGATATCCATTCACGAAGAATGCAGGCGTTCCTGAAACTCCATAGCTTGAACCATCTGCTATGTCTTTGTTTATCTTGTCTGAGTGTTTCTTGGAATCGAGGCATTCATTGAACTGCACAGTGTTCAGCCCCAAGTCGGATGCATACTGCTTAAGGTCATTTAATACCAAGGCATCCTGGTTCATGAACAACAAGTCATGATACTTCCAGAACATATCCTGCTCATTAGCGCATTCTGATGCAAGAGCTGCATTCATCGCATTTGGATGGAAGCTCAGTGGAAAATGCCTGTAAACAAATTTTATCTTTCCCTCCTCCGCCAATTGTTCCAGAATTGGAACCGCTGCTTCATAACTCTGGCCGAATCTTGCCTTTCCTGCAGCATCATCAAATGCCAAACCGCAGAAGGGGCATTCAAAATCTGAAAATACAATCACAACATTCTCAGAGTCTTCAGGCCCTAAAAATGGGCCGTCTGCCGCCTCGACGTCAATAATCTGAGGCTGAGTGTTCTGCACAGCCTGTATTTCTGAATCCAAAGGCACTGCCGTAGGGAACAGAAGCTTTCCGTCCATTGTTATGTAGGACTCGAAAGGCTGATTGTCTATAAGCATTGATACTTTGTAAACCCCGCTTACTTTTTCAGTATTCTGAAGAACTGCCTGCGAAGTTCCATCAAGCAGGTTTTCGTTTATGAACACCACAGCATTTCCAGTTATCTTATTTCCTGAACTGAAGCTGAAAACATTGAACAAGCTCAGGATAAACAAAACAGCAAGAACCATTGTGGTTATCTGCCATGTATTTATTCTTTTCATTGATATTACCCCCTTGCAGCATTTGACTGAATTTTCTGTTTAAATAGTTTATGATAAAAAAAGAAAGAGGGTTATTTCATTGTAACGTAATATAAACCCGCCAGAACAAACAATGCTGTGTACCAGCTAACTCCCCAGTTGAACCAACCGAAGTCTGCTATCAAATACAAAACCCCAATAACAAGCGTCACCCAAGCCAACCATGCTGGGCAAGCGGATGCTCCACTCTTTGCCATTATAAAATCACCTCCGATTTATACATAAAATATGGAATAATTTATATAAAAAGGTTTCTTTATTAGGACATTATGGAATTCAAACAAAAATTCACGGAAAGATATGGGAAGCTGACAGATATTGAAGAGTTTAAGAGGTACTGCCTGATGGACCTGAGAAAGTCAATAAGGGTGAATACACTGAAGATTTCAGTGAGTGATTTGAAAAAGAGACTTAATCTGGATCTGGAAAAAATTCCATGGACTGATGACGGCTTCTATGTAAATTCAAGAGCTACTCTTGGGAATCTTAACGAACATTTTTTAGGCTACTTTTATGTCCAGGAAGCCGCGTCAATGTTGCCTCCCCTGGTTTTGGACATCAAAGACAAGATACTTGATGTCAGTGCAGCGCCTGGGAGCAAGACAGGACAGATAGCTGCTCTCATGAGTAATAAAGGGATGTTAATAGCGAATGACAATGACTATAAAAGGCTTAAAGCNCTAAGCATGAACCTTCAGAGGCTGGGGGTTATGAACACAGTCATCACCCTGATGGGCGGCTCGTCAATAAAGGAGAACTTTGATTCAATACTGCTTGATGCTCCCTGCTCCGGCACCGGGGCAATAAGGAAGTCCCTTGAAACTCTCAGGATTTACAATACAGGGATGATCAGAAAGCTTGCCGGAGACCAAAGAAGATTGATTGACAATTCCTTTAGAATCCTGAATAAAAATGGAAGCCTCGTCTACTCCACATGCAGCCTCGAGCCTGAAGAGAATGAGGGTGTGATAGACTTTTTGCTTGGCAAATATGAGAATGCCAAATTAGAGAAAATAAAGTTTCACGGCTTGAAGACTGAGGGGGCTATCCTTGATTTTGAGGGAAGAAGCTACAATTCTGAAATTAAAAACTGCGTCAGGGTGTGGCCTCAGGACAACAACACAGAGGGATTCTTCGTCGCGAAAATCAGGAAGAACTGAACCCAATCTCAGATAATTCTTTTTACACAAACAAATTGCTTGTTCTTTACTTTGAAGATATTCTTTTCCCTAATTATTTTGCAGGAATCTTTGTATTTTGACCCGTTGCTGTTTCACTGAGCCATACTATATTTCTTGGATCTTTGTTTGAACTGTGATGATTGAACAAGTTTATCACGCAACAATTATTGCTTAAATTAATTCCTGCTGAGGATCCTGCATTTTTGTCAAATCTAAAATTTGCGATCAGGCAAAGAACATCCTGCCAGTTTTCAATCTTCTTCTAATGGGATAAATCAGATTGGTTTGCACAAAACCATCCGGCCGCTGATTTAAATCTCTCTTCAAGCGAGTCTCCAATAATTTACTTTAGAAAGGTAAAAAATTAAAACAGCCTAATCTTCAAGATAATCCGTCAGCCTTTGTACTGTCCCTTTTCTTATTTCTTCATACTTTTCAGGTGAGCCGTATATTTCTTCCTTTCTTAACCCATATGGATCGTTAATTCTCGAGGAATAAATTCCATCTCTTCCTGGTTTAGAATAATTTTCATACTCAAGAACAATTGAATTGGTGTCTCTCATATAAACAGCATATTTTAACACCCATCCATTTTTTAATTCTTCCTCCAGTCTAATTCTTCCACCAAGCCCACAGTATGCTATTTCAACTTTGTCAGTATCTCTCATTAATGTTTTCAGATGGCCTGCTGGATCTCTGTCTTGTGAGTACATGGAAGAATGAAACATACCTAAAACCAGCGCTATTTTAATCAAATTTTTCATTTTAAGCACAGATCATACCTTATTTTTAAACTTTATGGCAAAAAATGAGCTTGCGGGGATTTGAACCCCGGACCTCTGGTTCTCTTAGATTTGTACCAAAGGCGGTCATATAAGACCAGTGCTCTAGCCAGGCTAAGCTACAAGCTCATTAAGAAAAATTTAATCAACAATGTTTATATAGTTTTTTATATAGCTGGCTTGAACTATGAATGAAAATGGTGATTCTAAATATCGTTGGAATGGGGATGGATTGAAGTGTGTTGTTGGTGAAACTTCAACCAGGATAGAAACGAGTTTGAGGGGTTATTATCCGTTAGGAAAGGATAGGCTTCGTCGTATTGTTGATTTGCCCGGACTTGCGAAAAATATTTGTCTTGATGGTTCTAGGATTGAAATTAATGATTTAAGTGAACCTATAATACTTGAAGGAAAGTTTGTTGGTCCTCATGCGCATAAAGCTGGATGCAGGGTAATCCCCTTGAATAATCATGATATGGATTATCCGCCTGTAGCATAACCTTTATAAATTCTCTTTTTTGTTTTTTATTAATCAAAATAAATTCAGGAGGATCAAAATGGCAGAGGTCAAAAAGGATTTGCAAGACAAGGCTTATGAAGCTATTGAGCTGGCTAAAAAGTCAGGAAAGTTGAAGAAGGGTTCTAATGAGGTTACCAAGTCGGTTGAGAAAGGGTATGCAAAGCTGGTTGTTGTTGCCAACGATGTAAACCCAAGAGAGGTCATCATGCACTTGGAGCCGTTATCAAGGGAAAAGGAAATTCCTTTCGTTTTGGTTGAAAGTAAGAGCGACCTTGGAGCTGCTGCNGGACTGCCGGTTTCAACTGCTGCGGTTGCAATTATTAAGGAAGGAGATTCTTTAAACTTAATCAAGGAAATAAAGGTGAAGTTGAGCAAGAATGGCAAAGAGTAAAACCAAAAAAGACAAGAAAACTGAGAAGAAGGAGAAGAGAGCTCAAAAGAAACAGGTTGTTACTAGAGACCAGAGGATTAAATTCACTCAGGAGACCGGAGGCTTGTTTAGCAGCGCCTACCCTGCAACCGTGGAAGAAATTATTGGAAGGACAGGCACGAGAGGGGAAGTAACACAAGTCAGGTGCAAGATAATGGATGGAAGGGACACAGGAAAGATTCTAAGAAGAAATGTCAAGGGTCCTATAAGAATTGGCGATGTCCTGATGCTGAGAGAAACTGAGATTGAGGCAAGAAAGCTAATGTCAGGGAAGAAGAGAAAATGAGCAATTGCAGTTTCTGCGGAAAGAGCATGGAAAAAGGAACAGGAAAAATGTTCGTCTTCAAAACTGGAAAGATCAGCTATTTCTGCTCTTCAAAATGCGAGAAGAACATGCTGAAGCTCAAGAGAAAGCCCCATACTGTCAGGTGGACCAAAGAATTTGAAAGGGTAAGGAAGAGCAGGGGTTGATTCTTTACAAATACATTTGGAATTTGATTTGAACAGAAATCTTTATAATATTTTGTCGTTTAGTCCTTTCATGATTGAGGAAACTTTGGTTCTGATCAAGCCTGATGGCGTTGAAAGGGGGCTCATAGGGGAGATTATTTCTAGATTTGAAAAGAAAGGGCTGAAAATCAAAGGGATAAAAATGGTTAGAGTGAATCGAGATCTTGCAATGCAGCATTACACTGAGGACATAACGAGGAGAAGAGGCGAGCATGTAAGGAAGAAGCTAATGGATTTCATTGTCAATAGTCACGTCGTTGCTATCTGCCTTCAGGGTGTTGATGCCGTTGAGAATGTGAGGAAAATTGCTGGGGACACTGAGCCAAAATCAGCCCTGCTAGGAACGATAAGAGGAGACTACGCCCACATAAGCTACAAATATGCAGATGAGAAAAACATGGCTATCCCAAATCTAGTTCATGCTTCGGGAAACAAGGAGGAGGCTGAAAAGGAAATCGGCCTGTGGTTTTCCCAGAAAGAACTGTTTGATTATGAGAACGTGTATGACAAGCACATGAGGTAGTCTTTTATTTTGTTTGACTTGTTTTTTATAGGCTTGCTGCTTTGGAAGATTGCAAAGCCATATTCTAAATCCTTATAATTAATTATATCTTATTCATCATAATAATCTATTAATAAAGAGATGGCCTTTCCCTACAATGAAATTCGCGCATCTGGCAGATTGCCATATCGGAGGATGGAGGGATTCAAAGCTAAAGGAGCTGAGCATCAAATCCTTTGAGAGGGCTGTTGAAAAATGCATTGAGGAGAATGTAGGGTTTTTGTTGATTGCGGGAGACTTATTCGACAATGCGCTCCCAAGCATAGACCTGATTAAGGCCACTGCAGACATCCTAAACAGGCTGAAGGAGCATGATATTGATGTTTACATAATCCCTGGAAGCCATGACTTTTCGCCTTCAGGAAAGACAATGCTTGGCGTTCTGGAGAAGGCAGGGCTTGTAATCAATTCAATGAGAATAATTAATAACAAACTGCATTTCGTGACTGATAAAACGAATGTCAAAATTACAGGATTAGTCGGACTTAGGTCAGGCCTGGACAAGTATTACTATGAAAATCTTGACTTTTCAAATATCGAGGATGAGCCGGGATTTAAGATATTTATGTTCCACAACACTATAGATGAAATAAAGCCGAAGGACATGGAAAAAGTTGAGGGAATTTCAATGAAGAAATTTCCAAAAAATTTTGATTATTACGCCGGAGGCCATGTCCACTACATAAGGGAGGAGGACTATGGCAGGGGAAAACTCGTATACCCAGGACCTCTGTTCCCAAATAATTTCAAGGAAATAGAGGAGCTTGGAAACGGAGGCTTCTACATCTATGACAATTCAAAACTGAATTACATCCCAATAAAGCTCAAAGAAACACTCCACATCAAAATCAATGCCGATGGAAAGACTGCAAGGGAAGTTGAAGATGAGGTCCTTGATATTCATAACTTTGAGGACAGAATAGTCACTATAAGGGTCGAAGGAATTCTGAANGAAGGAAAGGCTTCCGACATAAATTTCAAGAAAATTATTGACAATATCAGCGGTGCGTATGCTGTGCTGAAAAACACATCCAAGCTGAGGTCAAAGGAATTTCTGGACTATGACACTGGTGAGCACAGCGTTGAAGAGCTGGANAGCAATGACATACTTAAATTTGTAAAAGAGATNAGCTTCGAAAGGGAGTTCGTTGAAAATTTGATCAAGATTCTTGACAGTGAAAAGGACGAGGGAGAGAAAAACGTTGATTTTGAAAACAGGATAATAAAAGATTTTGAAAAGTTAATATGATAATAAAAAAAATAAAACTTGAGAACATAAGAAGCTATATTGAAAGGGAAATTAATTTTGAACTAGGGAGCACGCTGCTGTCAGGCGACATAGGATCGGGAAAATCAAGCATACTTCAGGCCATTGATTTTGCGCTCTTTGGGCTGTCAAAAGGAGTCCTGTCAGGAGAGTCTCTTTTGAGGTATGGAAAAAACAAAGGAAGCGTTGAGCTGGAATTCAAGATTGGAAATTTTGACATTAAAGTCAAGAGGAGTCTCAAGAGGAGCAGCGACAGTGTCGTCCAGAATTCAGGCTATCTTGAGATCAACGGGGCAAGGGAGGAATTAAGCGCTGTTGAGCTTAAGCAGAGAATACTTGACCTTCTGAATTATCCGAAGGAAACCCTNACAAAGAAATCCCTGATCTACAGGTANACAGTGTACACACCACAGGAAGAGATGAAATCAATCCTCTTGAGCGATGACAAGTACAGGATTGACACCTTGAGAAAGATATTCAACATTGACAAGTACAAGAGGATAAAGGACAACTCAAAGATCGTGAGCTATCACCTTAGGGAGAGGATTAAAGAGAGGGAGACTCTGATTCTTGATCTGGAGGAGCTTAAAAAAGAGAAGACAGAGAAAGAGGGGGAGCTTGACAGCCTAAATAATAAATTAAATGAGATCAACTCCAAATTCAGCGTTGCCTCGATGAGGGTTGAAGACAGGAAAAATGAGATAGGATTGATTGAGGAAAAGATTAAGCTGTTCAATGAGCTCAGGAAGAATTTTGAACTGAGAGAGTTGGAGCTCAAGAANCTAACTAGCAGGATTTTAAACAACGAAGAATTTGGTGCCAGGCTTGAAGGCGATATTGCAAGGCTTCAGGAAGAGATTGGCACGGGTGTTGAAGTCAAGAGTTATGACACTGATATCATTGCTGTCAGGGGCAAAATAAACAAGTGCGAGATTGAATTAAGNACTATCACGCAGAGAATGAGNGAGAGCAAAGTAGGATATATGAGTTCAGAAAGGATGATAAATGAGCTTAAGAGCCTCAAAAAATGCCCCGTATGCAAGCAGGATGTTAACGATGATCACAGGCATGCAATAGTTGGTGCTGAGGAGATTAATATGACCTACCTAAGGGATTCTATTAAAGAGCTCACACTGCAGGAAAATAAGTTAATGATTGAAATCAGAGATTTTAGGAGCAGGCTTGAATCTATCAGCATGGAGAAGAGCAGATTCGAGATCTGGAGGCTGAAGAGGAAGAACCTGATTGACAAGAAGGACAATCTGGAAAATGTGAAGAGAGAAATCAATAATGACGGGGCAAGAGTAAGGGGTCTTGAATCTGAAATCTCCGAATTGAGGTCAAGAATTGGAGAAATAAACACCNATGACTACGCCAGGCTTAAGCGTGATCTTGATGGGCTGCTCGTGGAGGAAAGGGAGATACTTCTCAATAAAACATCTGTTGAAACAAGGATAAAAAATATTCTGGAAATTCTTGCCAAGCTCAGGGAAGGCGTTGAAAGGAGAGAGAAGTACAGGGAGGAGCTGTTCAGCCTCAAAAACTTGAGGTCTTTTATTGATTCTGATTTCGTCGGACTGGTCGAGGACATAGAGAAAAAAATAATGCTTAAAGTCCATGGCGATTTTAATTCCCTGTTTGAAAAATGGTTCAACATCCTTGTTGATGACGACAATCTGATTGTTGCATTGGATGAGGACTTTTCTCCTCTTGTTGAGCAGAATGGCTACAACCTTGACTACCTGAATCTGTCAGGTGGAGAGAAGACTGCAGGGGCTCTGGCGTACAGGCTCGCCCTTAACCAGGTGATAAACAATGTCGTCAGCGACATCCAAACCAAGAACCTGATAATCCTTGACGAGCCGACTGATGGGTTTTCAGAGAGCCAGCTTGACAGGATGAGGATACTCCTTCAGGAGATTGACATCAAGCAGGTAATAATTGTGAGCCATGATCCTAAGATTGAGAGCTATGTCGACAGGGTCTTAAGGCTTGACAAGAAGGAGGGGGTTACAGAAGTTTTATAAAAATATAAGTTGAATCCTATCTATGCTTTACTTGATAAGCCTTGGAATAAGCAAGGAAGACATAAACCTCGGGGCCATTGAATCTGTGAAGAAGTGCGATGAGGTTTATCTTGAGGGATACACTTCCCTCGGAATAAGCCTTGTTGAATTGAGTGGTATTTTCAATAAAAGAATTGATGTCGTTGGCAGGGACTTTGTCGAGAATTATGACGTCAAGAGCGCCGGGGAAAAAAATATAGGGATCCTATTCTATGGGGATGTCTTTTCTGCAACGACGCACATCTCGCTTTATCTTGACGCAATAAAAAAGAACATTGAAGTTAAAGTCATACACAACATTTCAATACTGACTCTTGTTTCAAACATTGGATTAAGCCTTTATAATTTTGGGAAGACCATAAGCGTTCCGTTTCAGGATGTGGATCTTGTGGGAGGGCTCAGGGATAACCTCAAGCTTGGAATGCACACTTTGTTCCTGCTTGATCTCAATCCAAGAGAGAACAAATTCATGAGCATCAATGAGTCCATCAAGAGATTGAGAAAGCAGGGCATGGAAAACAGGCTTGTCGTTGGAATTGAAAGGCTTGGATATGAAGACCAAAAAATCAAGGCGGGAAATGCAGATAATATCTTAAAAGTAAAATTTGAAAGGTTTCCGCAGTGCCTTATTGTCCCTGGAAGAATGCATTTTCTTGAAGAGGAGATTTTGGATAATTTTAAATAACTGGGATTTATTATTGTCTTATGTTAAAAAGAGGGCAGGCTGCCATGGAGTTCTTGATGACTTATGGCTGGGCNATCATAGGTGTCCTGATAGTTTTGGGCGCTCTGTTTTACCTTGGCATTTTTTCTCATGAAACCTCCAACAGCTACCAAATACAGGCTCCGCTTTTGATAGAGGATATGATCGTGAAGGATAATGGAATACTGTTCCACATATCAAAGAATTTGGTTGACGAGGCCAACATCACAGACATATCAATCAATGGTGAGTCATGCTATGATCTTGGGGGATCTTTGTACAATACTGGTCTAGGCGATGAGACTTTTACAGGATGCGCCCTTGATATGTCTGATTATGACAAGGTTTCAGGGAACATAAGAGTAATGTACACTTCCAAGGGAAATTTAATTCATAGCATAGAAGGCTCTTATTCTGGAACAAAAGAGGATGGAAGCATTTTTGATGTTCTTGAGCGGAGTGAAACGGAATTCCACTTATCCGGCGAGGGGCTTGTTTTTGGATGGGACGGCTCAAATAATATTGATTATGTTTCAGGACTCGTTGGAATATTGGGAGGAGGGATCCAGGCAGGAAATGCAGAGGGGTATTTAGGAACTGGAACCAAAATGAAATCTCCAAATGAGTATATTCAGTTTTCAAACTTAGATTTATTGATAGGTACGAATCCTAATGAATTCACAGTATCTATGTGGGTGAAAGTTGAATATGACACACCGTCGNNCACCTCCACCTACTGGGGATTCTACAATGGGAGCACTATAAGGACAAGACTGTGGAGCTCCGGCGGACAAACCCCTTATTTCGTTTTTCAGAATAGCTCAGGCTCGAACCCAGCCTTAAGCCTTGATTCATACAAACCATCAAGCAATCCAACGGCATGGAATCATTTTTTGATAGCCTATGACGGGATTAACATCACCTTCTTCAGGAATGGGGTAAAAAAATCAACTTATGTCGCTGGTGAGAGCGAGCACATTGGAGGCTATAATTTTAAGATAATGTACAACAGCCCGGATTCCAACAAGATTGCCTATGCGGATGAAATTGCAATGTGGAGAAGAACTTTAACCCATGAGGAGATAACCCAACTGTACAGCCTGTACATCTAAACTTTTTTAAAGTGTTTTTTGATTAAACTCCCATGGATTTCACAAAGGAACTTAATAGCCTGATTGTAGAGGATAAAGTGCCGACCATTGAAGGCATATTGAAATTAAGGGATGGTCTTGCAAGAAAACTAAAACCAAAGCAGCTTCCTTCACTGATTTCAATCTTTGCCAAGGCAGACAGGAAGCAGAAAGAATATCTCAAGAAGATACTTAAAACGAAACCAAACAGAACTCTGTCAGGAGTTTCTCCCGTTGCTGTGATGACAATGCCTTCAAACTGCCCTCCCCAGGCTATGTGCACTTTCTGCCCCGGCGGCCTGAAATCCCAGTTTGGCGACACGCCTAAAAGCTATACTGGAAATGAGCCCGCTTCAATGAGAGCAAGGAGAAATCTCTATGATCCCTATCTTCAGGTGTTTAACAGGCTGGAGCATTATGTTCTTTTGAATCAGGACATCTCAAAATGCGACGTCATTGTTATGGGGGGGACATTCACAGCCTTTGCAAAACAATATCAGGAGAATTTTGTGAAGTACATCTTCAAGGCCATGAATGATTTTTCCGGCATGTTTTTTAAAAATGATGAGCTTGACTATGAGAAATTTTCAAATTTCTTTGAACTTGACAAAGAATTCAGGGACGAGGAAAGACTGAAAAAAATCATCAGGAAGGTTTCTAGCCTGAAAGGGAAATGCGGGCTGAAAGAGGAGCAGAAGAGGAACGAAAAATCAAACTGCAGAGTCATTGGATTGACAATTGAGACAAGGCCTGACTGTGTTGATATAAAAATTGGAAACTTTATGCTTGATCTTGGCGCCACCAGAATTGAACTGGGGATACAGAGCATGGATGATGAAGTTTTGAAGTATTTCANAAGGGGCCATGGGACAAGGGAGAGCGTTGCTGCAATCAAGCTGCTTAGGAACCTTGGATTCAAGCTGAATTTTCATTATATGATTTTTTACAATACGAAGAAAGAGCTTGATAATATGAAAAAATTATTCTCGGACGAGAACTACAGGCCTGATATGCTTAAGATTTATCCNTGCATGATCTTCCCNGGGACAGAGCTCCATGAAGAGTTCAAAAAAGGAAATTACAAGGAAGTAACGACTGAGCAGGCTGCTGAGATGATTTCCGAATTCATAAGGCATGTTGAAAGATACTCAAGAATAATGAGGATTCAGAGGGACATTCCGCCAAAGCTTGCCGAGGGAGGAGTGGACAGGAGCAATCTTAGACAGTATGTGGATGAACTATGCAAGAAGAAGGGAATTGAGAGCCGGGACATAAGGGCAAGGGAAATTGGGAGAAATGAAAAAATAATTGATGATAACATATATGTTGATGAATATAACGCCTCCAAAGGAAAGGAATTTTTTATCTCAATCGGGAAGGATCCTTTAATGGGCTTTGTTAGACTGAGATTTCCTTCTGAAAGCCTGAGGGAAGAAATCACCAATAATTCCGGGATTATTCGAGAATTGCATGTTTATTCCTCTGCTTTGAAAGTGGGAAGCAAAGGCGATAGCTATCAGCACAAAGGATGCGGAAAGAGATTAATGGAAAAGGCCGAGGAAATCTGCAGGGAAAATGGCAAGAATAAATTGTTGGTTATTTCCGGTGTTGGGGTTAAAGAATATTACAGGAAGTTGGGATATAAAGACGATGGAGTTTATGTTTCAAAATCATTGAATTGATATTTTAATATGTTTCTATAATATTCGAAAGATTTATAAATAAGATAATCTAAGATTAAAATATGAAAAATAAAGAAAAAGTATACAGGGAAATACTTTTTCAAGTGATGGAAAAGAATAACAAAACCTTAACCCAGTCCGAACTATCAAAAAAACTGAAAGTTTCATTAAGCACTGTTAATCATGCCTTGTCTTTCTTAAAAGAAATGAATTCCATTAAAGTAAACCCGAGAAATTTTAATGCCATTGATGCAAAAAAGATACTTTTTTACTGGGCAAGCATAAGAAACCTAAAAAAAGAAATTGTTTGTTCTACAAGGATTGAAAAACCTATTAAGGAAATAGAATCTGAAATGCCTGATAGTATTGTTTATGGCGCTTATTCCGCGTTTAAATTTAAATTTAAGGATGTTCCTGCAGATTATTCCGAAATTTATATTTATGGAAATGATCTTGATAGATTTAAAATGAATAATAAAAACCCAAATTTGTTTATTATTAAGAAAGATTGTGAAGATTTGTACGGAAAAACTACTACGATTGCGCAAACATTTGTTGATTTATGGAATATGAAAGAATGGTACGCGAAAGATTTTCTAACTGCTTTGGAGGATAAAATTGGAAAATTTCTGGAATAGCCTGTTAACTGAAAAGAGTTTTAAGATATTACAAGATTTAAAAAAATCAGATTTTGATTTTATTCTGATTGGTGGATGGGCGGCTTACTTATGGACTAATCTACACAAGTCAAAAGACATTGTTGTTGTTGTTGATTTAAAACAATTAGATATTTTGAAAAATAATTATAACCTTGTAAAAAATGATAATCTTAAAAAATATGAAATTGAAATTGATGAAATTGATATAGATATTTATGTTCCTTACTATTCCAAACTCGGAATTCCCGTAGAGGACATTAAAAAATTTAGCACTAAGACGCACGGTTTCAATGTTGTAATTCCTGAACTATTATTAATTCTAAAACAGAATGCTGAAATTGACAGAAAGGACAGCGTTAAAGGTGAAAAAGACAGGATTGATATTCTGACTTTGCTCTTTTATGTTGATATTGATTTTAAAAAATATCATAAAATTTTAGATAATTATAATATTAAAGGTTATGAAATGAGAATCAAACAAATTTTAACTTCTTTTAAAGATTACAAGTATCTTGGCTTGAATCCTAGAGAGTATAAATTAAAAAAATTAAGGATTTTAAGTAAATTGTAATTATTTTTTACTGGAAGATTCCCATAATAATGTGAACTACTACAACTTCATAATCAATTTCAGCAATTTCTTATTGTTTTGAATACAATGAATTTAATATTAAAAAAATCATAGGTTTGATCATAACCCTTTGATTTTTGTTTACTTATTTTGCTAAGAAATCCATATTTTATTAGAAAATTTAATATGGGCCCACCAGGACTCGAACCTGGAACCCTCACCTTGTAAGGGTGATGCTCTACCATTGAGCCATGAGCCCGTTTATAAAATCATGAGAAATATCTTTTTTAAATTTATTGATTCCTTATTTTTCCCAATATATCATCCTGATATTCTAAAGACCTTAGTTTTTCATTAAGCATCTCTTTCTCCTTCTGCAATCTTTTGATTGATTCAGGTATTTTTCTTTCATGCAGTTCCGGGGGCCTTATGTGAATCTTTGCAGCTTTTAGGATTATCTTCGGCTTAATCAACTCCTCACCAAAGACTTCCGGCTNTCCTGCNGCTTCACCTGAANTTGATATTGGCTCAGGAGTCCTTGGCTTTGGGATATCTGTAATCTGCCTTGGGATGTGAGGAGAGTGATGCTTTATCCCAAGCTTTTNGAACAGGCTTTTTGCTGAATCATTTATGCTATGCTCATCTTCTGAAACAGGAGATGATACTCTTCTTGATTTCGAGGATATTTCGTTCAGAAGGTTCTGGGAACTCTTATGGAGATTTTCAATCTCTCTCGTGTCAAGATTGATTATTTTTTCATGCTTCTTGTTTATATTTCTCAACAGGCTGTTTATTGATCTCTTCATNGAGGGATTTTTTTCCTTTGAGAGNTGAGCCAGAGCATGCTTNTTAATGTCTTGGAGATGCCTCGAAATTTCATTCCTGTCCTTGGATTCTTCAAGAATGACATAATTCTTGTATTTCTGGTATTCCTTCAATGCTTCTCTTGTCTTGTGAAGGTCATTCTTCTTGTATTCCACAAGATGCTTTGGACCCTGAATTTTTTCATAGAATCCAGACAGCCTGGAAGTTATCTGTTTTTCATCCTGAATAGGCAGCTCATAATACATGAAGAGAGCCCTGTCGTGGAACTTTTTTGAGAGAAGAGGGTTTCTGGATGACATTCTTTCTGCCTTTTTCAACAGCCTTATTATTTTATTTGGATTTGCGGAAGAGTGCTTCTTCTTGGCCTGATATTCCTTCTCTGGAAGTTCAATCTTTTTATTTTCCAGAGGAGAGGCTATCGGCCTTATCTTGTTTTCAAGAATCTTTTCATGAAGCTCCTTTAATCTTGCTGTGAATCCCTGCCTTTCAGGAAGGGATGTGTAGATTCCAAGTGCTCTTTCATAGAATTTCAAGGCCTTTTTTGTATTCTTTATACTGCTTTCAGACATTTGAATTAGCTCTGATATTTCCCCGTTTATCTTTTCAAGTTCCCTTTTTTTTGCGTCTCTTATCTGTTTCTGCCTTTCACAGAGTATTTTATCATGGAGGTCCTTCAGCTCTTTTTGAAGGTGGGAATTTGGTATTCCTTGATTTAATTTCAGTGCTTTTGAATGAATCTTCAGGGCTTTGCTTACATTTGAAATGTTATTCTCAGCTATTTTCATTACTCTTCTTACTTCACTTGTTTTTGAATCCCTCACCTGCTTTATTTTTTTCTGATTCTGCAGGTCTATATTCCTTAGCTTAATTTCGTTCTGTCTTTCCTTTGTTCTTACTATGCTCTGGTACAGAGCGGACAACTTGCCTGAAAATTCGTGATGAGGAACTGTCTTGTTGAGCTTCACAGCCTTTTCATGCAGCTTTAATGCCTTCCTGTAATCTATTATATTTGCTTCTGTCTGCTTTACCAGCTGCTGGATTGCCTGCGATGTCTTCTCTAAATTCTTATTCTTTTTTGATCTNGCTTTCTTCAGCTTTGTCTTGTCTTCTTTTTCCTTGTAGGTTAATATCCTGCTGTTTAACTCTTTCAGCTTANTGGTCAAACCTGACCTTGGAATTACTCTGTTGAGTTCAACGGCCTTCTGATAGAGCTTCAAAGCCTTCTTTGGTCTGGATAGGCTCAGCTCAATCTTCCGCATCAGCCCCATAAGCCTCCGGTTCAATCTTTCCACCGCGCCAAGATTGCTTGATGGTTTTGGAGGGGACAGATTCAACTTGTTAGGTCTTGGAACCTTGAGGCTTTTGGGGGCGTATTTTTTCTTTGGAAATAAATTCAATGAGATCTTTGGAATCCTGAATCTGAATCTCTTTTTGTGGGGGGCTTCATCACCGGCGAATCTGACTCTTAGGAGCCCTGACAGCTGAAAGAGGAGATTGGCTATCTTCTGCCTTGTCACTGCCTCACCGCTGTATTTCAGTTCAGATATTTTTTCTATGAAGCTTCTGGTTGACAGAGAGAGCCTTTCTTTTGGAAGCTCTTCAAATGAGAACTCACCTATTATTTTTAATTTTTCGCCAAGAAACTTTTTGGTCAGGTCTTCTATTGAATCCAATGCCTGCCCATCAGACTGCTTCTTGAGAGATTTCTTCAGATTTGAAAACTCACTGCTGAAATCAGTCTCCACTTTAACTTCATGCTTCCTGTGTTTTCTGTGAACTGGCAGCTTGAATCTTTTCCAGTTGTCTTTAAGGTATATCCNAAGAAAGAAAAGTAGTGCAAATATGATCATAAGCACAGGGACAATCAATGTCAAAGAGTAGTCCCGGCCGAANAGCGCTACAGCGGAAACCCTATTGGAAAATGCAAGAAAAATAACCAACAACAAACTCCTCTTAAGCATGCAATATTATTCGCTGTAGTGTATATAAGCTTT
>C687J35174_10003967_pt1 | contig 20095 bp, 17 predicted proteins | sample RifCSPhighO2_01_FD_35174 | JGI IMG/M metagenome (IMG submission 35174) | reverse complement strand
TGCAGCAGCTCCGGGAAGACGTTGACGAATGCAGGACACTTGGCGTTCTCGTTGAGCTGGCACTTCATGCGGTACGCCGCGGGAGCCATGAAGGGCGTCGCGTACAGCACGGTCACGCGGTCTTTCAGCTCCGACGCCAGTTCCTCTCCCCGCTGGCGGTACTCTTCGTTCTGCAGCACCTTAGCCAGGCTCATCACCGCATCGCGCTGGTCCGGGATGAGCTCGGCGTTCTGCAGCACGCGCAGCATGGGGAAAAAAAGGTAGGGCAGCGCGGCGCGCGGAGGCAGTCCCTCGGGAATCTTGAGGCGCACCTTGCTGTCCGCGGCCGCGAGACGCTCCAGCTTGCCCCCGGAGGTGATGGCCAGTATCTTACAGAACTTGCGCTGCGCCTCGCGGTACGCGTCCAGCGTCTCGCGAGTCTCCCCCGAATAGGACACGAGGAACGCGAGGGTCTCCTGGTCCACGCCTGGAGGAAGCTCGTCCGACTGCACTGGCTCCACGTAGGGCTTGTCCTTCAGGTAGCTCCTGAGCAGGAGCCCGCTGACGCCGGAGCCTCCCATGCCCACCGCGACAATCCGCTTGATGGGCTTCTCCACGCGGATGTCTTTCGCGAGGTCGAATCCCTCGAGCACCCTGCGCGGGAAAGATTCCAGGTGCTCCAGCATCCGCTCCTTGTCAATCATCNCTCTGCTGCAGACTGCCGCCAATATAAAGGTTNCTCTCGACAGGGCCTATGGAAGTCCCCGCGAGCCGACCGCATTGCGGAGAATACTCGCCATTCCAGCGAGAAAGCCAGGAACTCGTACGGGATTCCGGCCGAGGTCCGGGAGATTTTCTACAACGCCCCAGGGGTAGAAAGACTTAAAAGAGGGCCGCGGCTTCACAGTCCGATGGCAGAGAACGAAGAGGTCCCTATCGAGGGCACCGAGGGNAGCGAGGAGGTCCTGCGCGTACGCCTCCCCCGCGACAAGCAGGTGCTTGGCCTCTGCGAGCGCCGCCTCGGGGGCAGCAGGATGAAGGTCATCTGCCTCGACGGCAAGACCCGCGTCTGCCGCATCCCGGGCAGGCTGAAGCGCATCCTCTGGGTCCGCGACGGCGACACCCTGCTCATCGAGCCCTGGGAATTCTCCGGAGACGGAAAGGGCGACGTGGTGTACAAGTACCGGCCGCTTCAGGTGCAGTGGCTCAAGAAGAACGGCTACCTGAAGGGGCTCGAGGACCTCGAAGAGTTCTGAGTTCGCGCAGCAGCAGCGCCCCGACGCCCGTGCTGAGCATCGCATCCGCGAAGTTGAAGACCGGCCAGATTTGGAAATCGATGAAGTCGAACACCGCGCCGCGCAGCAGCCGGTCGACGAGATTGCCCATCGCGCCCGCGAGCAGCAGGACCATCGCGACGCGGCCCAGCCTGTCTTCGGGAGCGCGTCCCGAGAGGATGAGCCAGCACAGCGCCCCGCTGACCCCAACGGACAGGAGCGTCAGCAGGAGGTTCTGCCCGGGCAGGGAGCCGAACAGCGAGCCCGTGTTCTCCACCGCGGTGAGGTGCAGCACTCCCGGGATGACCGCGAGTGTGTCCAGGCCCACCAAGGCGCCCCTTGCCATCAGTTTTCCCAGCTGGTCGAGCACGATGAGCGCGGCCGACGTCCTGAGCATCGCCACTCTGCGGTCCACGGGCGCCAGGGGACCGCAATGTATAAGAAGATTTGCCCCTGACCGTGGCCGATGCTCGCAGAGCTGACTGAGTGGATTCTCGCCCTGATACGGAGCCACGGCGTCCTGGGCGTCGTCTTCGGGGTCATGCTGGAGGAAATCATCGTCCCGATTCCCAGCCCGGTGGTCATCATGGCCGCTGGCGCAATCCTCGTGGAGCCGGGTATCACCTTCCAGGCCGCCCTGCCTACCCTCCTCTTCGTCATCACCCTCCCCGCGGCAATCACGGCGCTCGCAGGCTCCTTCATCCCCTATGGGGTCGCGTACTATGGGGGAAAGCCGCTCATCGAGCGCACGGAACGCTACCTCGGCCTCGGATGGCAGGACGTCCAGAAGATGCAGCGCCGCGTCATGGCGAAGGAGGAGCTCAGCGTCTTCCTCTTCCGCGCGTTGCCGGTGATGCCCCTCTCCCTGGTATCCGCGGCCGCGGGCCTGGTGCGGATGGATGTGAAGCGCTATGCGCTCTCCACTCTTGGAGGGATGCTTCCCCGCATCTTCGTCCTCGCCCTGCTCGGCTGGAAGCTGGGCGAGCTGTATCTCAGCGTCGCGATGCGCTTCGAGAACCTGGAGAGCGTGGTGACCTTCACCCTGGTCGGCCTGCTGGTCCTAGGCGTGCTCGCGGTGCGCTTCAGGATTGTTGAGCGCATCCAGAGGCTGGTGCTTTGACCCTCTCCCGGCTGGAGTTCTGGCGCAAGACGACCCACCTGCTCTTCGGGCTGCTCGCCGCCTTCGTCACCTGGGCGGGCATCGTCAATCCGCTGACCGTACTGCTCCTCGTGCCGCTCTGCCTTGCCTTCGTGGTGCTGGCGAAGAGCGGCTACGCTCCCCTGCTGAGCCCCCTCTGCGCGAGCATGGAGCGCGAGGAGAACAGCCACTTCCCGGGGAAGACCGCGATGTACTTCATCGTCTCGTGGGCGGTGCTGCTCTGGTGGTTTCCCCTGGAAATCGTGCTCGCGAGCATCCTCATCCTCTCCTTCGGGGATTCTATCGGCCATTTGGTTGGAGCGGCATTCGGGAGGATACCCACGCTGGTGAATCCCAGGAAGAACTGGGAGGGCATCGTCGCGGGATTCCTCACCGCTGCCATGGCGGCCTACCTCCTCGTTCCCAGGGAAGCGGCCATCTTCGGCGCCGCGGTCGCCATGGGGGTAGAGGCGCTTCCCCACCGCATACACGGGTGGGAGCTACCGGACAACTTCACCGTGCCCCTGGCTGCGGCGCTGGCCATGAGCGCGGTCGTCTGGCTTCTCGGCGCTCCGTAATCGGCCGCGCTCCTGAGAATTCCCGGTATCCCGGTGAGACAGCCCGGAACCCGTACGGCAGTGCGACCGGATAGTGTAGTTTTTCTGCCATCAGTCGCGGGCCAACTTTTATATACTGCCTCCGATTCTGGCGAGCCGGGGTTTGCATGGCTCGTTCAACCGGGACTCTCTTCCGCATCGCCGGTCCGGTCGTCGTCGCGAAAGGACTTGCCGCACGGATGTACGACGTGGTGCGCGTCGGCAAGGAGCGCCTCATGGGCGAGGTCATCCAGATTGGCGGCGAGAAAGTCACCATCCAGGTCTACGAGGACACCTCCGGGCTCAAGCCGGGTGAGAGCGTCGAGAACACCGGCCAGCCGCTCTCCCTGGACCTCGGTCCCGGACTGCTCACCAGCATCTATGATGGCGTCCAGCGGCCCCTCCCGGTCATCAGGGCGGCGCGCGGCGATTTCATCCAGCGGGGCGTCGAGGCTCCTGCCCTCGACCAGGAGAANAAGTGGGATTTCACCCCCGCGCTGAAGAAGGGCGACGCCGTCGCTCCGGGGGTGCTCATCGGCACGGTCCAGGAGACTCCCGCCATCCTCCACAAGGTCATCGCACCACCGGGCATGTCCGGCTCCGTGAAGAGCATCTCCCAGGGGACATTCACAGTGAACCAGCCCTTCGGAGAGCTCTCCGGCGGGGAGAAGCTCACGCTCATGCAGAAATGGCCTGTCCGCCGCCCGCGTCCGGTGAAAGAGAAGCTCCGACCGGAGACCCCACTNGTGACNGGACAGCGCATCTTCGACGGGCTGTTCCCGCTTGCGAAGGGAGGGGTCGCGGCGATTCCCGGGCCGTTCGGGGCCGGCAAGACCGTGACGCAGCAGACCCTCGCCAAGTGGTGCGACGCGGACATCATCGTCTATGTCGGCTGCGGCGAACGTGGAAACGAGATGACCGAGGTGCTCACGGAGTTCCCGCACCTCAAGGACCCCAGGAGCGGAGGGGCCCTGATGAACCGCACCGTGCTCATCGCGAACACCTCGAACATGCCGGTCGCAGCGCGCGAAGCGAGCGTCTATACCGGGGTCACGATTGCCGAATATTATCGCGACATGGGCTACAATGTCGCGCTCATGGCGGATTCCACCTCCCGATGGGCCGAGGCCATGCGCGAGATCTCCTCGCGCCTGGAGGAGATGCCGGGCGAAGAGGGCTATCCAGCGTACCTCGCCTCGCGGCTCGCGGAGTTCTATGAGCGCGCGGGCCGGGTCCGCACCCTCCAGGGCGCAGAGGGCTCCGTCTCCATCATCGGAGCGGTCTCGCCCCCAGGAGGCGACTTTTCAGAGCCCGTCACGCAGAATACCCTCCGCGTGGTGAAGGCATTCTGGGCGCTCGACGCGCGCCTCGCGCAGCGGAGGCACTTCCCCTCTATCAACTGGCTCACCAGCTACTCGCTCTACAAGGAGAGTCTCGCGCCGTGGTTCGAGGGCAGGGTCTCCAAGGACTGGACCTCACTGACGGATGACCTCCTCGCGCTGCTCCAGGAGGAGGANAAACTCCTGGAGATTGTGCAGCTCGTCGGGTCCGACGCCCTTCCGGAGAAGGAGCAGCTCACCCTGGAAATCGCGAGGATGATCCGGGAGTTCTTCCTCCAGCAGAACGCCTACCATGATGTGGACACCTTCTGCGACCTCCCGAAGACCTTCCAGATGATGAAGACCATCAAGTTCTTCGGGGACAAGGCCTACAAGGCCCTGGAGGCCGGAGCAGGCATCCAGGCGCTGACTGCGATGAAGAGCAAGGACAAGCTCGCCGATGTGAANTTCGAGAAAGACTACCAAAAACTGCTCGACCAGATTAGGAAGGACATGGAGAAGGAATTTGCCTCGCTGTGAACAACATGCTCAAGGAATACAAGACGGTGACGAGGGTCGCGGGCCCCCTGCTGTTCGTGGAGAAGACCGACGCCGTGGGGTACGGGGAACTGGTCTCCATCAAGCTTTCGGACGGCAGCGTGAAGAACGGCCAGGTCCTCGATACCAGCGCGGACCTTGTGGTGGTNCAGGTCTTCGAGGGCACGAGCGGCATAGACCGCGAGGCGCACGTGAAATTCCTGGGAGAGACCATCCAGCTTCCTGTCTCCGGAGAGATGCTCGGCCGCGTCTTCGACGGAGCGGGCAGGCCGATTGANGGNGGCCCGCCGGTCATCCCCGAGAAGCGCATGGACATCACGGGCGCCGCCATCAATCCCTACGCGCGCTCCTCCCCCGCGGATTTCATCCAGACGGGCATCTCCACCATCGACGCCACCAACACCCTGGTGCGCGGCCAGAAGCTGCCCATCTTCTCCGGAGCGGGCCTTCCCCACAACCACATCGCCCTCCAGATTGCGCGGCAGGCCAAGGTCGTGGGCCAGGAAAGCGCGTTCGCGGTGGTGTTCGTGGCGATGGGAATAACGTCCGAGGAGGCCCAGGCCTTCATCCGCGACTTCGAGGAGAGCGGAAGCCTGAACCGCGCGGTGGTGTTCCTCAATCTCGCGGACGACCCNGCCATCGAGCGGCTCATCACCCCGCGGATGGCGCTGACCACCGCAGAATTTCTCGCGTACGAGAAGGACATGCACGTCCTCGTCATCCTCACCGACATGACGAACTACTGCGAGGCCCTGCGAGAGATAGGCGCGGCGCGCGAGGAGGTCCCCGGCAGGCGCGGCTACCCGGGGTACATGTACACCGACCTCGCGAGCATCTACGAGCGCGCAGGCATGATCAAGGAACGGAAGGGAAGCATCACCCAGCTCCCCATCCTCACCATGGTGGGAGACGACATCACCCACCCCATCCCCGACCTCACGGGCTACATCACCGAGGGGCAGATCGTGCTCGCGAGGGACCTGCACCGCAAGGGCGTCTACCCCCCTATTGACATACTGCCCTCGCTGTCACGGCTGATGAACTCCGGCATCGGGCCCGGGAAGACCAGAGAGGACCACAAGCAGGTCAGCGACCAGAGCTACGCGAACTACGCCGAGGGAAGGGACCTGCGCGGCCTCGTCGCCATCGTCGGTGAGGACGCGCTCTCCGAGCGCGACCGGCGCCTGCTCAAATTTGCCGAGCAGTTCGAGCTGCGCTTCGTCCGGCAGGGCCGCCATGAGGACAGGAGCATCGTGCGCACCCTGGAGATAGGCTGGGAGCTGCTCAGCACCATGCCGAAGAACGAGCTGACGCGCATCAAGGAAGAGCTCAAGGCCAAGTTCTACAAGGGCTAAGCAGTGCTTTTATGGTCTTCTCGTCGACGCCCCGGTTGCGCAGCACTTTCGCGAGAGAGTTCGCGGGATATCCCGCATGCAGCCTCTTGCGGCAGTACCGGAAGAGTTGCAGCACGTCGCAAGGGTCCATGGCCCGAGGGAGGGGACTGCCTATTAATAGATTGTGTATAAAATGAGTATATTCAGAGTATAATCTGGAATCAATTCATTTATGCTCTGGTTGCATGAGTGCTGCCATGGCACAGTTCTACGACGACCTCGGCTATGTCCTGAGAGGGAAGCAGCGCCGCAGCGTGCTCGCCCTGATGGACCGGCCCATGGTCCCTTCGCAGATTGCTCGCTCCGGCTATGCGATTTCCCTGAACAACGTCTCCCGCGCGCTGCGCGACATGGAGCATCATGGCCTCGTCGAGTGCGTCACCCCGAAGAAGGCCACAGGACGCGTGTACGTCCTCACCGCGCGGGGGAAGCGCGTGCGGAAGCAGCTTGGCTAACACGGCCGAGTCAACGACGCAAGCGGCCGTGATGTCCAGGATTTCCGACGTGGGGGGAGACAATATGGTACACGCACGTCATCCCGGCCGAGGTGGTCCCTGCTANATGATGTGGAATTTCTTTCCCGCCTTGCCAAAAGCCGAAAGGCACTGCTCCACCTGCGCCGTGGTGTGCGCAGCAGCTNAGCTGGACGCGGATTCGCGCCTGGCCNCGCGGAACGACGGGATACGAGAACGCGACGACATAAATGCCTTCTTTGAGCAGCTCCTCCGCCATCTGTCGGGCCTGTAGCTCCTCGCCAAGCATGACGGGCGCGATGGGATGCTCCCCGCCCTTGAGGGTGAAGCCGAGCTGCTCCATCCCCTTGCGGAAGCGCCGCGTGTTGTCCATCAGGCGCTTCCTCAGCTTCGCGCCCTTCTCCACNAGTTCCAGTGCCTTGAGCGACGCTGCCACGATGGGNGGCGCGAGAGAGTTCGAGAAGAGGTACGGCCGCGACTTCTGGCGCAGCAGCGCCGCGACATCNCGCTCGGCGGCGATGAAGCCCCCGGACGCCCCGCCGAGCGCCTTGCCCAAAGTTGAAGTCAGTAGCTCCGCCTTCACGCGATGGAGCGCCGGCGTTCCTCTGCCTTCAGGACCGAAGAAGCCGGTCGCGTGACTGTCATCGATGAGCAGCACGGCGTTGTGCTCGTCCGCAAGCTCCCTGATCTCCTTCAGCGGAGCGATGTCCGCATCCATGCTGAACACCCCGTCGGTCGCGATGAGGATATTCTGTGCGCTCTTCGCTTCCCGCAGCTTCTTCGCGAGGTCAGCCATGTCCAGGTGCTCGTAGACGAAGCGTTGCGCCTTGCACAGCCGGATGCCGTCGATGATGCTCGCGTGGTTGAGCTTATCGCTGATGACCGCATCGCTCTCCCCCAGCAGCGCCTCGAAGACTCCCGCGTTCGCATCGAAGCACGAGCTGTGCAGCACCGCGTCGTCCATGGAGAGAAAAGCGGCGATTTTGCGCTCCAGCTCCCGGTGCGGCTCCTGGGTGCCGCAGATGAAGCGGACCGAGGCCATGCCGTACCCCCAGCGCTCCAGGCCTCGTCTTGCGGCCCGGACAATCGCAAGATGTCCCGCGAGCCCCAGGTAGTTGTTCGCGCAGAAGTTGAGCACTTCACGGCCGCGGACGCGGATGACGGGCTGCTGGCCGCCCTGAAGCTCACGCTCCTCTTTCAGAAGACCCTGCTCGCGGATTGAGGCGAGCGTCTCCGCGGACCTCCTCGCGAACTCAGCCACGCAGCAGCACCTTCCCGCAGTCTCCGCTGTTCATGAGCGCGAACGCCTTGTCGTACTCCGCAAAGGCGAAGCGGTGCGTCGCCAGCGGTTGCACGTCGAGACCGGCATCGAGCAGCTGCGTCATGGTCTCCCAGGTCTCCCACATCCGCCTGCCGGTGATGCCGTAGAGCCGCGCTCCCTTGAAGATGATGCCGTCGGCGAGGTCTATCCGCACGCTGGAGTCCGGGATGCCAAAGAAGCACAGCCTGCCCGCGCGCCGGAGCGAACGGAGCGCAGCATCGATAGCAGGCTGCTTCCCCGAGACCTCGAGACTGACATCGGCGCCGAGTCCGTCCGTCTCGCGGAGGATGCGCGGCACGGGGTCTTCCTTGAGGGTATCTATGACTATGTTGGCTCCCGCTTTCTTCGCGAGTTTCCTGCGATAGGCATTAGGCTCTGCTGCGATGATGAGGGAAGCGCCGCTCTGCTTCGCGACCGCGATGGAGAACAGGCCCACCGGACCGCAGCCGAAGACCGCGACACTCCGCTGCTGCACAGGCTCCACGAGGGTGAGGTACACCGCGTTGCCCAGGGGCTCCAGGAGCGAGGCGAGATCCGCAGGCAGGGATTCCGGCACCGGCCTCGCGCAGAGTGCCGGCACCGCAGTGTAGTCAGCGAATCCACCATCAGCGTCAACGCCGTAGATGCGCATGTGATGGCAGAGGTGCATGTTTCCCTCGCGGCATACCGCGCACGTCTGGTCGGGAAAATGGCTCTCCACCGCGACGAACTCACCGATGCGATGCGCATCAGCAGCGCGGCCGACGGACACAATCTCCCCTGCGACCTCGTGGCCGACGATGCGCGGAAGCCTGAGCCGCGCGGACGCCCAGGTGTCCCAGGAGTAGATGTGCAGGTCCGTGCCGCAGATGGAGTTCGCGCAGACTTTGATGACCACATCATCCTTCGCGGGCTTCGGCTGAGGGACCTCAGCAAGCTCCAGCCCCTGCACGGGCTCCTTTTTCACGAGGGCGAGCATCCTCAGCCGTGCGGAGCGAGGACAACCTTGAGGCTCTCCTTCGGCTCCGCAGTGAGGAGGAAGCCCTCCTGGGCCTTCTCCAGAGGAAGGCGATGGGTGATCATCTCCCGCACGCTGATGCGTCCGGAGCGGAGCAGCCCGATGGCTTCTGCGAGGTCGCGCGGCGCCGCGGCGTAGCTGCACACCACCCTCACCTGGTTGCGCCAGAAGGCATTGAGCGGAAGCTCAACGTGGTCCTCGGGCTTCGGGACCGCGAAGATAAGGATGGTCCCTCCGCGCTCCACTGAGCGGAAAGACTGCTCCACCGCGGGAAGCGCCCCGGTGCACAGCACCACATGGTCCGCGAGGCGCCCCTCGTTGTGCGACCTCAGGAGGGCTGGCACATCCCCTCTCGCGTCGATGACCGCATCAGCGCCGTAGCGCTTCGCCGCCTGCAGCCGGTAGTCGTTGATATCCGATGCGATGACGCGGGCTCCGAGCGACTTCGCGAGAGCGATGTGCAGCAGTCCCGCAAGACCGCTCCCCATGACAAGCACGCTCTCGCCCGGCATGATGCCTGCGGCGCGCTGCCCGCGCAGGGTACAACCCAGCGGCTCGATGAACACCCCCTCGTCGAAGCTCATCTCCTGGGGAAGAATGAAGGTGCCACGGTCCACATTGATGGCCGGCACCCGCACGTACTCCGCGAACCCCCCGGGAAAGAAGTTCGTGCTGTGCAGCGTCTCGCAGGCGGTGTGCTTGCCCGCGAGGCAGTAGCGGCAGGTGTTGCACGGCACATGGTGCGTCACGAAGACCCGCTGTCCTGCCGCAAAGCGGGACACATTGCGGCCCACCTGTTCCACAATCCCTGCGACCTCGTGCCCGAGGACTTTCGGAGCAGACTTGACGCGGTACCACTCCATCACGTCGGAACCGCAGATGCCGCTCGACATCACCTTGAGGAGCAGCTCGTCATCCCCTATGGCGGGAACAGGGAGCTGCTCGACGCGGACGTCGCTGTTCCGATAATACATCGCCACCCGCATCTCAGCGCGCGGGGACTTTCCGCTTGTAGAGGTCATAGGCGCTGTCCACGCTCGCGTTCTCGTGCACGATGGCGCGCACCGCGCGGATCATCCCTGTGGGATTGTCGCTCTGGAAGATGTTCCTGCCCATATCAACGCCTATTGCGCCGCTCTCGATGGCATTCCTGGCGAGCTGGAGCGCCTCCCGCTCCGGCACCTTCTTGCCGCCGGCGATGATGAGCGGCACGGGCGTCGCCTCCACGACCTTCTCGAAGCCCTCGCAGTGGTACGTCTTGACGACGTGAGCACCCTGCTCCGCAGCCATCCTGCAGCACAGGCCTAGATAACGGGCGTCGCGGGCCATGTCCTTTCCGACCGCAGTCACTGCGAGGACGGGAAGGCCGTAGCGCTCCGCCTCATTGACGAGCTTGCCGAGATTCGCAATGGTCCGGCTCTCATGAGCGGAACCGACGAAGATGCTCATCGTCACCGCAGAAGCGTTGAGACGTACCGCTTCCTCCACGCTGGTGGTGATGTACTCGTCAGAGAGGTCCTCTTTCAGCACACTCGGGCCTCCGGAGACACGGAGCACGATGGGCGGAGCGCTCTCGGGAAGGACGCTGGTGCGCAGCGCCCCGCGGGTGAGCATGAGCGCATCCGCATGGGGCAGCAGCGGCGGCAGTGCCTTGCCCAGGTTCTCGAGGCCTGAGGTCGGCCCGAGGAAGTAGCCGTGGTCCACCGCGAGCATGACGCAGCGGCCGTTGCGGATGATGCGCGAAAGTCTGTTCTTGACACCCCAGGACATGGGAATCACCCCGGACGGCAAGGCCTGCCGCCGTTTATAAGAATTGTGCCATAACCCTTAAAAAGCGCCCAGGTGTCCTGGCGGACACAGGCATCTCACGGCATATTCCGCCGTGGAGTGGGACCGCAGGTCCCACACAGCAAACATGTCAACTGGGTTTGCAGTTGCCGGGGTCGCATAGCCTGGCCATTGCGGAGGGTTGCTAACCCTCTGTTCGAAAGGACACATGGGTTCGAATCCCATCCCCGGCGTTCAAGCGTACGACAATCATGAAGAATGCCCTCATCGTGCACGGAACGGGAGGCAGCTCGAGGAGCAACTGGTTTCCCTGGCTCAAGGCGGAGCTGGAAGAGCGCGGCTGGCGCGTGTGGGTTCCGGACCTCCCTCAGGCCGACCGGCCTGATGTGGAGCTCTACAACCAGTTCATCCTGGGCACGGACTGGCACTTCGACAAGGAGTCCGTGCTCATCGGCCATTCTTCCGGAGCGGTGGCGATTCTCGGCCTGCTCCCTCGCCTTCGCGTCAGGGTGGATACCTGCATCCTGGTGGGTGCTTTCAAGGACGATCTCGGCTGGGCGAACCTCGGTGGGCTTTTCAGGAACCCCCTGGATTTCGCAAGCAGTCGGGGGCATGCGAGGCGCTTCGTCCTTGTCCACTCAGACAATGACCCCTACTGTCCGCTCGAGCACGCTGAATATCTTGCGGAGCGGCTAGGCGGAAAACTCATCGTGAAGAAGGGGGAAGGGCATTTCAACATGGAGGCAGGGCCGCAGTACAGAAAATTCCCGCTTCTTCTGGAGATTCTCGAAGCACGGTAGCAGGCAAGGCTTTTTATACCGGGCACTCATGGGAGCATTCAGCATGACCCGGGGGGCCAAGTCAGTCCTGCAGACGGTCCTTGTCGGCATGCTGGCAGTGGCCATCTTTGCCTGGCTGCTTTCGCTCGTGGGGGCAGTCCCGAACGTGGGATTCTCCAATCTCACCCCCGCGGGCCCCACGGCCAACATCGGCGCGAACGGCTCCATCCTCCTCAATGTCACGAACGGCGACAACGTCTCCCGCATCTACAACTTCTCGGTTGAGCTGCCGCCCAACACCACCGCGTGGCTGAATGGCAGCGCGGCTCTCTCCTTGGTCAGTATCTCGGCTGGTGGAGGCACCACCCTGAACCTCACGATGATGGGCAACACGACCGGCGTCTACTTCTTCAACGTCACCGCAACTCGGGCCGACAACGGCTCCGAGGTGAAAAGCTCCGCTCTGGACCTGATGCTCAACCTGACTGTTGTCGACTTTGATGTGGACAACGATGGGTACAACAGCACGGCCTATGGAGGCACGGACTGCAACGACACCCGCTCCAATATCTACCCCAACGCGACCGAGTACTGCAACAGCGTGGATGACGACTGCGACAACCAGACAGACGAGGCAGACGCGGCGAACCAGACGACGTGGTACTATGACGGCGATGCGGACAATTACGGCACGTCGTCGACCACCCAGTCCGCCTGCTCCGCGCCTGTCAACTACGTCGCCAGCAGCACGGACTGCAATGACGCCAACGCAAACATCAATCCAGGCGAGGTGGAGGTCTGCAACGCGGTGGACGACAACTGCAACGGCGAGAACAATGAGAGCTATGTCTGCGGTAACTATCCCAATCTCACCATCTTCAAGACTGCCTTGAACTCTTCCGCAGTTATTCTGGGGTCCGTCTTGGTGTACCAATTGAACATCACCAACCATGCCGCGGTGAACCTCACGACCGTCTGGGTCAACGATTCCTTCAATGCCAGCCGGCTCGGCTACAATGCCTCATCGGTGGCGGCGAATTCGACGGGCACAGGCTGGATTTTCTGGAGCAACGTCACCGGCACGATACTGCAGCCCAACCAGTCCTTCCTCCTCTATGTCAATTTCACGACGCTCGCCATAGGCTCCGTCAACAACAGCGCCATCGCGAACGGCACGGGAGGAGGGCAGAGCTACGCCTGGAGCGGGTCTGTCCTGGTCACGGTCGCAGACACCCAGGCGCCCTCGGTGCTGTTCGAGCCAGGCACGATGTCGAACGCGACCAATACCACAGGAAACCTCACCGTGAACGTCAGCGCCTCGGACGCAGGAGGAGTCGCGAGCATCGTCATCTACGTGAATGGCGCGCCGAACCGGACCTGCTCTGCGTCTCCCTGCTACCTCTCCCGCGCGCTGCCGAACGGCACCTACGCCTTCTACGCCCGGGCGAATGACTCATCAGGCAACAGCAACGTGACCGAGACCAGGACCGTGCTCATCATCGACAACCAGGCCCCAACGATACAGTACGAGCCCGATACCCTTGCGGACGCCTCAAACACGACGGGGAACCTGACCGTGAACGTGAGCGCCAGCGACAACATCGGTCTCGTCAACATCACGCTCTACGTGAACGGCGCACCCAACACCTCGTGCACGGCCTCTCCCTGCTCCCTGTCCTGGGCTGTGCCGACAGGCACCTATCTCTTCTACGGCGAGGCAGTGGACACCTCGGGCAACCGCAACAGCACGGCATCCCGGAACGTCACCATCACGGACAGCCAGGCCCCCAGCATCGCGTACGGAGGGGGCACGCTCGCGAACGGCACCGCCACGAGTGGCAATCTCACCATCAGCGCGACCGCATCTGACAATGTCGCCGTGGCAAGCATCGTCATCTATGTGAACGGCGCTGCGAACACGAGCTGCGCTGCCACGTCCTGCTCCCTTTCGACGCTGCCCCCTGACGGGACGTACACCTTCTTCGCGCGCGCGAACGACTCTTCAGGAAACACGAACGCGACTGCGAACCGGACGGTCACTCTCGACAACACCCTGTGGTTCAGGAACCTCACGAACGCAACCCTCACGGCCGACCTCGGCGCGAATGCCTCGATGCTGCTCAACTTCACGAACAGGGCGAGCGGGACCGGAACCTACAACTTCACCCTGGAGATCCCCCCGAACGCTTCCGCCCTGCTGAACGGAAGCGCCAGCCTTGGCAATCTCACTCTTGCGGCTGCAGCGAGTACCAAGATAAACCTCACCGTGAGGAGCAATGCCACTGGAAACTACTCTTTCCGGGTCATCGTGACACGGACCAATGACTCTTCCGTCATCGTGAACTCAAGCGAGGACCTGAACATCACCCTACGCGCGAGAGAATTTGATGTGGACGGCGACGGCTACAACAACACCGCATATGGCGGCACGGACTGTGACGACACCCGGGCGAACATCTACCCCAACGCGACCGAGTACTGCAACTTCGTCGATGATGACTGCGATGGCGAAACGGACGAGGCGAGCGCGGCTAACACCTCGACATGGTACCGGGACGCCGATTCTGATGCGTACGGCGTTTCGAGTGACTCGCAGGTTGCCTGCCCGACGCCATCCGGCTATGTCGCCAGCAGCACTGACTGCGATGACTCCGACCTGAGCGTCAATCCCGCTGCGACCGAGGTCTGCAACTACGTCGACGACAACTGCGACGGCCAGACGGACGTGGGATGCTATCTCAACGTCTCGGTGAGCAAGGTGGCGCTGAACAGCTCGGCGCCGAACGGCAGCGTGGCGCTCTTCAGGGTGAACATCACCAACATAGGGGCCCTCAACTTCACCCTCATCGAGGCGAATGACACATTCAATGCGAGCCAGCTCCGCTACAATGCCTCATCGGTCACGCCGAATTCGACAGGCGACGGCTGGGTCTCCTGGTACAACGTCACCCAGGGCGTCCTCGTTCCCAACGCGAGCTTCCTCTTCAACATCAGCCTGACAGCCCTCAGCGAGGGTATCGCCAACAACACCATCCGCGTGAATGTCACCCGTTCGGATGGCAGCACCCCCTCGGCGAGAGGCTCCGCGCTGCTGACCATGACCGACGGCTCGGCGCCTGTGGTGCTCTCCCACTCCCCGACGGGAACGGTGACCAGCAGCACCTCCACGCTGACTGTGACCACCGATGAGAACGCGACGTGCTCGTACTCCCTCAGCGGCGGGGTGGCATTCGAGAGCATGACCCTCACTCTCTCCGGGAATAGCACCTCGCACAGCGTTTCCCTCTCCGGACTGACGGACGGCGCGAAGCACTACTACGTCCGGTGCAACAACACCGCTGGAGTTGTCTCCGCATCAGACTATGACGCAGGTTTCACGGTCAGCATCGCCACTGGTGGCTCCGGAGGGGGAGGCGGCGGGAGCGTGACCCCTACGGAGAGCGAGGAGAGATTGTCGGTCATCACCGACGTCCAACCAGGGGAAACCTACACGCTCCAGATGGAGGTGGCGGGCGTCACCGAGGTAAGCGTTGTCACCAGCGAGGAAGTGGAGATGCTGGAGGTTGAGGTCAGGCAACTCGACCATGAGGCGCTCGTGCGGGAGATTTCCTGGCCATCGGAGACCTGGTCTGTTCCTTTCCCTGATGTCCCCCCGATGGAGCCTTACGGTCCGGGAGCATCCGCCCTGGAGCCGGAAGGCGTCTGCCCGGATGGGACGCTTCCCCTTGACAACGGCTGCCCTGAGGTGGCTCTGGACGAGATTGCGGAGAATGCCACGCATGACGTATCCAGAGTCTGCCCGGACGGAGCAGCTCCCCTGCTGCGGTGCGCAAATGGCCTGCCAGTCAATAGTATCTGCATGAACGGCCTCCCTGCGAACGGTTGGTGCGCGAACGGCCCGCCAGTCAACGGAATCTGCATGAACGGTCTTCCCGCGAACGGCTGGTGCGCGAACGGCTTGCCGCGGAATGGCTGGTGCGAGAACGGCCTGCCTGCTTTGGCGGTCTGCACCGAAGGAAACTCATCCGTGCAGGCGCCAAACCTTTCCATCGCATTGAGCAACGAAAGCTGCGAGCTTCCCTATCGCGGCTGTGTCCAGCGTCTTTCACGCAATCCCCTCTGCGCCAATCTCCTCTCGTCCAATCTACAGTGCCAGAACCTCTTCAGCCTGAATCTGGCGTGTGACAATCTGGTGAGCGCGAATCTTGCGTGCATGAACCTTGTCGCCGCGAACGGCCTCTGCCTGCAGGAGCTGAACCGTGAGCCCGCGTGCGGAGGCGCGCAGAGCGAGACTGCGGTGAACGGCTCGCTCATCCTCCTCGCGCCGAACGCGACCCCGGTTGCGCTGCGGTGCCCCTCCAACGCGCCTNGCAATGCCCTGGGGAATGCGCCTAGTAACGCAGCTCCCGATGCCAGTCTACAGGCGGGGGTGCAGGCAGGCGTGGAGTCTGGTGTACAGGCGGGCCTTCAATCCGGCGTGCAGTCTGGCTTACAGGCTGGACTCCAATCAGGCCTACAAGCAGGTTTGCAGGCAGGCCTCCAGGCTGGGTTGCAGAGTGGTCTGCAGGCAGGGATACGAATGAGTGCTACATGCTGGAGCGGCACAGCGCCGCATCTCTTCTGCGAGGATGGAAGCGAATACGATGAAGGCTGTCCGGAAGCAATGGCCCCGCTCGGCTGGTGCGAGGACGGGAAGCCCCCACGCGTCTGGTGCGGCAGCGGCATCCCCAACGCGGAGCAGCTCCCCGAACTTGAGCTGGAGAAGTACTGCAGACAGGGGGCATGCCTCATCATGAAATCCGTCACCAACAGGGCGGGCTTGTCCATCTCTCCCTATACCGTATCCATGACGCCGAACATCTACCGGTCGTTTGAGATGGAGCTGAAGGGCTCTCCTCTTGCGCAGGCGACCCTCTCATTTGCTGTTGAGAAGTCCTGGCTTGATGAGCAGGGCATCAATGAGAGTTCCATCACCCTCCTCCACCAAAAGACGAGCTGGGAAGCATTGCCCGCGGAAGCGGCTGGCAGCAACAGCACACATTACATGTATCGTGTGACGGTGAGCAACTTCAGCGTCTTCGCGATTGCGGTCAGGCCGCAGCGGAGCGAACCCACGAGGATACGTTTCCTTCCCGCTGAGAGTCCCCCTCCGGAGGCCAGCGAGATTCCAGCCACGCAAGAGTCGCCAGGACGGCCTGCTTGGAGGACTGCCATCGCGCTGCTCGCAGCCACCATCATCCTTGGCGGCGCCGCGCTCGGCCTTCTCCGCAGACGCCCAAATGCTTAAATAATCTGCCGCGTGGTTCCCTCCCATGAAGCGCCTCCTGGTCCTGCTGCTCTTCCTGGCCCTTCTCCCCACGGGGACGTCCCAGGAATCCCTCGACGAACTCTTCTCGGCCTCGCTGCTGCAGATGGACCTCACCATGACCGGCACCCTCGATGTGATTCCCGAGAGCGGCAACGCTGCGGTCAGCGACCTGGTCGCGAACTTCAGCTACGTCCCCCAGGAGAGCGAGCAGCAGTCGGTCAGGAACCTTCTCTTCACACCTGGCGGAGAGAGCCACGAGAGCTACGTGGTGTTCCGCTGGGGCTCTCCCCCCTCGAGGGTGCAGTACACCGTGAGCGCCAACATCCAGACAACGGACCACCTCCCCACCATCAAGAGTCACATCCCGTTCCCTGTCTTCTCCGTCCCGGAGGACATCGAGCCCTACACCATGCCCTCGCAGATGATAGATTCCGACAGCCCTGATGTCCAGGCGCTCGCCCAGCAGCTGGCCGAAGGCGAGACGGAGCTGTACTCCCTCGTCTTCAGGGTCGCATCGTGGGTCGAACACAACATCGAGTACGACCTCAACACCCTCACCGCTGATGTCACCCAGAACGCAACCTGGGTGCTCGAGACCCGGGAGGGGGTGTGCGACGAGATAACAACCCTCTTCATCGCCCTGCTCCGAGCCCTGAACGTGCCCGCGCGGTTCGTCAGCGGGGTTGCGTACACCAACTTCCAGGAGAAGGACGACTGGGGGCCGCACGGCTGGGCAGAGGTGTGGTTCCCCGAGGTAGGATGGGTGCCCTTTGACGTCACCTACAAGGAGTTCGGCTACCTCGACCCCACACACATCAAGCTCAAGGACAGCATCGATTCCGGCGAGCCGACAGTGCAGTACCAGTGGAGCGCCGTGAGCGCGAGAGTCGAGGGCCGTGAGCTTGATTCGCGCACCACCNTGCGNCTCAAGGGGCTGAAGGGAAACCCGAAGGTAAGCCTCCTGGTGAAGCCTTTCCGGGGCGTCACGGGCTTCGGCTCCTGGAACCTCATCGAGGGCCGGGCCACCAGCCTACGGGACGTCCGNCTCGTGGCGGACATCCACCTCGTGCCGGTGCAGGGGATGNACGTCGAGCAGCCTCTCGTGCAGTACGTGCTGCTCGATCCCGGGGAGAGCAAGAGCGTGTATTGGCTGGTTCATCCCGCCGGCCAGAGGAGCGGCTACCGGTACACGTACCCTCTTGAGGTGTTCTCCTCCGGAGCGCAGGTGAAGAGTTCCTTCACTGCTGGAGAGAACAGTCCCGTCGCCTCCCGACAGGAGTTCGCCACCATCATGGAGGCGCTCCTCGCGTCCGATGAGAAGAGCCTTGTGCAGGACCTCAGGCTGGAATGCTCGAATGCAACGAGGCTTCACCTCGACGAATCGCCGGAACTGGTCTGCCTGGTGCAGAACACTGGCAGCACGGCGCTCAGATCCCTCCGCGGATGCATCGCGGAGCAGTGCNAGAGCTTCGACCTGCCCATCGCCCAGACGCACACCATGCGCTATCCGCTCACCGCGCTCGGCGCGGGTCAGCACGCCCTCACCGCGAAGGTGACGCATTCCCTCATCTCACGGATTCGTGGGGTGGAGCTCGAGTTGCTCGACCACCCGAAGGTGAGCGTCACCGAGGTCTCTGCCCCGAACACGGTGGAATTCGGGGAGAATTTCACCCTGGGAGTGCTTCTCACCAAAAGCTCGTACCTCACGCCAGAGCAGGTNCGGCTCTCCCTCCTTGACCAAACTGTGGCCGAAAGTCCTCTTCTCGAGGGGGAGCAGCGCCACATCATCACCGTAGACTCCAGCCTCCTCCGGGCCGGGAAGAACCGCATCGAGGTGGTGGTGAGCTACCAGGATGGGCGCGGCGGGACATTCGAGTCTCGGGGCGAGGCCAACCTCACGGTCATCAATGTGCCCCTGAGCAGCCGCACCACCTTCTTCCTGCAGGACTTCGCGGCCGCGATGCTGCGCACCCTGACAGCGCTCTTCTCATAGCGCATCATCTTCAGCATGCGTTTCCGCATCGCTGGCTTCGCTTTCAGGTAGTCGTGCCTCTCCACTATGGAGGCGAGCAGCTCAAGTTCCCTTTCTGGAAAATGCGCGGAAGACAGCCGCTCCTCGAGCGCTTGGACCCTCTCCTCCCATCGCCATACATGGGTGCAGCGATACGTTCCGGCTAGGATGTCCACGAGGTCATCGAGCCCTTCACACCCGCCACATCTATCGGCGCGGTACCGCGCCAGCGCCTGCCGATAGGGCATGCGATACCGCAGGCCAGCGATGTCCTCAGCGAGCAGGTCGTCGAGCACGTCGCCTCCAGACGATGAGCGCGGCGAGCGCTGCGACCGGCGCGGCCATCGCCATGCCAGGGCTGCGGCGCATCACCCTGACGTGGGCGTGAGCGGCGGTGCGCAGGGAGCTGCCATCCTGCATGGCAAACACCACGTCGTGACTGCCCCGCGGAGCCCGCACCTCTATCCGCACCCGTTCGCCCGGCAGCAGTGCCCCCTCCCGGGGAGTCGCATCTCCCGTGACCGTGAACAATTGGGGCTCGCTCCCGGGGTTCGCGAGAATGAACTCCGCCGCGTCTCCCTCGAGTACCCGCGCGCTGAGGGGAGAGAGCCCGATGCCGCTGCTCCCCGCCGCAAGGGGGACGCAGAGGACGAGCAGCAGCATCGCGGCTCTCATGAGCGCTCCGGGACCAGCAACACACTTCCCGCGTAGGTGCCAGCCGGGTAACCCCGGGCGCTAACCGTGAGATCGAGCGCAACCATTTCCGCGGGCAGCAGTGAGAGAGGGAGCAACCGCTCCTCCTCCAGGGTTCCAGAGAGCCCGGCGATGGTGAAGCCCACCGCGGACGGCGGGATGGAGCCTGCACCGCCCTCGAGCTGCGTCGCGCTGATGCGCAGGTCCAGCGGAATGTTCCCGCTGTTCCGCAGGGTCGGCCTCTCTGGCGTCGATAGGGACAGGTCCCCCAGTGCGGAGCCATTCAGCGCGCCCGCATCCACCTCCATCGCAAGCAACTCCAGGTACTCGAATGAAGCGGCAGCGATAGCAGTAAGGTTCGCAAGGCTGGTCGCCTCGACCTGCAGGGTGTAGTTCCCCGGGACCAGCCAGTGGGGAATCCCTATGATTCCCTCGTACTGCGTCCCGTTCCCGGTCAGCTCGGCCGA
>C687J35174_10003965_pt1 | contig 20099 bp, 24 predicted proteins | sample RifCSPhighO2_01_FD_35174 | JGI IMG/M metagenome (IMG submission 35174) | reverse complement strand
ATAAGAAATAAAACATCAGGTATTGAGATTTTCTTAAATATAAATTCAGCAAAAGCACCAAAAAATAGAATTANCCCAATACCCAAAAGTACACTTATCACTTCTACCATAACACTAAACAATAATTCTAACTATTTATAGATTACTAAATAGATAATAGATATCTAAGCGGCAATAACTAAAAACTCATCTATCTCTTCAGTTTCACCCTGAAAATATTGATAAGAAATTAATTTTTGGAAATATTTTTGATAGTTCATTATCTACTGATCTACCTCATCCGATTCGCCCGCTCCATTACTTGGAACGGCATTTTTAGAAATAATTAAAATATCGCCTACTGCCTTTGCTAATTGATGAGGAACTATAACTCCTTTAGCACTGCCCAAAACTCTACTTAAGAAAGAATTTTTAGTTGCTTTAATTTTCCAACCAAAAACTTTATTTCCTGCTACAATGCTATCCTCTACATCTCCGAAATAATCCCCTGCATCGGTAAAAACCCTCAAATCATAAGTTTCAGATAACTTTTTCATTTTAAGCATAGTAATCCACCTCACTTAAACAATTTGAGTTACGTAAGTTTAAATAGTTTTCTATGTAAAAAAACATAAATGAACCAGATCAAAATAATTGGAACGTCGCATATAGCTGAACAAAGTGTTAAGGAAATCGAAGAAACTATCGCTATGGAGAATCCCGAAGTCGTGGCTATAGAATTGGATTCTGATCGAGCGCAGGCTTTACTTGCAAACCAAAAAAGTAGGGTTTCTTTAACTGAAATTTTCCAAATTGGAGCTAGAGGCTACCTTTTCGCTAAAATCGGCCAATATGTACAACAAAAATTAGGAAAAATGGTCGGAATGGCTCCCGGAGCAGATATGAAAGCTGCCATTACTGCAGCTAGGAGAAATAATATTAAGGTAGCCTTGATAGATCAGCCTATTAAAGTAACACTAAAGAATTTTTCAAAAGCATTAACCTGGAAGGAGCGATGGCGTTTTTTTGCTGACATTATCAAAGGTATAATTCAACCTAGAAGACAAATGCAAGAACTAGGATTAAAGGAATTTAATCTGCATAGCGTGCCAAAAACAGAATTGATTGAAAAAATGATCCAAAAATTAGAAGAGCGGTATCCTTCTGTGTATAAAACCCTAGTTATGGACAGAAACCGATATATGGCTAGAAAATTAATAAAATTATCAAGAATACATTCTGGCCAAATTATAGCTGTAGTTGGAGCTGGACATAAGAAAGGTATGGAAGAACTATTATCCAAACTTGAAGCCGTTTAACCACAAAGCTTATAAAGTGCCTAAAGTCAACTCATTTAGGTAGCAGTGACAGAGAGCTAACGCAAGACTTATTGGTCCTAACTGTGGATTTAGCAGTTAGAATTAATCCTTTTGGATGTTAGGACTAATTTTCACAAAAGTCTGTGAGGAAAGTCCGCCCACTGAGTTCGAGTTGCTTCCTTTGGAAGATGGAGAAATCCATGGCTCTGGTTCAGAAACGACACGTCCTGCCAAATATGGGATGATAATGGCGAAGTTTGTTGCGAAACAAACAAGTTAACCCTTTGACGTCTTGGTAGGGACCGATGAAACGGCGAATCCCAACAGGTGCAAGTTGATTTCAACGCTTAGTCGAATGCTCTCACAGGTTGTCTGATTTACAGAACCTGACAGAAGGCGGCTTATGTCACTCTACCATTTTTTCAATAACTTTAAAAATGTCCTAAAAAACGATCTTTCTATGAAGATAATGATCTGTTCTAGTATGAAATTCGCTGAAGATATAATTAAAGTGAAAGAAAAATTAGAACTAATAGGTCACCAAGTTTCAATCCCTATCGACACCGAGTACATTATACAAAATCCTGATCTTCCCGATAACTTAGAGAAGGATTGTGAGCATTTGAGATCTTCTGGAATTATAAAAAAGTGTTTTAACTTAATTGCAGGAAGTGATTGCGTATTAGTACTCAATTATAAAAAGAATGGAATTGATGGTTATATTGGAACCAGCGTAATAATGGAGATAGGTATTGCTCATTTTTTAGGCAAGAACATCTTCTTAATGAACCCTATCCCTCATTTTAATAAACACAGATGGGCACACGAAATAGAGGCGATAGGACATAAAGTAATCAAGGGGGATTTAAATCAAATAGGGTAGGATTTCACAGAAAACTATATAAAACAAGGACTAAACTTACTTTCCATGGCCGATGATAAAATTAGATTACCTTCAGGACAAGGCGGATTAACTAGATATTTTGATGAATATAAATCAAAAATAGAATTATCTCCTGGAGCAGTTATAATTTTAATTATCTTGATGATGATAATTGTAATTCTTTTACATCAATTTGGAGGGAGATTTTTTAGTTAAGATGATACCTGGAATGAATCCTAGAAAAATGCAGCAGATGATGCGGCAGTTAGGTATCCAACAAGTTGAAATCCAGGCTTCAGAAGTTATTATTAAAGCTGTGGACAAAACAATCATTATTACTAATCCGTCTGTAGCTAAAGTTAACATGATGGGCCAGGAAACCTTCCAAATTTCTGGCAAAGTGCATGAAGAAGATAACGATACTTCTCCCGAGATCTCAGAAGACGATATTAAGACTGTAATAGAACAAACTGGAGTTAGTCCAGAAAAAGCTAGAGACACTTTAAACAAAAATAAAGGCGATTTGGCTGAGACGATCCTAGAGCTTAAATAATGAGTAAAGAAAAAGCTTGGGAACAACATGATGTTGCCAACTATCTTCTAAACACTACTTATCCTGCCATTGGAGATCCCAAGTTATTATTAACCATATTACATAATATCCATGCTTCTTTAAATGCTGCAATGGATGCCATTATCGGTAAGAATTCCTTAACTTTCAAACAGAAGACTATTAAAACGCAGACTAAAGGATTTAATACCCTATTCATTCAAGATATTAACGGCTTAATTGAATTGCATCAAAAAAGTCCTATAGAGTTTTCTAAAGAAGGGAGATATGTAATATGTAATGAAGACTATAGACTAAAATTTGTCACTACTCAGACTATTCAAGAATTATTAACAAAAACTAAATTATTCCTAGAAAAGATGTGAAATAGCCGAAAAGAATAAAAAGAATAGCGCAATATCAACCTTTCTACGCATCCTATGTCTTACACTAATGAACACTTATTAGAAGCTCGCGAAGAATTAAAACGTCTAGAGCATATAATTTACGTTAGCTTAAAATACACTAGAACTGTTGATGTAATTAAGAACGCTTTAAAAAGAATGGTGGAGATGTTTGACATCATAATTGAGGCTTTCCTTGAAAAGGCTAAAGAGGAAGGAAGGATCGATCAATTCCCTAGAAGCCCGGCCTTTCGGGCAACTAAAGTTAAAGAACTTTTTCCGAATGATATTACTTTACTTAATTATCTTAACTTTTACTCCTTTCTCAAAACTTTGCTTAAACTGCCATCACAAAAAAGAGAAGAATTTCGAAGACATGTAACTTTAATTGTTAAATTAGACAATTCCACTGCTGAGGTCAACATTGATAATCTTGTTAATTGTGAAAGGTACGTCCATAGCTTTTTACAATATGCCAGAAACTGTATTGAAGGCAAACAAGAAGACGATTGACCAGATAAATTACTAGGTATCACTGCCAATTCTATATCCAACTGCAACAAAACTATTAAATATCCTAACTTCCTTACTAGAATAAAGTAAAGAGGATGAACTATGACTAAATTTGTGGCAGTAGTTTCTGGAAAAGGAGGCGTAGGTAAAACCACTTCCACACTAAATATTGGACAAGCTTTAACTGACCTTGGCAAAAAAGTTCTTTTACTTGATGCTAACCTAGTAACACCTAATTTGGCTATCCAGCTGGGTTTTATGGATCCAAAAGGCACCATCAACAAATTCTTAAGAAAAGAAAAAAGCCTGAAAGAAATAACTTACTTGCATGAAAGTGGTATTTCCTTAATCCCTGCTTCACCATCATATAATGAGTTTCAAAAAACAAATTCCCAAAATTTATCCAAAATCTTTAAGCATTTAGAAAATACAGCTGATTTTGTGATTATTGATTCTCCTAGTGGATTGGGTTATGAAGTACACCAAGTACTTAAAAATTCAGATGAAGTTTTAGTAGTAGTTAATCCAAATCTAAGTTCAGTTGTCGATGCCCTTAAAACCATTCAAATAGCTAAGGAAAATGATGCAGTAGTGGCCGGTGTAATACTTAACATGACTAATAAGGGAAGAAACGAAATGAAGCCAGATGAAATTGCAGAAATTATTGGTCATCCGATAGTTGCAGATATTCGTTATGATAAAAAGTTCCGTAAATCTTTGCATTTAAAAGTTCCATTAACTCATAAATATAGCCGGTCAAGATCAGCAAGAGAATTTTATAAAATTGCAGAGCATCTCTGCCATGACATCATTTAAAATGACAGAAAAACAGATTCTAAACCAAAAAGGTTGGACTAAAGAAGAGATTCAAGAAGCACAATCGGTCTTAGATAGAGCCAAACATCATGATGTACATTTCTCTAAAATTGTTTTTTGGAGTGCTTTACTAGTTATAATACTAGGTAATATAACAGTTTCTTTAATTCTACTGCCTTTCTTGATAGTTTTTAATAGTTGGATACTTTATAGCGTTGTAGTTATCATTGCTTTGGTTATGGGCTCGCTGTATAGTTTCTTAATTATGGATATTGGACATTTAGAAAAGAAACATCACATTTTAGCTACTATCATCATACCTATAATTGCTTTTTCCAACCTGCTGGTTATAGTACTAATCTCTAATACCTACATGTCCGAACTTGCGATAACCAACACTCCACATAATCAATGGATAGTTAGTGCAGTTTTTGTAGTAGCTTTCGCAATACCATTCACCTGTCACACTATCTGGAAATTAGCCCAGAAGCAACGTTTTATTAGCCACTAATCTGTGTTCTTTTTCTATGGGTGTAGGAGTAGCATGATCGAATACATCATAACCGGCTTCTCTGAACTGCTGCTTAATTGTTATCATTCTTTTCTCAGTTATAGTCATCAGCCCATGTCTTTTACCTACAGTAGTTTCGACATAATCCCTAAATCTAAATCTAAATAACTCTGGAGGAAATACTTCTAAAACATCCGTTACATCTGCAGGAGTATTTTGAGATAAAATCAAACTTAAATTTATTTTCCTGCCGCCGGACTCTAGAGGATTCAGACCAAACCAATAATCCGCAGCATCCCTTATTTCACGAAAAGTTGCAACTCTACCCATTTCGGCCCTATAGCCCTCAGAAGTTGAAATAAGAGAAATCTGTGGTTGTACTGGTTGATTATACTCTGCAGCAAAATTGGCTACGGCTTCAAAATTTTTTCTTGCCTTAGCTTGTGCAGAAAAAATAGTTGACACTTTGAAAGAAAAGCCTAACTCAGCAATCTTCTCTAAGCCTTGGACTAAACTTTTATTTAACAGAGGTTCACCGGAATTAGCAACAGTTACTTTGTGATTAATAGTATCAATATCAAAGCCATTATCTTTAGCTAATTTTAACATTAAAACTACTTGGCCATACATCTCTTCAGCAGATAAATCTCCCTTAAATGTTTCATCACCTAAATAGCAAAATTTACATTTCTCAGGACAACCAACTTGCGAAGAAATCACGATTATATTTTTGGGTTTACTATCTCCGTAGAAATAACTTGTCTCTACTTGTCCTTTTACTGCAATCGGTTTAAACTGTATGGTTCCATCATTCCTATCGCCATAGATCCTCACTTCGTTTCTATTAACAACTAAAGAACTAATGTACTTTTCGACTAACTGTGTTAAAGATTCAGCTGACAACTGCACCATTTATTAGAATAAACTTCTATTTAATCCTTATGATCTTGTAACTGGGCAGTGATTTTACTTAAAGTTTATAAAAGACAATTTCTCCGTTCAGAGAATGGATCTAGCACAAAATTTAGGATGGACTGCCACTGTCTTGTTCTCAATTATGATCGTCCCGCAAATGATTAAAACTTTAAAATCAAAAGAAACTAAAGGTATAAGTTTACTTTTATTTATTATATTCCTGATAGCTAATATTATCGCTTTAATCTATGCAATTCTTATTCAAGAAATGCCTTTAATCCTAAAATATATAATTGCAATAGAAACAACTTTAGCTTATATAATTATCTTCGCTTATTATCAATACCTAGAAAAAAGAAAGTTGCCACTTTAACAACATTTATTCAGAACAAAAATTCTTAAACTTTACCTTAATAGTTTTTCAATTATAACAGCATAAGCCGGCCTGGCAAATAATACTCCAAAAGAAATACCAGCAATTGTAGTTAATGCAAAACCTTTCAATAAACCTGCACCTGCCCATAATAATGGCAGCATACAAGCAACTGTTGTTAAATAAGCTCCCATTACAATAAACATAGCATTCTTAATCCGCTTTTTCCAATCAGAAGTTACTTCACCCCTAATAGTTTCATCAGTGATAACAATCAAATGGTCAACTCCCGTTCCAGCTACAATAATAATACCAGCAATAGCTGCCACATCTAGATTCCAACCAACGAGAGCTGCAAACCCTAAAATTAAAACCATTTCCGAAAGCAAAGTTAAGATCATAGGTATAGCAATTTTCAAATTACGGTAGCGAACTAATATTGCTGCTGCTACTGCCAGAATAACCAACAGTCCAACTAAAAAGATATTACTTAAAAATTCCTCCCCTAAAGAAGGGGAAATAGTATCCATTTTAACAACATCAAGTTTTACAGGCAGGCTTCCTGTAATAATAATCGTTTGAAGCTTCTTCATATTATCTAAAGTATTAGTCAGAGCTTCCGGTTGAGTTCTACCTACTCCTGATCCAGAAATTTGGATATTGGTAGAAGCTCTACCCTTCAAGTCCGCGCCGATTCTTAGACTGTCAACTTCAACGTCATCTAAAAACAGAGATAGATCTTCGCTCAAATAAGCCCCCCCTTCCTCCGAAATTACAGTTAAATTTTTAGTGATTTTAGCCTGCCTCTCAGCAGCTTCCTGGCTTAAGGTAATAGTAAAAAAGAAGCTGCATGCGGTACTGCCATCACCCACAACACCGCATCCACGGCGAGGATCTATGCCCGAACAATCTGCACTTCTACAAACATAAGGAATATCATTTTTACCGCCAAAAAATACAGTTTCGTTACCAATCTTAGCTTCAAATTTACCTTGCCGAGCTAACAAATCTTTAACTTCTTCTTCAGTAACCCCAGCTATTTCAATCAAAATAAAATCTTCACCGGTTAAATCAGAAGCCCCTCTCACTACCACATCACTAAGACCAAAGACATTTAACCTTTCTTTTAAGTTTGAAATGATCAATTCCAAGTCATCTTTAGCTACTGGTTCTGAAGGTTTTAATAAAACTCTAGTCCCTCCTTCAAGGTCTAATCCCTTTCTTAGGTTAGAAAGCGGTGCTTTATCTATTTTAAGGCCTAAATCAATCATCCCTTCTTCATCTGCATGAGCAACTAAAGTATAAATTCTCTTTGATGTTTCAACCTTAATAGTTTGGTTCTCTCTTAAATCATTAGCGGCAAGAAAATAATCTTCAACTGATGAAATATCTTCCGTATTTATTGAGATTATTCTTTCTTTAGCTAGCGGTGTCAGTCTAGCCGACGGGTTTTCAATTCCTCCATTAGAAGCAGAAGAATTGACTACCACATTTCTAATAACTACACCCTCATTTCCAAATAACTGCGGCTGGATGGATATTAAAGCTAAAACAACTAATGTTAAGAGCAATAATACTCTCCATTGAACAAATATTCCCTTAAGTTTGTCTTTCATTTTTGTTTATGCTCCAACTCCCACCGCAGGATGCCAACATTCTGAATGTAAGTCATAATTAAGTCTACTAACAGTCCAATAAATAAAATTACCATAATCTGCTTAATAGTATCATTTTGAATAAAAACCATGGATATTAAAACAGCGGCAAGAGTAGTGGCACTCATAGTTAATCCAGTTTTCATTGCCCCATAAACCCTTTCTGTTACTGGACCATCATTTCTTTTTATGACCCTGGTACTAAGTAGGATATCACTGTCTACAGAATAACCAATCAGCATCAGAAAAGCTGCAACTCCAGCCGAGCTAAGTTTAATCCCCGTTAGATTGAATATAGCTAATGTAACTATAATATCAGAAGCGGCAGCCAAGATTATTGTAAGACTAGTCACCGCTCTTCTAAAATAAAGAAAAACTACAATCCCCATTAAGCCAAAAGCAATTAATAACGCAATTAAAGATTGAATGAAAAAACCTTTCCCCAAAGCCGAACCAACTATTTCAATACTGTAAGAGTCATTAGACAAATCCAATCTATCCTTAAGAACAGCAATCACAGAATCAATTTCTGATCTTTCCTGAGTGTCTAGTTCTATAATTTCTCCGATTGCTGATCCAGCTGAACTGAGAGTTCTAACTGAAATATCACTAATTGGAAATTTATCAGTTAAAAAACGTTGTATTTCTTGAGGAGTCATCCCAGTTTCTCCTTCTATAGTAATAGTTGCACCGCCTTTCAAAGTTATTCCTCGGTTGACAAAATCACCTGTAGTCGCATATTGTAGGGCAATTTGGATTAAAGCAAAAATTAATAGTAAGATAGGTATTAACAATAGTTTTTTGTACTTCTCCTCATATATTTTTTTAAGCTTCATCTTTTCAAATTTAAAAATGGTTTATATATAAAGATTGTGCTGTTAGAAAAAAAGTAGCATCCCATAACATTTATAAATCTAAATTCATTCTTCTTTTAAGTGGAATTAATTAAACTAACAGGAGTTACAAAAGAATATCGGAAACGAACTGTTCTAAGCGACGTTGACCTTTCAATCGAAGAAGGAGATATTTTAGGGGTGATCGGCCAGTCTGGCAGCGGTAAAACTACTCTTTTAAATTTGATTACTGGGTTTATTTCTCCTAGTCAAGGCAAAACCGTCTATTACACTGCTTCTAATCATGAAGAACGAGATTTAAACGAAAATTTGAACCGGATTAAAAGCCAGATTGGTTTTACCCCTCAGCATAATTCGTTCTATCCCAAATTAACAGTAAAAGAAAATCTGTGGCATTTCGGCCAACTTTATGGTTTAGATAAAAACATGTTGAAAACCAACATTAGAAATCTGTTAAATTTCACTAGATTAGTTGATCATCAAGATAAACTAGCCGAAGAACTTTCTGGCGGGATGCAGAAACGTCTAGATATTTCCTGCAGCTTAGTTCATAAACCCAAGGTATTAGTGTTGGATGAGCCTACTGCTGATCTGGATCCAATCTTACAGAAAGAAATTTTACAGATGCTAAAAGAAGTCAATAAACAAGGTGTAACTATTGTTATTGCCTCGCATCAGCTGGACTGCATAGAAAATAGCTGTAATAAAGTAGTAATTGTCCATAACGGCAGGGTTAAAGTTTTTGGGTCCCTGGAAGATGTTAGAAGGCCTTACCTCAGAGATCACTTTACTATCAACGTAGACCCCGGCGAAGATAAAGAAAATTTGATTAAAAAGCTTAAAGCATTCCCTATCAAAAAAATAGTTGATAGAGGCCATACTTTAACTGTTTATCCAGAAGATGTCGAAAAGACAATGAGCAAACTATTAGAGCTAATAAAAGAGGAGAATTTATATCTGCACGACATGCATGTTAAGAAACCTTCATTAATGGAAGTTTTTGAGAACGTAGTGCTGGATAATCGATAAGATGCAATCTTTGTGGCTACTAACTATCAAAAACTTGAAACTGCTGTTAAGGTCACGCAGTTCAGCTTTGATTATAATTTTTGCACCACTGCTGATTATTTTATTATTAGGCCTATCCTATAATACCTCTGCACAGTTCGGACTAAAAATAGGAGTATATGCCGCAGATTTTAATGAAGACGCCAACTCTTTCATAGAAATTTTAGAAGAAAAGGAATTTACTATTACTAAGTTCAACGATCTTAACACCTGTACCAATGATATTAAAAGAAGTCAGATTCATACCTGTATTGAACTGCCGGAAAGTTTACAAGTTGACGATAATCAACAGAAAGTAGTCACTTTCCACATCGACCCAAGTAGGATTAATCTAGTTTGGATGATACAAGAAACTGTAAAATCAAAATTTAACATCAAGGCTCAGGAAATTTCACAAGAACTAACAGGCAACATTCTTTCAATATTATCTGAAACTAAGGGGGTTCTGAATAGTCAACAGATTGATCTTTCTAATATTAAACAAAAAACAAAAGACGCTTCAACTTCAGCTAGTTCCGTTAAAAATAATTTAGAAGGAGTTAGTGTAGGAAGCGATGGAACGGTCATTGAAGGCATTAGCGATCAATTAACTGAAGCTAACGACAAGATATCTACAGCCATCTCGGAAGTTAATAGTGCTGGGATCACTGATGATGAAAAAAGAGATGCCATCAAAGACCCTTTAAATGAAGCCAGTCGGATTATCGATGATTTACAAGGTAACGAAAGTATTAGTTTAAACGGAGTAAGAGACCTATTGGAACAAGCTGCTGCCGCTATCACTAGTTCAACTGCTAATCTTGATTTGGTTACAGCCGCTTTACAAGAAGCAGCTACTGAGATCGAATCCGTTCAATCATCTTTAGCCGCAGCCCAAAATAGTATTGAGTCGCAAAAAGTCACTGAAGCCGATACCATTACTTCACCCTTGATCACAAAAATCGAAAGAATCAGCCAGGAAAATACTTATTTAAGTTATCTTTTTCCAGCATTGTTAGTATTAGTAGTAATGTTTAGTTCATTGCTTCTTGGAACAACTTTAGTAATGATAGAAAAAAACAGTCCAGCCTTCCTAAGAAACTTTTTCTTACCGGTTAGAAAAATAACATTCATTACTTCCATCTATGTTACTAATGTTATTCTGAACTTAGTGGAGATATCAGTAATTCTAGGTATTTCATTATTTTTCTTAAAAAGTTCAGTTGCAATAATTCCAACTGTAGCTTTAATCCTGTTCGTTACAGGATCAGTTTTCACTTTCCTGGGGATGGCCATTGGCTACATTTTCAGTTCAGAAGAAACAGGTATATTAGCATCAATTTCCTTAGGAAGCATTTTGTTATTCACTTCAGGGACTATCTTGCCATTAGAAGGCATTGCCGAAGCTTTGCGTAAAATAGTAGCTTACAATCCATTTGTAATTGGAGAGAAGTTAGTACGGGAAGTTTTTATCTTTAACGCTTCCTTGAGTATGGTTGGATTTGAATTAGGTATACTTTTAGCTTACGCTATAGTCCTTTTCCTTGTTATTTGGATAATAGAATCAATAATACATCAGCAAATGACACATAAATTTATGAGACATCATCATAGTAGTAAAAGAACCAGAAAACCTTAAAATAAGTTTATAACTAATTAATAAAACTCTTTGGCTAGGAACAGAGTAAATAACCAAGGATTAAACATACTACATTAACAGATAAAGATGCTATCCCTATTTTATCAAAGCAAGATATAAAAAGTTAGTCAATATTATTTCTTAGTATGAAAGTTATAGCCATAACTGGCACTCCAGGAACAGGGAAATCTACTTTAGCTAAATTACTAGCTAAAAACCTAAGATTTAAAAAATTAGATTTGCATCATTATTACCAAGAAATTTCAACAGGTTATGATAAGAAGAAACAATGCTATAATATTGATTTAAGACAATTTATAGCCTTGGTTAAGAAGGAGTCTAAAACAAAGAATTTAATCGTCGATTCTCATATCTCGCACCTATTACCTAAGAGTATTGTTAAGTTATGCATTGTTCTAATTTGTTCGGAGTTAAAAGAACTAGAAAGAAGACTAAGAAAACGTAAATATTATAAAAAGAAAATCAGAGAAAATTTGGATGCCGAGATTTTTCAGATTTGTTTGATCGAAGCCAAAGACCAAGGACACAAGATCAAGATAGTTGATACCGCTAAAAAAAATAACTTAAAAGAACTCTTAGATAAAATCACCAAATCTTTATAAACCAACTCTTACACTATTCTTAACATGTCTATACCGGCCCCAGAAAAACTTCAATTAAAGAAATTGATTAAAGAGCTTAAGAACCATAAGGCTCCGCACACTGAATTTGTAACTGTTTATATTCCAAAAGATTATGAAATGACTAAAATAATCCAGCATCTGTCTGAAGAACAGGGAACTGCTTCAAACATTAAATCCGCAGCTACTAGGAAGAACGTGCAGGGCGCTTTAGAAAAGATGATCCAGCACTTAAGAAACTTTAAGAAAACACCTGAAAATGGCTTAGCCGTTTTTGCCGGTAATATAGCTGCAGGGGAAGGAAAACAAGACTTCAGAGCGTGGAGCTTAGAGCCGCCAGTACCGCTCAAAACACGAATTTATCGTTGCGATAAAATGTTTGTAACCGATTTATTAGAAGAAATGTTGATGGAGAAAAATGTTTACGGTTTAGTTGTTCTAGATCGAAGAGACGCCACTTTAGCATTGCTTAGAGGCAAGACCATTACTGCACTAAAAACAACTCATTCAGAGGTTCCTGGAAAAACCAGAGCCGGGGGACAGTCTGCAGCTCGTTTCAGCCGTTTAAGAACAGATGCCATCAAAGACCATTTCAAAAAAATTTCTGGTTATATGACCGAACAATTTCTGCCTTTCGGCAACGAATTAAAAGGAATTATCATAGGAGGACCGGGAGTAACCATCAATGATTTCATGAATAAGGATTTTATTACAGGAGACTTAAAAAAGAAAATTCTTGGAACTAAAGATTTATCTTATACTGGAGATTTCGGCCTGCAAGAGTTACTAGAAAAATCGGAAGATTTGCTGGCAGAAGAAGAAATCACCCGAGAAAAAAAAATAGTCCACAGATTTCTACAAGAATTGAGAGACAATTATAAAAAAGTAACTTACGGCGAAAAAGCAACAATAAAAGCTTTGGAGATGAATGCAGTGGATATATTACTTTTATCTGAAGCGATTGAAGATGATAAAATCATCGAATTAAGTGAAAAAGCTGAGGCTGAGGGAGGAGTAATACATATCATTTCTGTTGAAACTAGAGAAGGCCAGCAGTTGAAAGATCTAGGTGGAATTGCAGCTATTTTAAGATTCGAAATAGAACAATAATACTCTGGTCTAAATATTTTACATCCATATCCAGCACATTCAACTTTGCTAAAACCATCCCTTTAGATACTAACTAAACAAGCTATTCCTCTATGTTGATATCTTTCCATTAGTAAAATTATTTCCAGCAATATAATGCATCCACCTTAAAATATCTATAGTTCCGCCATAATTAACAACCTAATTTCCAAAAAATCTTTAAATATAGATTGTGAAGTAGAAAATACCTATGGACATTATCCAAAATTCCTTTGACAGATTATTTCCTGACAATGAATTCCACTATGAAACTGAAATGGAATATAACCGTAGGCTAGGTGATTTTAATGCTAACATCTCTTTGATAAGAAACAAAATAAAAGTTAACTTGAATTTGCAGTGGAAAGATATCGACAACGAGATAAAAATCGGTTTGATTCAACATTTGCTTCTAAAAATTTTCAAAAAAAAAATAAATACAACTAATATCGATTTATACAATAATTTTGTTAAAAATATACCCCTCCTAACACCTAAGACCAAATCAGATCCGTTACTAGAAGCTTCCTTTCAAAGGGTTAATTCTACTTTAATTAACAATCAAGTAGAAAGGCCTAATTTAACTTGGGGCACTGCTTCTTTTAGAAAATTAGCGTGCTATAACTTTCATAACGATACAATCACTGTTTCAACACTTTTTCGTAATGCTAAACTAGAAATACTAGACTACCTAGTGTATCATGAGCTGCTACACAAGCACTTTAAATTTAGTCAGAAAAATGGCAGAAGCTCTTTCCACAATAAAGAATTCAGAGAAGCTGAAGCTGCCTATCCTCACCAAATACAGATAGAACAGGAAATTGAAGATATTATTAAAAATAAGAAGAAAAAACGATTATGGAAATTCTTCTAATCAAGGAAATAGCACTGGAATATTGAGTAGTTTGTGACAAATCAAATTAATTATAGCATGATATTAAATTATCTTCTGAACCTATTCTCAGACCATAATCATAACACAAGTACTTTCCTACAATTCGAGGTAAGGTAGTTAATATCGCTGCCGACCAATATGGCAGCTTGAAAATATATTATTGGCAAGCTAAATAGTCTGGGAGATAAAACTAAACGTAACCTTTAAAAATACCCCCCTATTTTACAAACAAAGGTGGTTAAATGAGTGAAACAAAATTAGTAAGTGTTGGGACCTTAAAGAAAGGTGATACCATAGTAATTGAGGGTATAGCTTGTAAGATTACAGACACAGCGACTTCACGTCCTGGAAAGCATGGTCATGCCAAAGTTAACCTAATGGCTGTAGGCTTGCTTGACGGCAAAAAACGTCAATTAACAATTCCTGGCCATGATAAAGTTGAAGCGCCGATTATTGAAAAAAAGACAGCACAAATATTATCTATTTCCGGCAATACCGCCAATGTGATGGATATGGAAACTTATGAAACATTTGACATAGAAATTCCTGAAGAATTAAAAGGAGAGTGCAAGGAAGGTAAAGAAGTCCTTTATTGGGGCATAATGGGTTCAAAAGTAATGAAGCAGGTTAAGCAGTAATTAAAATGGCCAAATTCGAAGAAGCAACAGCAAGAATGATACGTGGAATTTTCGTTTGTCGTAATTGTAAAGCTAAAATAAGAGCATCCAGTTTAAAGGTTTCTCAGGGTAAAATTAAGTGCCGAAGTTGTAGTTCCCCTAAATTAAGGCCGAAAAGGAAGAAATAAACTCAGCTCTGTTCTGAGATTATAATCAGAACCTTTAAAAACAATTAAAGAACTATTCTTCAGTAGATGTTAGATTCAATAGTTCAGTTTTTAATCAAGTACAAGTATATTATCCTTTTCTATACTGCAATAATCCTCTTTTTAATTATTAAACACAAGAAAATCGATGTCCAGGCTAAGATTATCTTTCTTTACCGCATGAAATGGGGTCTAAAATGGATGGACAAATATTCTAGAAAATTAAGAGAATGGATCATACTAGCGGGTTACATCGGTGTAGGAGCAGGATTTGTGGGATTAGTGGTTATTTCGATAATTCTAATCAAGAACTTGATTGATTATTTTACCACAGACCTGGCAGTTTCAGGAGCAGCTATTGTCTATCCAGGTATGAACGTCCCAGGATTGGGAATCTTAACTTTTTGGGATTGGATCTTGGCTATTTTCATCATTGCCTTAGTTCACGAATTCTCCCATGGCATAGTAGCCAGAGCCCACAATATTGAAGTTAAGAACACTGGTATTGTATTATTCGGACCGATTTTAGGTGCTTTCGTCGAACCAGATGAAAAAAAAATGCGTAAAGAGCCAGATATTAAACAATACTCAGTGTTAGCAGCCGGTTCTTTCTCCAATATTATTTTAGCTTCTGTAGCTATTCTTTTGCTAAACTTCGTTTTTGTTCCTGTCCTGCATAACATGGTTGAACCAGCTGGTTTCACTTTCAATCAGCATGTAGGTGAAGAATTTCCATTCGCCAAAGCAGGAATTAAACCGGGAGAGGTAATCACTGGAATAAATGGTGTTGTTACTAACGATTTTCAGAAGTTTAGTGAAGAATTGGTCTATCTAAAACCTGGAGAGAAAGTTACTATTAATACTAACACTGACTCCTATAAGATTATTCTAGCTGAAAATCCTGACAATGCCCGAAAAAGTTTCCTGGGTATTAAAGAAATTAAAAACGAAATTGAAGTAAAGACTAAATTTAGGTCCGGATTTAACCAATTATTATACTTAACTGTTGACTGGTTGACTGGATTCTTGAGATGGTTGTTCCTGCTAAGTTTTGGTATTGGTTTGTTTAATTTATTGCCTTTGCCAATAGTAGACGGCGGGAGAATGGCCCAAGTATTTTTATACAAGTTAAAGGGAGCTAGTATTGGTGAAAAGAGATACAAACAAGTCAGTTTATTCTTTTTAATTTTATTGCTGTTTAATTTATTTTTACCTTTGTTAGGAAAGTTAGTTTAATAAAATATTTATGATACCTAAATAATTAAAACCGATGAGATATTATTCTTTGAAAGAACTTATCAATAGGGTTGACGAGCCTAATCGTTCAATTTGTCTCAAACTTCTAGATGATAATAGAGAAAAAATAGAAAATGCACTTGGTTCTGCACATAACCATCAGAATTGGGAAGGTGGATATGTGGATCATCTTACTGAAATAATGAATATTGCGATTATCCTTTATAATTCATTTAGTAAATTAAGAAAATTATCTTTTGCACTTTCAGACGCTTTACTAGTATTATTTTTACATGACTTAGAAAAGCCATGGCGCTGGATAAAAGATGATCAAAACAACTGGATTAAGAATCCAAACATGATTGATAAAGAAATCCAGGGTAAAGAATTTGTTGAGAATAAGATTAAAGAATATGACTTTCAATTAACTGATGATCATTGGAACGGATTGCATTATGTTGAAGGAGAAAAAGGAGTATATAAGGAAGGAGAAAGAACACAAAAACCATTAGCGGCTTTTGCCCACCTTTGCGACACTTGGAGTGCTAGAGGAGGTTTGATTATCCTTTAAAAGAAAATGATCCTTGGTTAGGAGCTAAGAGATTTAAGAACTTTTAAAGCATCTCCAACCATATAAATTGATCCAGTGATCACGATTAATCCATCGCCAACTTCTTTCTTAGCCAGGTCTAAAGCTTTAGCTANATCNGCTTCTTCCACAACCCAAGGAACGTATTTTCTAGTTTCACCAGCTATTACNGAAGTTTCCTGTGGATGGTGATTTCCTTTAGTAANGATTACCTTTTTAAATAAGGGAGCAATCATAGCTGTTAACTCTGCAGCATNCCTATGTTCAGACAATCCAAAAATAAGAATATTTTTATTTTCAACATTTTTCAAATAATTCACTAAAGAGTCCATTCCAGCATAATTATGGGCACAATCGATTAGGATATTTTTTCTAATCATTTCCAAACGCCCAGGCCAATGAGCATTTTTTAAACCAGCCCTAATATGATTTTTAGAAATACCTAAAACATCACAAACCTCAGACGCTAATGAAGCATTTTGAAATTGATGCTCCCCCAATAATGACAATTCAAAATTATTGTTAATCCCTACTACCTTCAGCTCAGAATTCTTTTCACTACACACTTTTCTAAACACGCTTAAAGCTTCATAACTTTTTTCAGTGGTCAATAACGGAACTCCAGGCTTAATTATACCAGCTTTCTCTAAAGCTATTTCCGGTATTGTTTCACCCAATATGTGCATATGATCAAAACTAATGTTAGTTATTACTGAGATTTTTGGTTTAACTATATTAGTCGCATCTAATCTTCCTCCCAAACCAGTTTCGATAACCGCAAAATCAACTTTCTTATCAGTAAAATATTGGAAAGCAAGAGCTGTAGTAAATTCAAAAAAAGTTGCTTGAATATTATTCTCTTCTAATAAATTCTTCAATGAACTAGCCAAGAAAGAAAGTTCTTCATCAGAAATATCTATGTCATTTATTTTAATTCTCTCATTAAACCTCACTAAATGCGGACTAGTATACAAACCTACTTTGAATCCTGCTTCCTGCAAGATCTTAGCAATGAAGGCTGCAGTACTGCCTTTACCATTAGTTCCAGCTATATGGATGATTTTATATTTTAGATGAGGTTTACCTGATAAAGTATCTATTTCTTGCATGACTTCTAAACCCAGTTTCATGCCAAATCTTTCTAAGTTGTACATGTAATCAAGAATTTCTTGCATGGATAGTCAAAATGGAGTTATTTTAAGAATTTTATGGAGTGAATTCTATTTTCACTAACAACAATACTTAAAAATGAAAAAAGTATTCTTCTTTTATGCAAGAGGTAGACATAGTTGATATAACCCCATTACGTAAAGGAAACTTTGATCCGATTGTTGATGAAGCTATCCTTAACGCATTAAAACGAGATTTCTTTGTCGGTATAAGTGGTTACGATCCAAAATTCGATGAATTGAGCGCAAGATTGCGAGAATTATGGCGGGAAATGGTTGATCAACCTGAATTGTTTGAAAAATATGATGGGAGGGATACTTTTTATCAACGAGGAACCAGAGCTGGGATAACTAGACTGGGTGAAGTTAAAATACAAGATCCGTTCAGATTGCAAATTATGTTAGGTCCTAAACTTGATGAAGATAACCCCATTAATGCTTTTCACCCACAAAACGCACATTTGCCAAATCCTGTGATAACAGAGATTCCCGATTTAGTTCCTACCGCTGAGGCTTATTTAGAATTGCAAGGAGAACATGACCGGCTTATTGCAGAATCATTAGAAAGAAGTATGAGCCTTCCCAAAGGATTCTATGCAGCTAGATTAACTTGGGGGAATTCGGTTTGGAGAGCACTTGACTACCGGGTCAAAGGAGTTATCAAAGATAAAAGAATAATCAATGGCGTTGACGTTCGAGGTAAAGTAGTAAACGGAATTAACGTCTACGACATTGAAACAAAAGGAGAATTGGTTAAAAACGTTGTATTAATCAGTCCACATGATGATGTTGATTTCTGGGCTGATTTGATAAAACTTAGAGGGACATTAAAAGTTCGCAGGAGAGATGGAACAGTATTAGAATATTCTGGGAAATCTGGTGTAAAATTGCTTAACACAGGTATCCAGGCTTCATTAGCATCAGCTTACATGGAAGATGGAAAAAGAGAAAGTCACTTTGATGGTGGAGTCCACTGGGCAGAGATTGAAACTGCAGAAATAGAAGATAGGATTGATGATCGTGCACAGTCAATAGTAGTATTTAGTCATCCGCGTTATACTAGTCCAATTTCTGCTTTAGACAGAATGGTTGATTCAATAGAAAGACCTTCTTATACTAATGTCATACTTAGAGATGTTCTAGTTAGAAGAAGTCATGATCCTGATCCTAAGGCATTAAGCAAATTAGAAGCTTCATTACAAAAAGAAAGAAGATTAGCAGAAGGACCATTGTCTGATAGAAATATGGTAGAAAAAATTCTAGGATATGAACACGATAAAGGTATTGTAAAACTAAGAAGATATGAAAGTGAATTGCCCCAGTTAATGGATTTGTGGACCGAAGGGCATAGAAAATAGCTTAATTTTCCCCTTCAGACAAATATTTTTCGACTTCCATTGCAGCTTGACAACCGCTACCAGCGGCAGTTATGGCTTGTCTGTATCTGGTGTCTTGCACATCTCCAGCACCAAAAATGCCTTCCAAATTTGTATGCATAAATTTATCAACTTTCAAGTATCCTTTTTCATCTAAGTCTAATTTCCCTGCAAAAGGTTTAGTGTTAGGAATATGACCAATAGCTAAGAAGACACCATCACAATTAAAATCAAAAACCTCATTAGTTCCGACATTATTTAACTTAATTCCTGTAACTTTTTTACTATCCCCTAAAATTTCTTTAACCACCGAATTCCAAATAACTTTAATCTTTTCATGTTTCAAAACTCTTTCCTGCATAATTTTTGAAGCCCTGAAAGAATCTTTTCTGTGAATTATAGTAACTTTAGTGGCAAATTTAGTTAAAAACAAAGCTTCTTCCATAGCTGAATCCCCGCCGCCAATTACTGCAACTTCTTTACCTTTAAAAAAAAAACCATCACATGTTGCGCAAGTTGTCACGCCTCTGCCTTTGTACAGTTTTTCTGAATCTAATCCTAACCATCTAGCGGAAGCTCCAGTAGCAATAATTAACGATTTGGTTTGTAATTTTTTCCCCGAACTCAAAGTTAATTCGTAGCCTTTCTTAATTTTATTAAATTCGGTAACTAAATCAGTTTCAAATTTAGCGCCAAAGCGTTCCGCCTGTTTTTTGCATAATTGCACTAATTCCGGCCCTTGAATCCCTTCTGGAAAGCCAGGATAGTTTTCAACTTCTGTAGT
>C687J35174_10003962_pt1 | contig 20104 bp, 14 predicted proteins | sample RifCSPhighO2_01_FD_35174 | JGI IMG/M metagenome (IMG submission 35174) | reverse complement strand
TATACCCATGATGAAAACGGGGCAACACATAGCGCAAACGGGGAACATCGGATGGCATACCACTCCTTGCTAGGAGTGCAATATGTATCGCGACTTATTCACGCCTACCGATAAGAGAGATATCGGGTACCCGGGAGTAGGGGAGCAGGACTAGAAGATCAACCGAAGGTACGCGCTCCAGAGTTGATTACCCCAGAGGAGAGCGACTCCGGTCCCCAGTACCAAAAAGGGCCCGAAGGGAACGGTCTGCCCGAAGCGGCGCTTTCCCAAAATGAGGAGGATGAGAGCCACCAGAGCCCCGCTGAAAAAACTCGCGAACATGCCGACGACAATTTTTGGCCATCCTAAAATAATCCCCAGGACCGCGACTAACTTGACGTCACCCATCCCCATCCCTCGTCCTCGGGTTATGAGAATGAGGCTCAAGAAAAACCCGCCGCTGACAATACCACTGGCGATCGATCGCCAAAAATCGACTGGCTGCATAATGTCGTTGATTGTCAGGAACAACCGATAGAGAAAGGCAACCATTCCCAAGATAAACACCAAGACATCCGGGATGACTCCATAGAGGAGATCGGTAAAAAACAGCGCCAGGAGGAGGATTCCGACGACCAGCCAAAACGTTGGTTGAACATAGACGAACGGCTGTTGAGAAAGTCTAAAGAAGAAAGATCCTGCCAGAAACCACCAGAGGAATAGAACTCCGGTCAGAAGTTCAATCACCGGATACCTCCATGAAATCTTTGCCTTGCACCAACGACAGCGTCCACCGAGTAAGAAAAAGGAGAGGAGGGGAATATTATCTATCGCCCGGATCGTTCGTTTGCACTTCGGACAGCGGCTCCTGCCTGAAAATGGGCTCTCTCCGTGAAGCGTTCTGTAGATGACGACGTTTAAGAAGCTCCCAATCGCCAACCCAAAGAGGAATATCGAAGCCAGTATGATGAATGTTTCCATCATATATTCACACTAGCCTCGATTCCTCTTTCAGACTATTGCGGTACGCAAACGTAACAGCTTGAATCTGGGTAGCTCCCAGGAATAATACAGGTATCTGCTGACGTGTTTATCTGGTTTCTGGTTGGTCCGAGTCCTCCCTGTCGTGCTGATCGGGATTCCGGTTCATAACAAACCGAAACTTGGCGGGAAGTCGGCTGTTCACTGACCCACAGTCGCTCTCCGGCTGGATTCGCAGGATCAACGCTTTCTCTGTTTGCAAATTGACCTTTCAATTCTCCTTGGTTAACTAAATCCAAATCCTCAGCCGAATCGGTGAAATCCGGATTGGTCGACGTGGTCCGTAGAGTCGGTTCGTTGATGCACGGAGTCGAACCGTCGCTTTCCCAAGGAAAACACTGATAGGTCGTAAAGTAGCGCTCGTATGCCGCCAAAAGCTCCGCGGCGTCCGATTTCTTTCCTGCATCTCTGGCTTTTCGAATTTGCTCCAGAGGATCAAGCGCCGAGAGAATGGCTACCACCAAAATTCCCAAGACTGCAATGACGATCAAAAGTTCAATGAGTGTAAATCCTTTTGAATTTTTCATGGTATGGTGAGGCATTCCTCTTCACCTCCTCTCTGGGCAGCTGCGGTCAAGACGTAAGACGACCTGCCGCAAGTAACTAAGTAAGACAGCGTCACTCTCGTCTTTTTTCACAACTGACTTGTCAAATTATATATCGGCATGATGATCGCAATCACCAAAAAACCGACACCTATCCCTAAAAAAACCATGATAAGAGGCTCGATAGCCGTTGTCAAGCCTTTGACGAGGTGTTCCGATTCCGTTTCAAAATAGACGGCCAGTTTGAGAAGCACCTCATCGACCTTTCCCGTCTCCTCACCGACCGCGATCATTTGCGGCAAAATGGGCGGAAAATGATCAAATGTGGAAAAAACAGCTGCAACACCGATTCCCTTCTCAACGCGCTTCGCCGTTTCGCGGATGGAGTCGGCATAGACGATATTTTGCATGGTATCCGCCACAATTGAAAGTCCGTCAACGATCGATACGCCGGCGCTGATGAGAAGGCCCAATGTTCTGCACATCTCAGCCAGGAGAATCTCTTTGCGTAAGTTCCCGTAGATGGGAATTCGGAAAATAATCAAATCCATCGTCCGTCTTCCGATTGGAGTGGAGTGCCAAGCTCGGAATGCCCAACTAATGACAAAGAAGCCGATGATGCCGAAATACCAGGATGAGAGTAAAAGCTTACTCAAACCGACCAGCATCCGCGTGGCGAGCGGAAGTTCCGCGCCGAAATCCTCGTAAATCGCGGTCATTTGCGGAACGACGAAAAACATCATGATGAGGGTGACGAGAACCATGCCGATCATCACAATGATGGGGTAGATAAGCGCTCCTTGAGTTTTTGAACGGAATTCCCGCTCCTTCTCCAGATTATCAGCAAGCCGCAAGAGCATCTCGTCCAATTTTCCGGCAGCCTCACCGGCACGTACCAGAGAAACATAGACCGTATTAAACACCTTCGGATGCTTATCAAGTGAGTCTCCCAAGGGTTTACCCCCTTCAACATCCCGGAGCACCTCGGAAACGATCGCTTGCATGTTGGGTGACACTTGCGATTCAAGGAGCGAGAGCGCGTCGGTCAAAGGCAGACCAGCCGCAATCATGGTGGAAAGCTGTCTCGTGACGTTGACGACGTCGACGAATTTCACTCGGTGGAAGAAATTGGATAAGAAGTCTATCTTAATTTGACGACCGACAGCCCGAAGATCGACGACCACTAAATCGCGTTCGCGCAATACCGCCGCAGCTTGTTTGATATCTCTGGCTTCGACTTTTCCTTTGACAAGTTTTCCTTCCTTCGACTTGGATTTGTACTGAAAACGCTCCATAGAGGCAGACGGCCCGAGCTACTCCTTTCCCCTGCGCACCAGCCTTCGCAATTCCCCTGGACGGATGGCCCATTCCATGGCCGTTTCCAGCGACAACTTTCCTGATCTCACCCAAAACGACATGTTCGTTTCGAGCGTCTGCATGCCGATATCGGCTGATGTTTGGATGACGTTGTCGATAAGATGCGTTTTACCCTCCCTGATCGTCGTGCGCACGGCCGGGGTGGCCAAAAGAATTTCCGCCACGGGAAGCCTTCCTCCCGAAACGGCGGGCAGGAGTCGTTGGGACAAGACCGCTTCCAGCGTATTGGAGAGCTGCAGCCGGATTTGCCCTTGCTGGTGCTCTGGGAACACGTCGACGATACGGTCAATGGTCTGCGCCGCGCTGTTGGTATGCAGTGTCGCAAACACCAAGTGTCCCGTCTCTGCGATGGTGAGCGCCGCAGCAATGGTTTCGTAATCCCGCATCTCTCCGACGAGCACCACATCCGGATCCTCTCGCAGAACGCTTCGCAGGGCAATCTCCCAGGAGTGGGTGTCGGCATGCAGTTCCCTCTGCGAGACAACGCTTGATCCTATTGGATAAACGTATTCAATCGGGTCCTCAACCGTTACGACATGGACGGAACGCGTCTCATTGATCTCCTGGATAATCGAGGCAAGCGTGGTCGACTTGCCATGGCCCGTAGGCCCGGTCACCAGAATAAATCCCTGCCGCAGATTGGCAAACGAATGGTAGAGTTTCGGCAGATTTAAATCCTCGATGGATTTGATTTCCGAAGGGATGAGCCGCAAAGCCGCCGAAACAAAGCCTTTCTGATGGTAGACGTTGACTCGGAATCTTCCCTTTCCTTCATGATCGTAGGAAAAGTCGAGTTCTCGGTTCACCAAGAAAAGATCCTTCTGCTCGCTCGTCAGGAGTGCAAACACCAATTGTTGCGCATCCTCATCGGTAACCGGTTTGGATTCGATTGGTGTTAGGGCGCCTTCGATTCGCAGCATCGGGGGCATCCCCACCACCAGATGAAGATCCGACGCCTTCATCTCGATTGTTTTTTCAAGTAGCTTAAAAATATCCATAATATCTATTAATGACTAATGAGTAAAGAGTAGAAAATAATGAGAATATTTTCTCATTCTCACTTCTAAATTCTACATTCTAAATTCTAAATTCTAAATTCTAAATTCAATTCGCTTTTGGCTATACCCTATTGGCTACAGCCTATCGATGTCTATCTATTGTTTATCTATTGTCTATCTGCTATCTGCTCCCTTATGTCTCCGCAACCCTCAATACCTCTTCTATTGTAGTCATTCCTTCCATCACCTTCAAATAACCGTCCTGCTTCATGAGGATCATGCCTTCGGAAATGGCTTGCTCTTCCATCTTGCTTGCCGGCGCCCGCTCAAGTATCAAGCGTCCGATGCGTTCGCTTACAGGAAGAACCTCAAAGATGCCGATTCGACCGCTGTATCCCGTATCGCCGCATTCCTCACACCGCTTTCCCCGATAAAGAATCGGGCCGGAATTGTTGGGATTGCCCTGTTTCTGGAGAGCGGCATCATAGAGCCCGCCCAAAATCTTTTTGATGTTTTCAACCATTTCGGGTGGGGGAGTGAAGGATTCCTTGCAATGCTCGCAAATGTTGCGCACAACCCGCTGGCCCATGACGCAGGTCATCGATGAAGCCAGGAGAAATGGCTCTGCCTTCATATCAAGTAATCGCGGCAGAGCGCCTCCCGCGGAATTCGTATGCAGCGTTGAGAAAACGAGGTGGCCGGTCAAAGAGGCTTGAATGGCAAGCTCCGTGGTTTCGGTGTCTCGGATCTCGCCGACCATGATGATGTTCGGGTCTTGCCGCAAAAAGCTGCGCATCCCCGAGGCAAAGGTGAGTCCGGCCTTCGGGTTGACCTGAACCTGATTCACGCCCGGCATCTCGTATTCAACCGGGTCCTCCAAAGTAACGATATTGACTTTCGCCGTGTTGATTTTGGAGATAATCGCATAGAGCGTTGTCGTTTTACCCGATCCCGTCGGCCCGGTGATCAGAATGATTCCGTGCGGCACGCGCGAAGCCTCTTCCAAATTCTTCAGAGCCGTTCCCCGAAGCCCGAGTTCCTGTAGCGTGGGTACTTTTCCGGTTTTTTTCAGAAGTCGCATGACGATCTTTTCTCCATGGACCACGGGGAGTGAGGAAACGCGCAAGTCGACTTCCTCCTCGCCGATTTTAAAATTGAAGCGGCCGTCCTGGGGTAAACGCTTCTCATCGATTTTCATGCCGGAAAGAATCTTTATCCGTGAAACGACAGCGTTATGCACCCGTTTTGGGAGAATGAGTCTCTCAATAAGAATCCCGTCGACACGGTAACGAACTCTGGTTTTATCAGCCAGAGGTTCGATGTGGATATCGGATGCTCTTGATTTGATGGCAAATTCCAAAAGTGTCGCGACGACTTTCGCGATCGGAGCCTCTCTGATCACCTCACCGAGTTTTTCGATATCGACGGTTTGAATCCCGACCGCGTCCGGGGTACCCGACTCTTTCAGCGCTTCAGTAACCTCGATAGACAGGTTTTGACCGTAGAGATCGCCGATGAGCACCTCAAGCTGGGATTCCACGGCCAAATGGGGGATCACCCGGCTCCCGGACTTCTTTTCGATAAATTCAACGGCTCCCAAGTCCAGCGGGTCGGCCATGGCGACTTTGAGTGTGTTCTCCGCCTCATTAAACTCAAGCGGCAGAACTCGGTAGCGGGCCGCCACACTTTCGGGAATTTTATCCATAGCTTCCGGAGACGACGCAGTTCGGGTAAGGTCTACAAAAGGAACATTGTAGAAACGCGATTTTGCTCGGGCAATCTGCTCTTCGCTGACGATGCCGCGCTCCAGTGCCAAATCTTCGGGGTTCTTCTTGGCATCAACAGCCTCCACTTTCAGCTGATCGTAGTCCTCGCGGGATACGGCTTGCTCGGAGAGGAGCACATCAAAAACGGATGCTTGTTGGGCATTCGAACCGAACGCGGTATTCTGTGAAGAGGCAGTTGGGGCTGGCATAAACTCGAGTCCATTATTGAGGGTTTGTGCTACAATGTCAAGAAAAGTGAGGGAAATTTAGGGTATAGGGGAAAGACAGAGAAGATTTAAGATTTAAGATTCAAGATTTAAGAATGAAGAATTAAACATTAAATCTTAAACATTTAACATTAATTCCCATGCATAGCTTCATCATTTGCGAGGGCAGTAGGGAAGCCAGGAATCAGAGTCTCACCCGCCTCATAGCTCGGCTGCGGAAAGACAAAACCCGGGATCTCATGGCGACAGGAGATCCCGATATCCATTTCCTCCTCCCGGACCCGACAATCACCATTGCTCAAATCCGTGATTTGCGTGCTACGCTCACCCGCAAATCCTATGCCGCCAAAGTCAAAATCGCAGTCATCAAAAATGCCGATCAAATGACAATCCAGGCGCAGCATGCAATATTAAAAACGCTGGAGGAGCCCAGCCCGGATACCTACCTCTTCCTCGAACTCCTTAATCCGTATAAGCTCATCGACACCATCCGCTCCCGCTGCCAGCTCATCCGGATTCCGGCGTCCCATAGTCAGGTTGAAGTCAAAACGAGTCAGTCCGAGAAGCTCCTGCATATCTTACGGGAAAGACCCCTGGGTGAAGGTTTACGCTTTCTTTCATCCGTAAGAAAACGGGACGAGGCACTGCAAATCCTTGAAACTCTGCTGTATCGGCTTCGCGAGCTCATGCTCCATGACGCACGTCTGCATCGGGCAGTGAAGCTCACACATGAGGCGATCCGGGATCTCAATGAGAACGTCAACATCGGTTTGACGCTTGAGCATCTGGCAATTCACTTTCCCCGTCAAGTAGAAAAGAATCTTTAATCGCCATAAAAAGCCAAGTCAGTTTCGTCACTTCCTGCAATCCCACACGATAAGTGCGTTGTATGTGAGCCCCCGATCCTGCCGGTAATCCCGATACAGCCTGCAGCTTTTTAACACCGTTCTGCGGTCCACATAGAACGGCTCCAGGCTCATGATTTCTCCGGTCTCATAATCAATGGAGGATTTTTGGATAAAGACGGCGCTCCCCGTCGCGATCCGCGTCGCATCCTGGGTGGTAAAGAGCCCGGTGAGATTGCGCTGGAAGTTCGTGTCAACTTCATAATCGCTAATTTCCCTATTTGTCAAGAGCGCCAGAAGCGGGGTAATGACGTAGGAGCCGAAAATCGTTTCATGATTGGGTGTGAGGGAGTCGATGTCGGATACCAACGCATCTATCTGGTCCACTTTTGACATCTGCGCGATATCCGCGGCGTAGAAATATCCGTTGAAAAGTACCAGGACCAGGACCAAAGGCAGGGCGTACTTCCGGCTGACAACCGGGAGAAATGAGGATAGGCCGATGGCGGTCAGCACCGAGAGAAATGGGATGAGGGTTACAAAATAATACTGGAACACTCTGGAGAGTATGAGCAAAAAGACGACTTGCGCCGCCAAGGCAGCAGTCGCCGATAGTCCCAGTTGAGAGGCCGAAGGGAGCCTGCCAAAATCAAACCTGGACTTTAAGGCATTCCTTGACTTCTGGAAGAGAATCCAAATCGTACCGGTCGAGAAAAGCATCAAAAGAACGTCGTTGCGGATAAAGAGCGGAAATTCATCCTGCATACTTTCCACGGAGAGCTTCAACAGGTGATAACGCCAAACCGGTGTCAGAAAATGGTCCCCAAAAGCAGAGTAGAGAACCAGATTGAGAACCAGAAAGGGAAGGCCAAAAGCCAGGAGACATCGGAGGACCGCTCGACCCCGTTTCTTCATGAGCTCAAACAACATGATACCCAGGGCGGCCGGAAGAATATATAACCGATAGCTTAGCCCGAAAAAAAGCGCGAGTCCCGCCGCCACGGGACGGCGGGATGTAAGATACCAGAAAAAGATCAGGAAAAAAGTGGCTTCGTGCACGCCGAGGGCGTAATCGGTTGTACCCAGCACGACATACGAGGATAGGAATAGCAGAGCCGCCAAAATTCCTCCGTTCCGGCTGCCACGTTGATTGACCAATTGAAACAGAATGAATGCCGTTCCGATGCTCGAGATCAAATGGACCGATTTCAGAATCTGCAGATGAAATCCAAACCAACGGATGAGCCATGCAAAAATCACGATCTGCGTCGGCAGGTGTTGGAAAAAAAAGTCTCGGTAGGGGAGAATACCCAAATGAATAAGATGAGCTCCGTAAAAGTACAAATTCTCATCCGATACTCGAGGAGAAATGTTGAAATATTTTCCCAATAAAAATGCTGCTGCGCAAAGGAGAAACAGCAGCGACTCCTTCCGAACCAGCAACTTGAATGAGGGGAAAAAGTGTTTGCGTCTGAGGTTAGTCATGTCCTCGCATTCTCCGTCTCTCCGAAGGCGGACCCATGCGTGTGAGCCCGCGAACCCAGAAGAAGACGAAGTAGGATACGAACGCCACAAGCGCAACCGTTACCCCCCGAAAAAAGGTTGAGGGAGAGTAGGTCATGACGATTTGGTTCTCTCCGGAAGGAACCGCAACAGCCCTTTGGTTAACATTGGCTGCGAAAATCTCGACCGGGCTACCATTGATCTGTGCCGTCCAACCGGGATAAAAACTGTCGCCAACCACCAAAAGCGACCGTTTATCGGTGTGAGTCGTCAACACCAGTCGTCGATTGAGATCCTCTTCAACGGTAATCTCCGCTTGGTTCAATTCACCGAATTCCTCACCCGGATCTTTCTCCAGGAGAGCGGTGGTTGCAAATGAGAATTCGTCATTTTCAAAGACCGAGTTCAAGTCATCAAGTGATCGCGGCACGACATACTTAGAAACCAAGCGAAACCTAGCAAGACTCTGCGTGTTCTCATAAATATGGTAGGAGGGCAGATTCGTCGCAGGGGGTTCCACCGTCCCCAAAGATTTGAGAACCTCTCCTTGTTTCAGTTCAGCCGTCGAGACGATATAACGTGCCGCAGTCGTGTTGAGAAGCAGTGGCAGGCTTCGGCGTTGGAAGGATTGCCGCAATGTCGGAAAAGCGCTGCGGGCCAAAACCTGATCTTTTGAGAATAAGAGATTGAGGTTGGCATCAAGGCCATTCTTCAAGTAGAGATATTCTGAAGGGTGTTCCCAGCCCCTGTCAAAGAACACTTCGTTCCAAGATCCTCCCTGGGAGGTATCGGTATAGATCCTTCCTTCCGTGCCGATAAAACGCAGAGACTGCGGAGGCTCCAACGCTTGAGAGACGGGCACGCTCGGCTGGTACGAATAACTGAAGAGGAAGACGTCGCCCATACCCAACAGCAGGAGTCCCACGGGCAAAGTACTTGCGAAACGTGCGAGCCGTTTTTGGCGCTTGATAAAATCAACGACCATCTCAAATCCGACTCCCGCAATGGCCGCCAGAAAAAAGGAAGTCAGCAGGAGAAATCGCGACGGCACACGAAAATAATTAAAGCCGGGGTATGTATAGATAAAGGCGAGGGGCGAAGACCGTCCCAACACCAGAAGGATGGAGATCACGGCCAAAAAGAGGAATGACCGCTCCCACCGCTTCTTCCGCGTATGAAAGAGTGCAAAGCACGCAAAGACCACTGGCAAGATGCCCATATAAACGGTATTTTCCCAGTAGATACCCATTGATTGGTCAGAGAAAGGTGAAGGGAAGCTTCCGTCTTTCGGTGTTCCGAATGCATTGGGCACGAGCATTGTGACCAGCTGCTTTATCCGATACGGATACTGGAAGATTTCGGCTTGTGAGAGCCCTTGACTTCTGGCGGAGAGGTCTTTGAACTCCATGGTCGGTAGGATTTGCGGGGCCGCCAAAGCAAAAGCCAAAACGAGGGCAATGCTTATGAGGCCGATCTTTTTGAGGAAAGTAGTGATGCTGCGCTCTCGCCTCCGGGCGACGAGCATGAGCATGACGCCAACCAGGGTAATGAAAGATGCTTGAACAAAACCCGTGAATATCTGCTGACTAACCAGGAATGCAAAGAGCAGGATGTTTGTTTTACTTGCCTTGATCCAAACACGATCCGCGGTCAAAAATATCCAGGGCATGAGCGCTGCCGCTTGCACCGGAGAGAGATGCTGCAGATGGGTGATAAAAAATCCTCCGAAACTGTAGGAGAACGCAGAGAAATAACAGGCGGCAGGTTTCAAGCCTAAATTCCGGAAGAAAAAATAACTACCCAGAAGTGCCAGGAACAGATGAACCGGATAGGAGAGATTCCAAGCGAGCGATGTCGGCAGGAATCCGAAGAATAGGAGGTTGAATCCATAGAGCGACCCGATGACGCCTTCCGCAAAAACCGGTGAACCAGTTGCAATTCCTTTACTCCAAAATGGTAATTCTCCGTGTTTAAGCGATTGTGAAAGAAAATCCTTGAGCGGATAATTAAAATTCCAAATATCGGAAGCCGCGAAGTCCGGGGTAACATAAATGCTCGGTTCGGGAATAAAGAGTTTTGCAAAAAAGATGAGCGGGATGACGATGGCAAACAGGAAGGGAGCGATCATTTTCATGCCAAACTATACTACTACAAGACGATCTCCGTTGGTTAGAGGCAAAAAGTTCTTGATCGCTTTGATTCGTTTATAATGAACCGATGCGTACAAACAGAGGCGGGGTTGAAAACGCTGTCTCGACGACAAAACGGATTCCAATCTGCGAACCGGATATTTCTGCGCTGGAGCACAGTCTAGTTTCCCGAAGTCTGAAGAGCGGCTGGCTGTCGTCAAAAAGTCCCGCGGTCCGACAATTCGAGGAAGCGTTCGCGGGCTCGGTGGGCTGCCGCTATGCGCACGCTGTTTCGAGCGGCACAGCCGCCCTGCAATTGGCACTCGCGGGTTTGGGAATCGGAAAAGATGACGAAGTCATCGTGCCTGACTTAACATTCGTAGCCACTGCCAATGCCGTATCCTATCTGGGTTCCCGTCCGGTGCTTGTCGATGTGACGCGCAACTCCTGGACGATCGACCCCGACCAAATTCTCTCCAAGCTCGGTAAAAAAACCAAGGCAATCATCGTCGTCCATCTTTACGGCCATCCTGCCGATATGTCGCCGCTTCTGCGCATTGCCAAGGCCCACAAGCTTGCCATCGTCGAAGATGCCGCTGAGGCGTATGGCGCGCGCTATAAAAAGCGGCATGTGGGCGGACTCGCCTCCGCGGGGTGCTTCTCGTTTTTCGGCAACAAGACGCTGACGACCGGTGAGGGGGGAATCATCACCACCAACAGCAAACGTCTTTACAACCGCATCGTTTTTTTAAATAACCACGCCATGAGCCAGGAAAGGAAGTATTACCACCCCATCATCGGCTACAGTTACCGGATGGGCAGTCTGCAGGCAGCCCTCGGCCTGGCGCAGGTGAAAAGGGCAGCCGGGCTCATTGCAAAAAAAAGGCGCATCGCTTCAATGTATAGAGCGCTCCTTGCCGATTTGCATGAATATTTCGTCTTCCCTCCGCAGGAACGGTGGGCCCGCAGTTCCTCTTGGATGTTCTCGGTCCTCCTCAAACCGGGGAAAAAGGGGAACCGAGCCGATCTCATGGGTTTCCTTGAATCGAATAACATTGAAACAAGGCCCTTTTTCTCTCCGCTCCATAGGCTTCCCATGTATCGGCAAGCGGATCGCTTCCCGGTGTCCTCAATGCTGGCAAAACGGGGGATGAGTTTACCTTCCGGAACCACGCTGACGAGGATTGATATCGCAAGAGTTAGTCATGTCATACACGATTTTTTCAGAATATGATCAGGATTGCAACGCTTCGAGACGTCCCAGAGCTTGCGCAAATCCATCTCCAGGCACTCAAGGGTGAGTTTTTGGTGAGGCTGGGAGACGAATTTTTACAGACGCTCTATCGGGATTTCCTGCTCCAAAAACAAACGATCATCTATCTGATGGAGGAGAACGAAATCGAGGGATTTATTTTTGGAAGTCTTGATTTTCCCGTGCTCCTGCGCGCAGTCCTCTCATCCCGCTTCTTCCGTTACCTACTGCTTGTCGCAAAACAGGGCTTGCGCTCGCCCAGGCTTATCGTGGAGGGCGCAAGTACGCTGTTGTTTTCCTTCCTCTCGGAAGCACAATCGACAAAAGCCGAACTCGCGGTGATCGCCGTGAAACAAGAGCAGCAAAGACGGAACATCGGTAGCCAGTTGCTGAAAGTATTCGAGGCGTCATTGAAGAAACAGGGGATCGACTTCTACCAAGTCTCCTGCACGCAGGCAAATCGGAAAGCCAATCATTTTTACCGGAAACACTCGTTCGAAAAAAGTGGCGAGTTCAGTCTCTATTTCAAGCGCTGGAATCGGTATGTGAAGCACCTATGAAAGTTAAATACTTGAAACCTCTGCTTTTGCAAGCGCCGAGTGCCTGGGCGGTAATTCGCGCGCTCGAAGCCGAAGTGCTCGAACAGTTCTCATTTCGCCCGCCTATCTTGGAAATCGGCTGCGGGGACGGCATCTTCAGTCAAGTGCTCTTCGCAAAAAAAGGCGCAGTCGACGTCGGCATTGATATCCACAAACAGGAATTGGAGCGCGCTTCCAAAACCGGTGTCTACAAACACCTGATCCTCACCAGCGCGACCGACATTCCGCTGAAAGCGCAGTCGCAACGGACGGTCTTCTCCAATGGGGTTCTGGAACATATCCTTGAACTTGAGAAAGTCCTCGCAGAAGTGTCAAGGGTTCTGATACCCCGCGGCCATCTCATCTTCACCTGCCCCACTTCACGCCTGACTCAAAACCTGATGGGCTACTCGCTCCTTAAAAATATCGGGTGCAGTCGCTGCGCGGCAGCCTATGGGAGGATGGTCAACGGCATGTTTCGCCACCACAATCTCTATGACGTACCCACCTGGAGACGGTTTCTCAAACGGCACGGCTTGCATATCGTCTCCGTCCGTCATTACAATCCGAAACGGACGACGCGCACGCACGAACTGCTGCTTCCCTTTGCTTTTCCGTCTGCAGTCACCAAAAGGTTTGCAGACCGTCAAGTGCTGTTTAAATCTGTACGCTCAGTTGCCGTGACCCGCATACTGGTTCCATTGTTGCGCCGTCTGGAAACAGCGGATCAAAACAGCACTGCCCAGAGTTCCGTCGCTATCGACGCCGTAAAACTATGAACGTCTCAATCATTCTCCCCACGTATATGGAACGCGAAAATATCAGGCTTCTCATTCGCAGGCTCGTGAACATCTTCTCAAATAGGTTTGATTCCGTTGAGTTTATTGTCGTCGACGACAACAGTCCCGATCAAACGGCAGCCGACTGTCGCCAAACCTTCAGGAAAGATCCGCGGGTACGCGTGTTTGAAAGAACGGGTCCACCCAGTCTCGCTTCCTCCGTACACGAAGGGATCAAGAAAGCCAAGGGGGAGTACGTCGTGGTCATGGACACGGATTTTAACCACGACCCTCGTATGGTTCCCGTCATGCTCAGTAAGATGCGCGGGCATGATCTTGTCGTTGGATCACGATTCGTTCCGGGCGGCGGCATGCAGTCGCCTTGGCGCTATCGAGCCAGTAAAATCTACAACTCTGTTCTGCAAATCCTCTTTCGTACGGGCTACAGCGATTACTTGAGCGGCTTTTACTGCATCAGAAAAACCTGCCTCACCAAGATGAACACGCGAGAGATCTTTGTCGGGTACGGAGAATATTTCATGCGTCTCTTAGCCGATTCAAGCCGTCTGAAACTTCGCAGCCTGATTGTTCCGGTCTATTACCGCAACCGCAGGTACGGGTTCAGTAAATCAAAGTTTATGAACATGTTCCTCGTCTATTCGAGGACGGCTTTGAGTCTGTGGATCAAAAAAACGGTCCGTTTTTCAATAAAACCTGAGTAAGAAATCCTGCAGTTTTTCGGGGATTTTGGCAGGCAAACGATCCAATATGAGGTTGTGAGATAGACAGAAAAGTGTCGATTTGCTACAATGAGCTCGGTTGCTCGAGTTCGCTAGTCTTTTTTTTTAAATGCCAAAAACTTCTCAATTGCTCCAGAATTATACGGCCGCACAGATCAAAGTCCTCGAAGGCCTCGAGCCGGTCAGGAAGCGTCCAGGAATGTTCATCGGGTCAACCGACAGCAAGGGACTCCATCATTTGATCACCGAGATTGTTGACAACTCGGTCGATGAAGCCATCGGCGGCTTTGCTCAAAACATTTGGGTCGTCCTGCACACGAATTCCGTGGTCACGGTCGCCGACGACGGCCGGGGGATTCCTGTCGAAAAGCATAAATCGGGAGTTTCCGCCCTGGAAATCGCCATGACTAAACTTCACGCGGGCGGGAAATTTGAAGAAATCGCCTACCAAGCATCCGGAGGTCTGCACGGTGTCGGCGCATCTGCGGTCAACGCCCTTTCCTCGCATATGAAAGTGGTCGTCAAACGGGATAAAAAATTCTCCATACAGGAATACGTCATCGGCAAACCGCAATATAAGGTAAAGCAGATCCCGCAGGATAAAATCAAAGCGCAACTCCCATCATTCGTCCATCCGGTACTTGACGCTCAAAGCGCCACCGTCACCCAATTCGTTGCCGATAAGAAGATTTTTAAAGAAAGCAACCGCTTCTCGTTTAGAAAAGTGCAACATCTCCTGCGGGAGCGGGCGTATTTGGTCAGGAAGCTTTTCTTCCATCTCTTGGATGAAGAGACCGGGCAGGAAAAACACTTCTTCTTCGAGGGCGGCATTCTCTCTCTGGTAGTCCACCTCAACAAAGACAAAAAACCGCTGCATCCGCCGATCTACTGCGGGGGTGAGTGGAGCGACGGAACGATCAAAATCGGGGTGGAAACCGCCCTCCAGTACAACAATTCCTTCAACGAGAACATCGAATCCTTCGCCAATGTGATCAATACCACCGACGGCGGCGCTCATCTCACGGGTTTCCGCATGGCCCTTTCAAAATCCCTCAAAGACTACGCGACCAAGGCGGGGTTTTTGAAGGGGGAAAAGAACGGCTTCACCGGTGATGATCTCAAAGAAGGCCTGACCGCGGTGGTCTTTGTTAAGATGCCGGCCAACGAAATTCAGTTTGAAAGCCAGACAAAAACCAAGCTCAACAATTCGGAAGCCCAATCGGCGGTCTACAGCGTCGTCAAGGAACAGCTTGATGAATATTTGGAGGAACACCCGGCCGAAGCCCGGCATATTGCCGAAAAAGTCATGCTCGCCGCCAGGGCGCGTTTAGCCGCGCGCGCCGCCAAAGATGCCGTCATCAGAAAAGGCGCCTTGGAAGGTCTAACGCTCCCCGGAAAACTCGCCGATTGCCAGGAGAGCGATCCCGCACTGAGCGAACTCTTTATCGTCGAAGGGGATTCGGCCGGCGGTTCCGCCAAGCAGGGAAGAGACCGCAAGTTTCAGGCCATATTGCCGCTCGGAGGCAAAATCCTGAATACCGAACGGGCGCGCCTGGATAAGATCGTCGAGTTCGCCGAGCTCAAAGATCTCATCGTTGCCATGGGTATGGGAATTGGGGAGACCATGAATGCTGACAAGCTTCGCTATCACCGCATCATCATCATGACCGATGCCGACGTGGACGGGGAACACATCACCACGCTCCTCCTGACCTTCTTCTATCGCCATATGAACCAAGTGATTGAAAAGGGCCATCTCTACATCGCCTTGCCGCCGCTGTATAAAATCCAGGGAAAAAAGCAAGTAAGCTACGCCTACACCGATCAGGAAAAAGACGAGCTGGTTAAAACGCAATTCAAAGACGGCAGCGTCGATCTCCAACGCTACAAAGGCTTGGGTGAGATGAACCCCACTCAGCTTTGGGAAACCACCATGAACCCGAAAACCAGAACCTTAAAACAGGTAGCGATCGAAGACGCTGTGCGCGCCGATCACGTCTTTACCACTTTGATGGGGGAGGAGGTACCTCCCAGGAGGCGGTTCATCCAAACACACGCCAAACTAGCCACCTTAGATATATAATGGTGTGATACCAAGATGATTCGACCAAAAAGGAGCAAAGAAATATGCTGACAGTTGCCAATGCAGTACCCGTGTCGATGCTGACGGCCTTGATTGCCGTGATCTACGGCCTGGTCCTGTCCCGCTGGATTGTTTCTCGCGATAGCGGAACCAAAAACATGACCGAGATTGCCGATGCCATACGGGAAGGTGCCGTTGCCTATCTTAAACGGCAGTACCGCATCGTTGCGGTGGTGGCCGTCCTGGTTGCCGTCATCCTGGCGGTCTTTCTCGGAATCAACACAGCCCTGGGTTTTATCCTCGGTGCCGCCGCCTCGGGAGCCAGCGGCTATATCGGCATGATGGTTGCCGTACGCAGTAACGTCCGTACTGCCCAAGCGGCCAAAACCGGCTTGTCCCAAGCCCTGACGCTCGCCTTTCGCGGCGGTTCGGTCACCGGCTTTTTGGTCGTCGGCCTGGCGCTCTTATCAACCTCTGTCTTTTTTACAATCACCAAGGATGTTCACTCGCTTATCGGTCTGGCGTTCGGGGGCTCTTTAATCTCTGTTTTTGCGAGGCTCGGCGGCGGTATTTACACCAAAGGGGCCGATGTCGGCGCCGACATGGTCGGCAAAGTTGAAAAAGGCATTCCGGAAGACGACCCCAGAAACCCGAGCGTCATCGCCGATTTGGTGGGCGACAACGTCGGCGACTGCGCAGGCATGGCCGCGGATCTTTTCGAAACCTATTGCGTCACGGCGATAGCCACCATGCTCCTGGGAAGCCAGATTTTCGCCAATACCAACGCCGTGGTCTACCCCTTGGCTCTCGGAGCCGCCGCCATCGTCGCTTCAATGATCGGAGCCTTGTTCGTCCGCCTTCCCAAATCAAAACAAATCATGCCTGCGCTCTACCGCGGCCTTTTGGCATCGGCATTGATCGCCGCAGTACTCTTCTATCCGATTACCACCGCACTCATGTCCGGGCAATCGGTATCCGCAATGAATCTCTATCTTGCCAGCCTCTTGGGTATTGCGGTAACCGCAGCGTTCGTGGTGATTACCGAATACTTCACGTCCCGCAAGTACTCCCCGGTACAAAATATTGCGCAGGCCTCAAACTACGGTGCAGGCACCAACCTCATTGCCGGCCTTGCCGTATCGATGAAATCAACTTTTCTACCGGTCATCGTCATCGCCGCCGCCTCGCTCTTGGCATATTCTTTGGCAGGGCTCTACGGAATCGCCGTGGCCGCCATGTCGATGCTCTCTTTGACGGGAATTATCGTCGCCATTGATTCGTTCGGCCCGATCACCGACAACGCCGGAGGCATCGCGGAAATGACCGATTTACCCGAGTCGGTGCGGGAGGTAACCGACGCGCTCGACGCCGTCGGCAACACCACCAAAGCGGTCACCAAAGGGTACGCGATTGGTTCGGCAGGCCTGGCGGCTTTGGTCCTCTTTGCCTCCTATACGCAGGAACTTTCGGGCTTGGGAGATGTCCGCTTTGAACTTTCCGATCCCAAAATTATAACGGGTCTCTTCATCGGCGGATCTCTGCCGTACCTGTTCGGTGCCCTAAGCATGGAGGCCGTGGGCAAAGCCGCAAGTTCCGTCGTTGAAGAGGTGCGCAGACAGTTCCGGGAAATTAAAGGGATCATGGAAGGCAAGCAAAAACCCGAGTACGGACGGGCCGTGGATATCGTCACCCAAGCCGCGCTCAGGGAAATGATCGTGCCGGCCCTCATACCGGTCGCTGCACCCATCTTGGTCGGTTTCCTCCTCGGCCCCAAAGCCTTAGGCGGGCTCTTGGTCGGAACGATCGTCACCGGAATCTTTGTCGCCATTTCCATGACCACCGGCGGAGCTGCCTGGGATAACGCGAAAAAATACATCGAATCAGGACAATTGGGCGGCAAGGGCAGTCCCGCCCATAAAGCGGCGGTGATCGGCGACACGGTCGGTGATCCGTACAAAGATACCGCCGGACCGGCGATCAACCCGATGATAAAAATAGCCAACGTTGTCGCTCTTCTGATCGCCGGATTCCTCATATCATAAATTGGCCAAGTAGCAAAGACTCAGGGACTTAAGAAATAAGCGTGATGCGCAAAATACTATAAACCAACCATGGCAGAAGCGGAAAAAGAAATAGAAACCAGAGAAATCAAACACACGTCCTACGGGACGGTGCAGCCCGTGGCCATCATCGATGAGATGGAACGCTCGTATTTGGATTACGCGATGAGCGTCATCGTGGCTCGCGCGCTGCCGGACGTCCGGGACGGCCTCAAGCCCGTCCACCGCAGGATTCTCTTTGCCATGCATGGCATGGGGCTGACGCACGCAACTGCCTATAAAAAATCGGCAAGGATCGTGGGAGAGGTGTTGGGAAAATACCACCCGCACGGCGACATGGCTGTCTATGATGCCCTGGTTCGTCTTGCCCAGGATTTCTCCATGCGCTATCCGCTGGTCGACGGTCAGGGAAATTTCGGTTCGGTTGACGGGGATTCTGCTGCAGCCATGCGTTATACGGAAGCCCGCTTGACCGCAATCTCGGAAACGCTCCTCTCGGATCTCGATAAAGAAACGGTTCCGTTCATCGACAATTTTGACGCTTCGCAAAAGGAACCGACTGTGCTCCCCAGCTCATTGCCCAACCTCCTGCTCATGGGGTCGGAGGGCATCGCCGTGGGCATGGCGACCAAAATACCCCCGCACAACTTGGGAGAGGTAGTCGACGCCACCAAAACCTTGATCGACATGGGAAAGACCGAGCAACCGCAGAAAGTAGAGAACCCGGAAACAGCCGATCCGCTCGCCATTCTCGGAAGTTTCACATCGGAAGCGACGATCGAAGATCTCCTGCAACACATCAAAGGCCCCGATTTCCCGACCGGAGGGACCATCTTTGACCGCGGGGCGATCCAGGAGGTATACGCGACCGGAAAGGGAAAGATCATCACCCAAGGTCAGGCAAGCATCGAGGAATCAAAATCAGGAAGAATGCAGATTGTCATTACCGAGATTCCCTACCAAGTGAATAAGTCGACGATGGTGACTAAAATCGCTACGCTCGTGAAAAACAAGCGCCTGATCGGCATCACGGATCTGCGGGACGAGTCCGACCGCCATGGGATGCGCGTCGTTGTCGATTTGAAGCGGGATGCAAAACCCAAGGCCATTCTCAACAACCTCTATAAGCATACCCAGCTGCAGGAATCTTTTCCTGCCAATATGGTGGCCCTCAACCACGAAGGCACCCCCCAGCTCATGACGCTCAAAATGATCCTCTCCGAGTTTGTCCGCCACCGTCAGTTGGTCATCATCAAAAGAAGCCAGTTCGAACTCAAAAAGGCCAGGATGCGCGCCCATATCCTGGAAGGCTTGATCATCGCACTGGATCACCTCGACGCGGTTATCCGCACCATCCGCCGCTCGCCGGATGCCGATGTTGCCAAAGTCCGGCTCATGAAGGGCTTCAAACTCTCGGAAATTCAGGCTCAGGCTATCCTTGACATGCAGTTGCGCCGGCTCGCGGCCTTGGAGCGCAAAAAAATACAGGACGAATATAAGGAAATTAAAATGACCATTGACGGGCTCTTGTCTCTTCTTAATAGCCCCGCCAAAATCTTGATTATGATTAAGAATGAATTGGATGCGGCCAAGCAAAAATTCGGCGATGACCGCCGCACTCGCATCCACCTCGGAAGACTGGAGGAGTTCGGCGTCAAAGACCTGGTAGCCTCCGAAGAGGTGTTGATCACCCTCACCGAAAGCGGCTACATCAAACGCATGCCCATCGGCACCTACCGATCGCAGCGCAGAGGGGGAAAAGGGGTTGTGGGCATGGCCACCAAACTGGAAGACAACATCGCTCATCTGACGACGGCAAACACCCACGACAATGTCCTCTTTTTCACCAACCGGGGAAAGGTGTACAGGCTCGCGGCTCATGAGATTCCTCAAGGCTTGCGCCAGGCAAAAGGCCAGGCGATCATCAATCTCATCAACATCGACCAGGACGAACTCGTGCAGTCCGTGCTTACCACTTCTCTGGATCTCAAGGAGGAGCAAGGTAAATTCCTGTTCATGGCAACCCGCAGCGGCGTGGTCAAGAAAAGCAGACTGCAGGCTTACCAAAACATCAAATCAAACGGTTTAATCGCCATCACGCTTGAGGAAAAAGACGAATTGGTCTGGGTCAAGGTAACCGAGGGCAAAGACGACATCATGCTGATCACAAAAAAAGGCAAATCCATCCGGTTTACCGAAACC
>C687J35174_10003961_pt1 | contig 20106 bp, 19 predicted proteins | sample RifCSPhighO2_01_FD_35174 | JGI IMG/M metagenome (IMG submission 35174) | reverse complement strand
GGTTTTATTTCTACTTCGACTATTAATAATTTTCCCCCTTTTCCAAGCGCCTTGTAACATTTTCGCAGAACAATTTCTTGTTCTTTGTACGAATTAAAGTGATGGAGAACATGGAAAAAGATTATGACATCACAAGAAGGAATGGTTGACTTTGTTGCATCACCGTATCTAAACTGCGTATTTGAGACCTTCCTGTTTGCAACCGATAATCTTTCGCGGTTTATATCAAATCCTAGAATTCTTCTGTCACGAGATCCAAGTGCTAAAAAATTATCTAAAATTCCCTCTCCGCAGCCAACGTCTACTATTTTAGCATTTTTGGGGACCAGTTCTTCGAGTTCCTCATAAGGCTCTTCCCAAAATTTCCACTTTGCAAACAAATGTATCCATCCGGTCCCCGAATAGATATCTAGGGTTTTTTTTATTGCATTTTCTTTCATTGTTGACTCTATTGTATACTACAAAAGACTTTATTAATCTATATGTCAAGCTTAAAGTGTCTTTCGATTTTAATTCCTGCATACAACGAAGAAGAAAATATTAAAAGAGTAATAAGGCAGGCCCTTGAGGATGCAAAGAGACTTACAAATGATTTTGAGATTGTTATTGTTGATGACGGCTCTTCCGACAATACCGGAAAAATAGCTGATTTAATTGCAAGGAAAGATAAATATGTCAGGATTATTCATCATAAAACTAATCAGGGTTTGGGACAAGCCCTGCAAACAGGAGTAAAGGAATGTAAAAATGATTTTATTATCTACATTGAAGGAGATGGGCAATCGTTATTAAAAGACCAGGGAAAATTGTTTGAAAAAATAAACGAATCTGAGATAGTTTTAGGGTATCGTCATTCAAGAAAAGATTACACTTTATTCAGAAAAATTCTTTCATACGGATATTTATTGCTTCTACGAATTTTATTTAACCTTACGTTTAGAGACGTTAACTGGTCTGCCGCTTTTCAACGAAAAATATTTGATTCTATTGAAGTCAAATCGTCTACTCCCTTCTTTTTAGCAGAGACAGTTATTAAATCATTAAGATACGGATTTCGTGTGTGTGAAGCACCGACGCTCTATCACCCACGCATTGCTGGTCATACCAGCCTAGGCAATGTCCGAACTGCCTATCATATGTTTATAGAAATGATAAAATTTAGATTTGGTTTGGACTAAGAATAGTCATGAGAATAAACAAACAGTTAAGCCTTTCTATTGTTATTCCGGCCTATAACGAAGAAGAGAGCTTGGGTTTTGTCCTTAAAAACACTGCTGATGATTTACCCAAAATAGTCCGCGACTGGGAGATAATCATTGTTGATGATGGTTCAACCGATAAAACGTTGCAAATTGCTAGCCTCTTTGTTAAAAAGCATAAACGAGCTCGTGTAATCTCCCAGTCAAACAGCGGGTTCAATAAGGCAATGCTTACAGGCATTCGCGCCGCAAAAAAGGATTATGTTGCCTACATGCACGCGGGTGGACAAGAACTAATTCGTGACATGGTCAATTGCATAAAAATCATGCATAAATTTGACCTTGTAATTGGGATTCGAGGAAAAAGAATCGACTACAATTTATATCGCGTACTGCTTTCGTATGGATGCTCAATCGCATACAGGATCCTCTTTGGGATAACGTACGAAGACGTGCACTGGGTATATATATGGAAGACCAGAGAGATTAAAAAGCTACGACTCGATCCAAAAGGAGGAATATTCTTATTCGTTGAAAGCTTGATTAAATTTAGACTAAAGGATCTTAAAGTCGGTCAAGCACCAGCTCCATATAGACCGCGGTATGGTGGAGACAATAAAAACACCAGTCCATATGTTGCTTGGTTAACCATAATCAGTATGGTGCGGCTATGGTGGCAAATTGGAACGAGACATGCAAGTCGTCTTTGGAATAAATGATCGTTATTGTATAATACCCTCCAAATGGCTAGACTACTTGTCACCGGCGGCGCCGGATTTATTGGGGCAAACTTCATTGATTACTGGTTATCAAAGTACCCTAAAGACGAAATTGTTAATTTAGATAAACTTACATATGCCGGAAGACTTAAGAATCTTCTAAAGTGGCAAAGTCACCCCCAATACTCATTCATCAAAGGTGACATTACGAGTAAAGCAGATATAAACTTGGCTATCAAGAATGTAGATATTATTGTGCATTTTGCAGCGGAGAGCCACGTTGACAGATCGATTGATGATCCGATGCCATTTGTTAAAACCAATGTTGCCGGAACAGGAGTACTTCTCGATGCAGCACTGCGACATGGAAGAAAACGATTTCATCACATTTCCACTGACGAAGTCTATGGAGAACTAGGATTAAAAGACCCACCGTTTAATGAAAAATCAAGGATGAATCCCAGAAGCCCATACGCTGCCTCTAAAGGCGCCTCAGACATGCTTGTCAAATCATATTACACAACCTTTGGTCTTCCGGTAACGATTACTAACTGTGCTAATAATTATGGACCATATCAAGATACCGAAAAGTTGATTCCCCGCTTTATTACCAAGCTTCTCAGTAATGAAAAAGTACCATTGATGAGCGAAGGAGAAAATATAAGAAGCTGGTTGGCTGTCGTAGATCACTGCCAGGCAATTGATATAGTCATAAAAAGAGGGCAAGTCGGAGAAAGCTACTGTGTTGGTGGAGAAGAAAAAACAAACCTGGAAATAACGTTAAACTTGCTAAAAATTCTCAAAAAAGACAGATCATGGATAGATTTTGTTTGGAACCGCGCTGTGAATGACTTTAGATACGCGATAGATGATAAGAAAATAAGAAAATTAGGTTGGAAGCCAAAATACAGTTTTAAACATGGGCTTGAAAATACTATAGATTGGTATAAAAATAACGAGTGGTGGTGGAAGAGAACAGGAATTAAAGAGGCCTTAAATAAAATATGGCAATTCAAGTAACTCGTCCAAAAACTGAATTTATAGACGACCGAGGAGCAATGAAGCTTGTGGTAGGTCAAAGTGATTTTCCAATTAAATCAGTGTTGAGAATTACAAGCAAAGCGGGAACGGTGAGAGGTAATCATTACCATAAAAATGGATTTCATTATTATTATGTAGAAAGTGGAAAATGTGAGTATTGGGAAAAACCGGTAAACAAACCAACTGCAAAAATAGAAGCGGTTATTTTAGGGCCAGGGGATCTAATTATTGTACGCCCCATGGTGATTAATGCAACAAAATTTTTGGAAGATAGCGTTATTTATCATTTTGACACAGAAAGAAGAGAACAGAGTCAATATGAAAGTAATACAGTAAGGGTAAAGTTAATGTAACGAACGAACTCATGAAAAAGATAAAAAAAGTTAACTATTGCCGCTTGTGTAAAAGTAGAAAATTAGTAAAGGTACTGGATTTCGGAAGAACTCCACCAGCAAATTCATTTTTAACAAGGAGTCAACTCAGAAAAAAAGAAGATTTTTTTCCTCTTGTTGTAAGTTTTTGCTCCAATTGTGGTTTCTTGACTTTAGGACATATAGTTGATCCAAAAATCCTTTATAGCAATTACGTATACGTCTCTTCAACGTCTCCCATTTTTATCAAACACTTTGAGGACCTAGCGAACTCTGTTTATTCTCGTTTTAAACTGGGAAAAGAATCCTTGGTGATTGATATTGGTAGTAATGATGGCATCTTACTCAAACCATTTAAGAAACTTGGCGCCAAAATTCTAGGTATCGAGCCAGCTACGAATATTTCAAAGTTGGCAAGAAAAAATGGTATACCGACAGTCTCAGCATTTTTCAAAGAGAAAGTCGCAAAGAGGATTGTCGTCCAGAAGGGAAAGGCAAAAATTGTAACCGCTACCAACTTATTTACTCATATAGATGATCTAGATGAAGTGGTAAGGGGAGTGAAGAAATTGCTTACAGATGATGGCGTTTTCATTATTGAAGTATATTATCTGGTGGATTTGTTGGAGAAGCGATACTTTGATTTGATATATCATGAACATCTTTCATACTTATCTATCTTACCACTGGATAAATTTTTTAAAACTCATGGAATGAAGATCTTTGATGTTACTAGAATTCCAGTTCATGGCGGATCGATCAGAATATTCGTTAAACCTATTACCGGTCCATACCATACGCATAAATCTGTAACAGTATTTATAAATCTCGAAAAGGAAAAAAAGCTTTTTGATGTTGCTACGTATAAACGGTTTGCAGATAATGTAAAAGCAAATAAATTAGAGCTTATAAAGCTTCTGAAGAAACTAAAAAGACAAAATAAGAGCATCGCAGGATACGGAGCACCGGCTAAATCAACGACACTGCTTCACTATTTTGGTATTGGTAAAGAAGTTCTCGATTTTATCGCAGATGACAGTCCATATAAGCAGGGGTTGTTTACTCCCGGTACGCATATTCCCGTCGTGTCCCCTGTACAGATTTATAAGAAAAAACCTGATTACTTGTTTCTCTTGGCCTGGAATTTTGCAGACTCCATCGTGAAGATGCAGCGCGCATTCGCTGCTGACGGAGGCAGATTTATTATCCCTGTTCCAAAACCACGTTTATTTTAAAATTTCTTTTCTTATACAAGAACATTCCATATCATAGAGTAATCTAATTATATGTTTCGCTGTGGGTTCAGCCTCTTTACATCTGGGATATGACGGATTTACGGTACAAAATACTATATTCTCTCTCTCTCCTAGTTGTTCAGTATAAAAAGCAGTTTCATACGGGCCAAAGATAGGGGTCGGACCCATAATAACCAATGATCCTAAGGGAAACTCATCAAAATTAGATACGATATACTTATATAAATTTTTAGTCGGCGCAGCGTATCGTTGCAGATCGTTGAAGTATTGCGAGAAAAGAGAAGCATTCACAAGAAAAAATCCCATGAGAATGATGTAAATAACAACTTTATTCTTTGGAAACACAGTGGTCAATAGCATCGACCAGAAAAATGATAGCAGAAATGAGGGATAGTAATAGTATCTATTCAAACCAGCAGCGTTACGAACGTCAAATCGTGCCAAGTAGATATTTACTATATAACTTATGAGAAGTCCTGAAATAACGGTTAATAGAAGAACTCTATAACTTTTTCTCTTAACCCAGATAATAACAGTTCCAACAATATACGCAAGAATAATAGGAACAACGAATTTATATGTTGAAATTGGATCCACATGGGAGAATGGACTTGATCCGGACCTAATAGCCTGGATTACACTCGGATACTGCGACATATACACCAGCTGACGAATTGTTCCCTCTATATAATGATACCTTTCGGGATGTGTTAAAAAAAACAAGAAACTTATCTTTGGCTCCATAGTTTCGCCAAACATTTTTTGAATCTGCCAGAAAAACATAGCTATAACCAGGTATGGAAGACTGATGATTAGTCCTCGAAACAATGATCGTATCCGAAACGAAACGACAATATGCCAAAAAATAGGATAGAGAAATATCGCAAAAGAAAATAAAACACCAAAATGAGCAAGAAAGATCGAAATGAAATACAAAAATACAGATGAGATATAAAGCTTGTATTTTTTCTCCTCAAGAAATCGGTGTAACAGAAGGAAACTTATCAAAAGAAGAGGGACATTTAAAATTATTCGCTGAAGAAACGTTGCATAGTAATTGGGAGCAAAAAATTCCGTGCCAAAGAAATAGACACTAAATAGTATGGCCGTGACGAAAGCCGCAGTAGGATTTTTTGTAATCGTTTTGGTAAGAAAGTAAAGACATATATTTATGCTTAGAATTGAAACAATTTCTACCCAAAAATACAACGGTATATTAAGTCCGACGAGCTTGGATAGTATCGATCCGGTAAACATCGATTGAACATCAAAATTTGCAAATGAACGCCACGTATCTGTATATAATGGTAGATAGAAATGTTTTATTAAATATGTATATGATTCCCATTGCAAAACGAGATTAGTCAAAGGATACCAAATGTAAATGGTAACGATGGACAAAATCAAAAGATAAAAATAGTCGCCGGTACGTTTATTTTGGAATATCATTGGAGTACAGAGAACATTTTTGCACGATACATGTTCGTTGACGCAACTATATATTTAAATAAAGTCAAAAGAGTTTCTAGGCCATACTTTAGAGATCGGGCAAAATTAATTTGAGAAGCCTCAGGAAAATAACGCGTAGGAACTGGAATTTCCCCGATGCGAAACCCCGCATAAACTGCGGAGATGAGAATTTCTTGGTCAAAGACAAAGTCATCAGAAAATTTGTGAAATGGTAGTTTGATCAGAACTTTGCGATGGTAGGCCCGAAAGCCGGTATGGTATTCCGAATGATTTTGACCTAAGATTATGTTTTCTATAGTAGTCAAAAATCGGTTGGCAACATATTTGTAGAGTGGCATGCCTCCAGCAAGCGCTTCTTGTCGAGTTCGAATTCTTGAGCCAAGCATGATATCAAAACGTTTTTTTAGGATAGGCCGGATGATCTCTTCTGTTAACGTGCTGTCGTATTGATAGTCAGGATGAATCATAACGACAACTTGAGCGCCCTCGTTGAGAGCTAACGTATAGCAAGTTTTTTGATTGCCGCCGTATCCTCGATTTTGCGGATGGACAAATGTTTTAATGCCCAACTTTCTGGCTATATTTACCGTTTTATCATGACTCCCATCATCAACGAGAATAACTTTATCGACTAACCGTTTTGGGATGTCAGCATAGGTTTTACGCAGGGTTTTCTGCGCATTATATGCGGGCATAACAACTACTACTTTTGTCTTTTTTTTCTGCTGTGACATACTTACTTAACGATCTTTTGATGGACGCAGTGGCATTTCTTTTCGTAGTTGAGATATATGAGATGTCCAGCAGATGATGCTAATGGAGGCCAATCTGAATATCCCACGTCTTCAGTTTTAAATGTGATATTTTTATCTCTTCCGATGTGATACGTAAAAAAATTCGCTTCGTACGGCCCAAAGTCAGAGGAGGGACCGACAATAATGAGTGATTTTTGGGGAAATCTTGTAATGTTTTGTGAAATGTAATAGATAATCGCTTGAGTCCTTCCGGTACTTTTTAGTACTTCCATAAAATGTTGTCTAAACGTGATTTCGTTGACTACAAAAAACACGAGAGTGATCGCAATTGTAACAATATATTTTTTTGCAAAAACTGTTGTTAACACGAGTGCCCAAAATACGGAAACGAGTATTGATGGGACAAAAAAATATCTGTTTGATCCAGCGTCTTCTAATACATTAAGTCTCGTTGCGATAAACGTATTTAAAAAAAACATGGCAAGGGTAGCACAGAGAATTGTAAACAGAAGAGCTCTGTGGCGTTCATTTTTTACATATACAAACATAAAGCCTGCAGTATAAACGATTAAGGTTGGGAGTATTAATGAAGTCAGTTCATGCGGAGTATTGAATGCAAGTGGGGGAGAACCGGATAGCAACGCTTTGATAACAATCGGGAATTGCGATATGCTAACAAGTTGTCTGACTATCGCTTCCGGATAACGATTGATTTTTGGGGTGGAGAGGAATTCGAACAGGCCTATTTTAGGCACGGGCGATGAGTTATCGATAAAGAGAAAAAATAGTACTATGAGAATGTATGGTAGAGCCGTCCACATTCCAGAAAACGAACTTTTAAATTTAAGTGATCTCTGCAGGCGGAAAAAAAAAGGATACAAAAAGAATGGAAAAGCAAAGAAGATGCTAAAATGAGTGATAAAGATTGAGAAAAGGTATAAAACAATTGAAAATACATAAAAATGAAGTTTATTTCGCTCCAAATACTTATGTAAAAGCATAAAGCTTGTAAACAGAAGTGGGATGTTTATGGGTAAGCGTTCCAGAAATACTCCACTATAGAGATTTGGTTGATGAATATCGGCGAGGGCAAAGTAGTTTGAAGCAAATATGATTGTTGCCAAAAAAGCGGAAAAAGAATTTTTTAGTAATATCTTAACAAGGTAAAAGAAGGCGATATTCGTGATTAGAATAGATCCAATCTCAAAAGCAAAATAGTATTCCATTTGGGTTCCGAACACTCTCGTCATTAAAGCTCCCAGGATCAAACCCTGAAGATTGAAGAAAGAAGCATAGGTACCAATGTTGCGAAGGGTACTTTCATAAACATTTCCCGGTATTAGGTACATATAACCTTCCCATTGTAAAACCATATCAAGGAGGGGCCACCAAATAAAAAACGTTATGAGGGCGATGACGACAAGATATTTAAGGTTCTTCAAAAGAGTGATTTTCATTTTTATCGATTCTAATAGGTTTATCTTGCAATATACAATAACTTACGAGGTCTTCTCAATGATATGATCGTCAAATGGCAACCTGAGGCTTGGCCTACAGAAACAGCCGGCATTTTTTAAGATACTTTTGTCCAAAAAGAACGGTGTGGTAGAAAAGTCAGGTGCTCAAATGAAGATAAAGCGTTGGCTCTCCTCAAACACATTNTTCCTTGTACTTCTCCTTGCTATTTCAGCCTATACTTGGCGTCTTCTGCCAGAGCAAGTCATTCGAGGCGACGGTTTTGTATATCTTATATCCGAGACGCAACGGGATTTTTTCGACCGTGACTTTTTCTACACCGGATTTGAGCTATCTGCTGTATCCTTTGGCTGGCTCTTTTCCAGGCTGTACGGCATCAACATCAGTTGGTACTGGTGGATAGCATACATTATCATGCTTGTTACGCATGCTATGTTTTACGCTCTTGCGCTAACGATTTTTAAAAAGCCGATTCTGGCATTTGTAGCTTCAGTTATTTTTGCCCTTAACTACTTTGGAAATTGGGATATATATTCTTCTCACTGTTACTGCTTTTTTCTTGAGCGTATTATTCCCGTCCTTTTTCTGTTGCCGGCGGCAGTGTATCTCCACCGGTTTTTGGAGAAGGGAAAACGACGCGAGGGGATATTCTCAATTATTTTATACGTATTGGGCGTTGGACTGGGACATTGGAGCGTATTTATTGCTGCTTTTTTTTCCTTTTATCCTGTTTGTTGGGCGTTATTTCGGAGAAGAAAACAAGTAGAAAATTGGTTATTGGGTACAACCTTTTTTGTTATAACGATTTTTTTTGTTCTTGTTCAACAGATTCACGAATCCGGATTGGGGCCTGACTGGTCAGCCATCAACTTCCTTTTCCATCCCGAAGTGTATCTATGGCCGCAAAAAATTCTCCACCAATTCGTTTATTGGACACAGTACCCATTGATTGTAAGTCACTTTTATAATTTGCGAAGATTACAACCAGAGACGAGCGATTTACATGCTTTAGAAGTAATGACGCCATACATTGTGACCCTCTACGTACTCGCTTTTTATATGATTTTCCACAATCTGCCAAAGTACCGCGCGCTTCTAGTGACCGCAATTATTGGCACTATAAGTATATTTTACGTTAATGCGTTTTTTGGCCAATATGACGTGTTATATCAGCCTGGAGCTAATCGTTATCTCTATTACCCTACTATGCTTCTTTCGCTATTTTGGACACTTTTTATAGGAACGGTAATTAACCGGAGAGAAAAGTTGCTTAAAGGGATTGTTGTCATGATTTTTATCGGATATATAGTCATTAATATTGCACTCGTACGCGAAAGCTATATCGAAACAATGGGACATAATGCCTGGACGAAGAAAGTATACGAATACATTCAGCTGAATACTTGGTTTTTGGAGAAAGATACACTGATTATTGCCCCATACGATGAGGTGGGCGTCTATGAAGCTATCTTTTTTACTGAGCAACTCTCCTCTAGAGGCGTGAAAGTCATGTCAGCGTATAATACCTATTCAGAAACGAGCATGTGGCAAGGGGAGGCATCGAAATCTGCCCACGTTTTGATGCTCGAAAAAAATAAAGCCTGTCGCTGTATCAAAGAGATTGTGATGAAATAGTACTTTCTATGTGGCAAGGGAAAAAAGTTACTGTCATATTTCCTACATACAGGGAAAAAACATCGATTAAACAGGCTATAAACGATTTTTGGCGACGTGACTATGTAGATGAGGTCGTCGTTGTCAACAATAACGCTGAGCCTGGGACAGATAGGGAAGTAAAAAAAACCAAAGCGCGACTCATTTATGAACGTCGCCAGGGATACGGATATGCCATTAAAAAAGGTCTTTCCTCCACCAATGCTGATCTTCTGATCATCGCCGAACCTGATGGATCGTTTGACGGACGAGACGTTGTCAAGCTCCTTGTCTACAGTGACGATTTTGATATGGTATTTGGGTCTCGTACCCATGTTCCTCTGGTTAGTAAAGGTTCTGATATGACCTTTTATAAACGTATAGGTGATGTACTCTTGGGCAAACTAGTAACAGCTCTTTTTTTGTGCGCGCCGCTTACTGACCTTGGTTGTACGCTTCGTGTCACGACCAAAAAAGCCTGGAAGAGAATAGGAAAACACGTAAAAGCCTGCGATAATATCTTTGCCACAGAATGGGTACTTTGGGCAGCAAAGACGGGAGTTCATTTCATGGAAATACCAATACATTATAAATCACGATGGGGAAAATCGACAGCAACTGATACATTCAAAAAACAGATTGTTTGGGGCCTAAGAAAATTTTTCCTGATTTGGAACGTATGGACTATACGCTAATAATATTTCTGATTCAATCCTCTAAACTCTCTTACTGACACTTTATACTTTGATAAGATAGTATTTTCAAGAATTTTATAGGCGGCATCTATTTCGTTCATTACCTTGTCGCTTAGAATGATTGATGCTGACTCAAGGTTAATTTCAATGTACTTGGGGTTTGTCAATCCGACTATGACAAAGTCTACAAATTTTTGTTGTAAAGCCCAGGCTATGGATAATTGACCAAGTGTAATGTTTAGCTGTTTAGCGATCGGTGAAAGCGAAGATCTCACCCACTCACCAACAACGCTTAATTTTTCACCAGGTAAATCACTTTTTCCAGNCCTTACATCACCATGACGAAGATTTTCAACTGGGGCAAATACTTTACTTGTTAGTAACCCACGGTCAACGACTCGATACGGAACGAGTTTTATAAAGTTATCCCTCATGTATTCTTCAAACCGTCTCGAAATGCTTCTGTTCAAAAGGCTAAAACGGTTCTGAACAAACTTGACTGCGTTTGATTTGTTATATTCTCGAAGCTCTTCCATGGTTACATTTGATACTCCTATCTCTCGTATTTTTCCGTCTTTTTTGAGTTTAGTGAGCGCTCGTATTGTTTCATCAAATGGTGTATGTGGGTTGGGCCAATGAACAAAGTAGATATCAATATCATCGACATTGAGTCTTTTGAGAGATTTTTCACATTCCCGGATTACGTCGTTATACTTTGCTGATTTTTGCACATTCTTAAATGTTTTTTCCTCAACGTCAACATACCCACATTTTGTTGCGATACAAAATTTTTCTCTTGAGTAAGAGTGAAGGGCTTCTCCGAGTAAAACTTCGACTTCTCCGAATCCATAGATAGGTGCGGTGTCAATGTAATAGCCTCCGTTATTAACAAACGATATGACAATCTTCTTTGCTTCTTCTTTAGTAATGGGCTTGAAGACACCAGCGAACGGGTATGTGCCTAAGCCAACTTGATTCTTTTTAGGGTTCATATCATCGTATAATAGCGTTGACAGAATCAATGATATAACGAATTTCCTTGGCAGTTAATTTAGGGTAGAAAGGTAGAGAAATGGTGGAGTCACCGATTTTTTCAGCAACCGGGAAATCGCCGCGTTTATGTCCGTATTTTTTCTTGTAGTAAGTGAGAAGTGAAATTGGCATAAAATGGACCGAGACACGTATGCCAGCATCTTGGAGCTTGCTTATGTATTCGTTCCTTTTTCTGGGATCTACCCAAATTGTAAAAAGGTAACGTGCGTGGACAGAGTTAGGAGCTGTTGCCGGTGTTTGTACTCTAGGATTTTTCGCAAACCCGTGGTGATAGAGCTTAGCGATGAGCTCTCGCTTTTTCAGAAGTGATTGGATTCGTTCGAGCTGCCCCAGGAGGAGTGAAGCAGCTATATTAGTCATATTGCATTTGTACCCTAAAAATTCCATGTTATTGGGTTCATAGCGCTTGCTATAGCGGTCTACGGCGTTTTTGTGCATGCCGTGCAGGCGGGCGCGGAGAAGCCACTCATACGCTTTAGCGTCGTTGGTGGTGATGGCTCCTCCCTCCCCGCTTGTAATAGTTTTGGTTGCGTAAAAACTAAAACAGGCGATGTCTCCCAGTTGCCCCGGCCTTACTCCGTCCCGCATCCCTTCAATACAGTGTGCACAATCTTCAATAACTTTCAAATTGTGTTTTTTTGCGATAGAGTGGATCTTTTTCATATCGCACATGAGGCCGTAGAGATGGACGACGATTATGGCGCGGGTACGCGGGGTAATAGCTTTTTCTATAAGGTTAGCGTCGATATTGCCGGTATCTTTTTCTACGTCAACGAACACTGTTTTGGCGCCGCAATGCTCTATGGGGTTACTGGTGGCGGCAAACGAAAACACGGTTGTTACGACTTCCTCTCCGGGTCCAATACCGAAGTATTTGAGGGACAAAAACAATGCATCGGTACAGGAGCTTAAACCCACGCAATATTTTGCTCCCATATAATCGGCAAATTTCTGTTCAAATGTTTTAACCGCTTCACCGGTTGTCAAAAAAATGGAGTCAAGAATTTTGAGGCACGCGTTTTTGTCTTTGGATGTTAAATTGTGCCGATAAAATTCAATTGTTCTTTTCCTCATAGAGCAAGATATCATACACGTGGCCGAGCTACAATCACAACGGTCCCCGATTTATGCGTGAGCGCGCCTACGACCCATAGGAGTATAACGATCGGCATTCCTAGGGTTACCCAAAACAGGCTCCAAAAAAGATCCTTTTTGGTAAACCCGCTCGTGTGTCCCCGTTTAATAAACCGGTGAAGCACCGCATCAGATCCGGCGGTGGCATTGATACATGATTGTAAGAGACAGGGAAGATGATGCTCAATCGACCAATAATCGATTGATTTGATAGTAAACCCTGTTTGCTTGAGAAGTAAAAAAATGGCACGGGGTGTAAATTGCCAAAGATGGAATTGAGGTGAGTGAAACCACCGCTGGCCAAAGAGTCGGTATTCTAGACAATCTACGTTCGGGACTCCAATTATGAGTGTGCCACTATGTGTGAGGTGTTTTTGAGCGGCGCGAAGATAATCCCACGGATTTTCCATATGTTCTAATACGTGCCAAAAAGAAATAACGTCGGCCTGTAGATTTTTCAACCGTAAAAATTGTTTATCGGTCATTGTTTTTAATCCAGCTTGCTTCATTAAAACTCGTCCAGATGGAGATATCTCTACGCCTACTTTTTGATGGGCGTTAACGGTTTTCAGGAATTGTCCATCGCCAGCACCGACGTCTATCCAAAGTTTTTTCTTACCTAATCCTACGTACGCGCTACGAAGGCGATACAATAAAGTGGCTATTGGAGTGAATAACCTGGAGGCAACATTTGACGCTCCGGTATAATAGTTGTCTCCGTATATTGCCTTAGGAAACCGCCAAAGCCAAGCAAGTTTGCAGTCGGAACAATAGGCATAGTAAGGCAGTTTCGGAAGTGGGTATGGGTGCTCGTGGCACAAGGGACAGAGTGAAACCGTATGAGTCATATGCTATTTTCGTGAAAGAATTCTTTCAGCTTGAAATTTTAGCCACATTTTCCAGATGAAAAAGAACTCCTTGATGCCCCAAACTGCTTTCTGNTGAAAAGTGTCGGTTAAAGACGATGGTCCGACTCGGGCTCGGAAATTAACCGGAATTTGAATATAGTTCACTTTTCGGGCAGCGGCCGTAAGGATCCATTTGATAGAAAATATACCATCGTCGGCAGTTACTTCTTCTGCAATCCGAAGCCAAGCGGTTTTATGGGTTAAACGCAGCGTGCAACCAAGATCTGTTAGGAGTGGACAAAAGAAAAGCCAAGTAGCCATTTTGGCTAGCAAAAAATCAAGAATATGTTTGACCGGTGTCATGTCTGATCCATGTCGAATAAGTGGAACATGCGTGCGAGACCCAAATACCATATCAAAATCGTCACTGTAGGCAAGAAGCTTGACAACGTCTCGTCCGTCAAACGATCCATCCGGTTCAGCGATGATCAGAAGATCAGCTTTGGTGGAGGAAAGACCTTTTTTAATGGCATATCCGTACCCCTGTTGTTTTTCGTGGACGAGCCTTGCACTGGTTTTTTCCACTTCCTCCTTAGTTCCAGGTTGGGCATTATTATCAACCACAATAATTTCGTCGACGTATCCAGATTTATCAAACTCCTCAATTGATCGTCGTATAGAGTCTTTCTCTCTGTAGGTTGGGAAGATGACAGTTACTTTATTGGACTTCCACATGATTATTTAATTTTTGTTTCTTTAACACAGGCACATTCCGTATTGTAACGCAGCATGATCACATGATCATTTTGGGGGACTAGTGTTTTCCAGTCAGACATATTGGTTATTTCAGTTGCGTATGTAACCTCACCCTTCCCGAGCTGTTCGGTGAAAAAATGCGCTTCCTGAACCCAAAACTCTGGCCAAGAAACGACAACTAAAGTATTTGGCTCTAGCTTATACCTATTTTCCCTAACGTACGTAAAGATAGCTCTCGTTGATTCACTCCACTTAAAGTTTTCGTGGATAATATTATCGATAAGTATGACATTGGCTAGGTAATAAGAGCCGAGAATGGTTACTCCTACATAAAATCGGACGCCTGCGTGCTTTAGGAATGTATACCAGAGAACTATCGCCCAGAAAATGCTTAAGAAAAAAGTCGGGAAGTATAAGTATCTGTTTGAATTCGGAACAATAATTTCTGGTAACTTGACATAAGAATTAAGCAAAGTTATACCCAGCACTCCGATGACAGAGGTTACTATAATTGCTCTGTGTTGAGTAACATTCTTGTAGATATAAAGCATGGTTAACAGATATATTGTTAGTACGAGAGGAATACTCTTTTGGGCACCCGGAATGCTTATATGACTAAAAGGATTTGAAGACAAGAGTATAGAGAGTGGTGGGTACTGTGACCAATGTACTAATTGAAGGGCTGAGGCTTTAAAGTAGTCATATTTACTGGAATTTAAAAAAAATTCTAAAAACGTCCATTCAGTTCCCCAATTGCCGAATGTGAGCCGTTGCATCCGAGTAAAAAAACCGCTGATAGAAATGTACGCTGTACCCACCAGCACGCCATCGATAAAGAACTTACTACGTTTGTGGATTACATACCAAATTACCGGATAGACCATAAAGGCAGGGGTGATTATCAATTCAACGTGTCCCAGCCCGACTCCGAAAAAAAATAAAAGCAGAGACAGACCAATGAATCTGATTCTTTCGGTTTCTAAAAAAAGATGAAGAAATATAAAAGAGGTAATTATAAATGGCATGTTGACGACCCTTTCCAAGAAGAAACAATAACAGGGTGTGCCATAAACATTCCAAGTGCCAAAATAACTCACCCCCGCAATCAATGAAGAAACAAAGGCTATAATCGATGATTTTGTAATTGTCTTTACAAGCAGATAAAAAAGTAGATCAATAAAAAGTATGACTCCAAGTTCAAACCACAAATAAGCCTCGATATTTGAGCCAAAAAGCCTTACCAGTATTGCTCCAAATAATGTGGCTCCCACGTCGAATCCGGCTAACCAGTAATTCCACGAGTGAAGTGCCTGTAACGATTTCAAGTACAAGTGCATAAAGCCGTCACTTGTGATATTTATTTGAGGTAAAAGTCTGTAGGCGTATCCACACAATAAGATAAGGGTAATAATAAAAAACAAGTCTTCTTTACCTAACACGGATTTATGATTTGCTAAGTTGTGCTGCATAGATCGATGCCACGGATGATATAATATCACATTAAGATTTATGCCAGGAAATTTTTTTTTGAAGGTAATCTTGTGGGGTGGTACAGGTCAAGCCAAAATTGTTAGACCAATAATTGAATCGTTTGGCAGTAAAGTCGTTGCGATATTTGATGACAACGAAGCCTTAGCCCCTCCGTTTTCAGATATCCCTCTATATTATGGGAAAAAAGGTTTTCACAAATGGATTAAGACCCAAAACAGAAAAGAACTGGCGTTTTGTATTGCCATTGGCAATCCTCACGGAGGGGTGCGAATCGCTCTGCATGATTGGTTGTTAAAAGAGGGATTAGAGTCAGCTACGATTGTTCATCCTAACGCTCAAATCGCTGATAATGCCTATATCAGTGACGGTTGTCAGTTTATGGCGGGAGCCATCGTTGCCCCTCTGGCCCGACTCGGTAAAGAATGTATTATTAACACAAATGCCAGTGTTGATCACGAATGCATTTTGGGAAATGGCGTTGAACTGGCTCCGGGTGCCACGGTCTGCGGCGAAGTCACTATCGGAGATAATAGTTGGATAGGTGCGGGTGCTACCGTACTTCCGCGAATCACCATCGGTCATGACAGTATCATAGGTGCTGGCGCCGTAGTCATTGATGATGTGGCAGAGCGTGTCACCATAGTTGGCGTGCCTGCTAAACGAATACTCTCCAATAAAAATATCATGTCACGTCGAGACCGCGAAGCTTAATTCAAAGCAAATGCTATAATTTTAAAATGCTTACTTGTTATCTGTGCCAGCACCCAGTCCAAACCTATCTCAGAATTAAAGATAAAGATATCATCCGTTGCAATAATTGTAAACTTACCTATACACCGGATAGTACTCCTTATGATGGCAGGATAAGGGAAGACAGTGAAAAGTTTGTAAACGAATATTTAAAAGAATCAGCTTTGTATGAAGAATACTTTTGTACGATCACTGAGACCATACGAAAGTATAAAAAGCCACAATCGCTTTTAGACATCGGTTGTGGGGTCGGAATATTCTTACAGAAAGTTAAAGAGGCTGGCTGGAATGGCGTCGGTGTTGATATATCTAAAACGGCAGTTGGATATGCTACTTCTCATGGGCTTAATGTGCAGTTAGGTAAAATTGAGGATCTAGAGTTTAAACCTAAATCATTTGATGTGATTACGCTTTTCCAGACAATTGAACATCTTGAGGGTCCGCTCAATACTTTGTCTAAGTTATATTCACTTCTTCGAAAAGGAGGCCTTCTGATACTAACGACACCGAGTGAAGAAAGCCTTATGGCACGTGTGTTGGGGAAACTCTGGTTCGGATACAGAAACACTGAGCACCTGTATTTTTATAATAAACAAAGCCTCGCCACGATGCAAAAAAAAGTTGGCTTCAAGGAAATTACGATACAGAGTGAACATGGCAGAAAGCTCTCTGTTCCATGGGTATTAACACGCATTTTCGAATATTACTATAATCAAGAGTCATTCCCAATATCATTGGTTTTAAAATCCAAACCGTACTGGAACTATTTGAACTGGATGACATTTCGGGAACCAGATGTCAATTTGATTTCAATTGCGGTAAAGTAGTTCATGAATAAAACGAGCGTATTGTTTGACAGACGCAGAGTACTTCGCTTTCCCGCAATTCGGGAAACATGGGGAGAGAGAGAATATTCTTGCTTCTTTGCTCACCAACTGGGAACATGCCCGCCTTGAAACCTAACTGACGATATGGTTTCTGTAGATGAATGGGAGTAGGGTAGTGAATTACTGTTTTGATACCGTGCTTGGCCAGATGCCCACGTAGTCCATCGCGGTTTTTACACGTTATCATGTATAAGTGGTAAATGTGATAGGCATATGGCATTTCGGTTGGGGTCACAATTTGGCTTATTCCCTTGAGACGTTTGTTGTAAAGGCCTGCAAGGTTGCGCCGTTTTTTATTCCATGTGTTCAGATGAGATAACTTTACCGAAAGAATAGCTGCTTGAATCGTATCGAGTCTGCTTTTGTATCCAAAACCGGTGTGAGTGTATTTTTCAATGGAACCGTCATTGCGCAGATGCATTAACCGCTCTGCAACCTTCGCATTGTCCGTGACAAGGGCGCCTCCGTCACCGAATGCACCGAAATTTTTGCCCGGATAAAAAGAAAATACTCCGGTTTCGGTGAGCGGGACAACATGGCCTTTATATCTTGCCCCATGTGCCTGGCAGCAATCCTCGACAATGTGGAGATGATATGTTTTAGCCAGCGACACAATCGGATCCATGTCTGCCGGCTGACCGCAGAGATGAACAGGAATGATCGCCTTGGTTTTTCTTGTTATTGATTTTTCTATTTTTGTTGTATCAATAGTAACTGAAACGGGATCGGTGTCGACGAATACCGGGGTTGCGCCTATATTGCTGATGACCATTGCTGTTGAAAAATAGCTATTGGGGACGGTAATGACTTCATCTCCCGGGCCGATGCCATAAGCAAGAAGTGCCAAAAAGAGAGCATCGGTGCCGGAGTTAAGGCCAACGCAATATTTTTTTCCACAGAAGTGGGCAAACTCTTTTTCAAATTGTTCAACAGGTCTGCCGCCCACAAACAGAGCGTTTTCTATAACGCTATTGATTGCGGTGCGTAATTTATGGCCAAGAAGCTTGTTTTGCCTTTTTAAATCAACGAATTCGATCGTCATAATATGCTATACTAGCATATTCTTTGATGATTTTCTTCAGAATCAAGAATTTAGTTATACTATGTTTATGATCAAGAGCAGAGTTATCGAAAATGACATTAGGAATATAGTTTTAACAGTAAAAAAAGACGCGGAAGTTTTGAACGGTAAAACAGTTTTGATTACTGGTGGCAGCGGATTTTTGGGTAAGTATATTCTCTATACTATTCAGAGTCTAAATCGAAATATTCTTACTAAGCCCTGTAAAGTGATTTCTTTGGATAACTACATTACCGGGGTTAAAGATAATTTCTTTTCAAATGATACCAACTTTATGTTTGTTGATCACGATGTTCGTAAGCGGTATGAAANAAAAGTCCCGATCCATTATNTCATTCATGCAGCGGGCTTGGCATCACCTGTTTACTATATGAAATATCCGCTTGAGACCCTTGAGGTGGCAACGATTGGCACCAAGCATATGCTTGAATTTGCGAAAGCAAAAAAGGTACGAAGTTTTCTTTTTTTTAGCTCAAGTGAAATTTACGGAGATCCTGATCCTAATTTTGTTCCTACACCCGAGCATTATCTGGGTAATGTATCTTGTACCGGTCCGCGAGCCTGTTATGATGAGTCAAAACGACTCGGAGAGACTTTTTGCACCGTGTACCATCGCCTTTATAAGCTGCCAGTTAAGATTGTGCGACCATTTAACGTCTATGGCCCTGGAATGAGGGCTGATGACTATCGGGTGATACCACGTTTTTTAACGTGCGCCTTAAAAAATGAACCCCTGCCAGTTCACGCTGGAGGAAATCAAACACGAACTTTTTGTTATGTATCAGATGCGATAACGGTTATCTTAAAGATATTGTTATCAAATAGAAACGGGGAAATATATAATGTTGGCAACGATGATAAAGAAGTAAATATGATGAGCTTGGCTAAGATGGTAAGCGATTTATTTAAAGGGAAAATAGAGGTTGCATCCGTTGACTATCCAAGCACATATCCCAAGGCAGACCCGATGCGTCGGTGTCCGGACATTACAAAATTGAGAACTATCATAGGATATAACCCGCACATACATTTGAAGCAGGGGCTGAGAAAAACATTACGATGGTACAAAGAAATAATATAAAGATCCTGTATATATCCATACTATTATGCGTAAAGATGAGTATAAGAATATTTATAGGCATCAGGATAAACTCTGGTGGTATAGAGGAATGGCCGAGATACAGACGGTGCTTCTCAAAAAATATGTAACAAGAAAACAAAACTCAATTCTTGATGCGGGCTGTGGGACTGGTGCCGCGTTTGGATTCTTATCAAAATTTGGAAACGTTACAGGGGTTGATCTGTCAGATGAAGCACTTTTCTTCTCGCAAAAGCTTGGGAATGTTAAAAAATCGGACATTAAAAGTATGCCATTTGCCAGTGATCATTTTGATATTGTTACCTGTTTAGACGTCCTTTATCATCGTTGGGTGGAAGACTGGCGCCTGTCGCTCAAAGAATTTTATAGAGT
>C687J35174_10003933_pt1 | contig 20180 bp, 13 predicted proteins | sample RifCSPhighO2_01_FD_35174 | JGI IMG/M metagenome (IMG submission 35174) | reverse complement strand
CCTACGGTCGCCCAAGGCAAAATCAGCAAATTGTTTACATTTGAAGGAATAAAACGAATGGAAGTGCCGGAAGCCGGAGCCGGAGATATCGTCATGGTTGCCGGACTGCCCACAGTTTATATCGGTGATACGATTTGCAAAGATGAAAATGCCGAGCCATTGCCAAGCATTAACATTGACGAACCAACCATCTCACTCAATTTTCTTGTCAACAACTCGCCGTTTGCGGGACGTGAAGGAAAATACGTCACTGGACGACAAATCCGTGAACGACTGGAAAAAGAATTGGAAATAAACGTCGGACTGAAAGTGGATTTTAATGAAAACAATCCTAAAGCGGAAGGTTATACAGTATACGGACGAGGCGAACTTCACATTGCTATTCTCTGCGAAAATATGCGACGTGAAGGTTACGAGATGCAAGTTTCCCAGCCTCAAGTAATCATAAAAGATGTGGACGGAGTAAAGTCAGAACCGTTTGAAGAAGTGACTGTGGACGTATCAGACGAGATGGCAAGCTCTATTATTTCCCGCTTGACTGAACGCCGGGGAATTTTGATGAATATGAAAAGCACAAATGGCCAGCAAAGAATGATTTTTGAAATCCCAACCCGTGGACTTCTCGGCTATCGCGGACAGTTTGTGATAGATACAAAAGGCAATGGAATCCTCTCTTCCAGATTTGTAGAATTTCGTCCGTATGTAGGCGATATCAAACGTACTACCTATGGCTCCATGGTTTCCATGACTACAGGAAAAGTTCTGGCCTTTGCTCTGGATAACCTGCAGCAGCGAGGTACACTCTATGTAGACCCAGGCACAGAAGTTTACGAGGGAATGGTTATCGGCAACACCTCCAAAGGCGAGGACTTGCACGTAAACCCGACAAAAGGCAAACAGTTGACGAACATGCGAGCCTCCGGCTCTGACGACAAAGTCTACCTCGCCGCCACATATAAATTAGACATAGAAAAAGCCATGGAAATCATGGCTGAAGACGAATATATTGAGATAACTCCCAAGTCTGTTCGTTTGCGAAAGAAAGTGATGAAAAAATAAAAGAGAAGTCCCTCACCAGTTTTCGTAAAAACTGGTGAGGGACTTTTTAACGGTTTGGCTTGTTGAATTGAGCCAAGCTAAGCAAACTAAGGTAGTCACGGTCTCCCGAGGGAGAGGCTACTCTATTTCTCTCGGATAAGTTGTGAAGCTTTCTGTCATTTGTCGAAGGGAAAAATTGCTTGACTTTTCTCCCCGATCTTGGGCCCTTTACACCGGACTCCTCTAAACAAGGAACCAGGCTTTTGCCTGTCTTTCTTTTGTATTCTTCGTCCTGCTCGTCATGACACAGGTCAAGAGCTAGGTCGTGACGCATTATTCTTTCCTCCTTGAATTATCTTAGACGGAAATGATGAACTTTAACTCGACCGGACTTTCGAGGTGAAAATCTTCGGAGCAGCCTGTAGGCTTCATTCTTCTTATCGGAAGAAAGCTTGAGGACATTGAGCGCTTTTACACACTCTTTCCTTTCCGGATTTTTGACGCCATGCTCCATTTTTGCGATAACCTGGAGATGAACGCCAACGAGATGGGCCAGTCTGCCCCTCTTCATTTTTTTGGCTTCTCTTTCTTCTCTGATAAGAAGACCGAAATCCCTGCGCGCCGACCTTTCAGATTCGTTCATTCTTCTGTATCTCCTTTTCGGAAGTGTACGGTCCTATCTTCATTCAATCACCATCCTAGAAAACTTGCAAATAGGCATAATCCACAGAATAGCTTAAAGATGTTAGCTCAGCTTCTCTTACAAAAATAAAACTTTCTGTTATACTGGTTCTATCATGAAATTAAGCACAGAAAGCTACAAGGGCGTCCGCGACTTTTATCCGGAAGACATGGCTGTACAGAATTATATATTCAACGTCTGGCGAAAAGTATCAGAAAAATTCGGCTACATGGAATACAGCGCCTCTCTCCTTGAACCGGCCGAACTCTATCGGGAAAAATCCGGAGAAGAGATTGTGAACGAACAAATGTTTACTTTTACCGACAAAGGCGGCAGAGAGGTTGCTCTCCGTCCAGAAATGACACCTACTCTGGCACGGATGATAGCAGCACAACGTAAATCCTTGAAATTCCCACTCCGCTGGTTTTCTATGCCAAATCTTTTCCGTTATGAGCGCCCTCAGCGCGGCAGAAAGCGCGAGCATTGGCAGCTAAACTGCGACCTCATGGGTATTGCTGGCATGGAAGCTGAAATAGAAATTATTTCCCTTGCATATGCAGTAATGAAAGAGTTTGGCGCAAAAGATGAGGATTTTGAAATCAGGATTAATGACCGCGTACTGCTAAACGAAAAGTTTGATAGTAAAGAATTAATAAAACTTTTGGACCGTAAAAACAAAATGTCTGCTGAAGAATTTGAAAAGGCTTGGCAAGAACTTGCGGGCAAACCTTTTGATGTTGCTATTACTGCAAATGATACTATTACCAGCATACTCACAACCCTAAAAGAACGTGGTATTTCAAATACAGTATTTGAACCAACAATAACCCGTGGATTTGATTACTATACAGGTATGGTTTTTGAAATTTTTGACACAAGCCCAGAAAACAACCGGTCGCTTTTCGGCGGAGGACGCTATGATAATTTACTGGAAATATTCGGCGTAGAGCCAGTGCCTACCGTTGGTTTTGGCATGGGAGATATCACTATTCGCGACTTTCTAGAAACGCACAATCTACCAATAAAATAGACCACCGTGATATTCTACGGTGGTCTTTTTGTTCATTTTGAACTAGATGTCAACGAAAGTTTCTTTGCCAAAATACGAGCAGACTTCCAAGTAAGTTTGGGCATTGTTCGTTTTATCTTACCTGCAAGTGTGAAGAGTAAAACTTGTTTCATTCTCTCTTCCCCTTTTTTCTGCACATATTCAGTCGTGAACTCAATCAGTCTCTCCTCACTCATATTCAGAAGTTGATAATTCAGAGCAAGAAGTTGCCGAAATTCAAACGTCAATTCTGTTCGAGTTTCAACTCCTGAAGAATCAGTCACGGAAAGCAATGGGCGCTGTTCCATCATCAATCGGTGTTGCAGATTTAACTCCACTCGTTGGAGAACTTTCTGAGAAGTTGGCATCGAAATAGGTTCATCGCCCTCTTCGACCGTAAAACATCCTCTTGTGTAGAAAACATCCAAAATCCTGACCATTGCTTTTTGCTGTACAAGGGAAAGATGTTTGAGCGGAAGTGTGGTGAGGGAACGCATTCCCAGTTCTTTTTCTGGTTGTGAAGGAACAGAAACTGTCATCAGGGTCTTTGTTGTGTGAACATCGCAGAAAGTCCCTTCGTCCTTGATAAAAGAGACCGGGAGCATTTCTTCTGTGATGACCATTGCGGATTTGGTCTGAATCCAGCGGGGACGTTTCCAAGTAGAGTCCATCCCCATCAATGGCGATAGCTTTGATAGACAAGTCCCCTGGAACGGATTCTTGCCTCATAAAATATCTGGTACCAGAACGATAAAACATTTCCATCGCTTTTACCCGCGACTGAGTTGTTTCATCAGCAAGAACCAGATTTTCATCAAAGCTGGAGTCTCGGAACCTCAAAGTTTCAACCAAAAGATTTCCTAACAAATCAAACTCCATATAACTTTACCTCCTGCAATAATGATAACATATACTTTAAATACGTCAATGTAAAAAATTCTTTCAATTTTAACTTTACTGATATAATAACCTCGATGAAAAAAATAGTTTTTGATATTGAAACAAAACAGGCCATCCCGCCTGGCTGGCCAGATAACCACGTTGAAAAGCTGGAAATTTCCCTTGTTGGTATTTATGATTACAATGCAAATACCTATGAAGGTTTTTTGGAAGAAGACTTTTCTCGACTCTGGGATATTTTAGATAAAACCGACATGCTTATTTCATACAACGGCGACCATTTTGATATCCCGCTCCTCAATGAGTATTACAAAAAAGCCGGTAGAGGCGACCTCACTAAAATTCGTTCTCTAGATTTGCTAAAAGAGATTAAAAATTGTTATGGACGCAGAATGAAATTAGACCAGGTTGCAGAAGGAACTTTTGGTATTGGCAAAAGCAACAATGGACTGGATGCTGTAATCTGGTGGGAACAAGGCGAGATAGAAAAAATCCGCAAATATTGCCTGGATGACGTCCGCATAACCAAAGAAGTCTACGAGTATGCCCTGAAAAATAAAAAACTGTTATTCAAAGAAGGGCCGTTTACAAAAGAAATAAAAATGGACGTAAAGCACTGGGAACCAATTTCAGAAATACGCACTCAAAGTTTGTTTTAAAAAATTTCTTTCTCACCAAAACTTTTCTATAGCACACAGTATTTTTCTGGTGAAAAATCATCTCGCTATCGTTCCGACGAGTTCCGAGAGTCTCCAAAAAAGTTTTGGTTCAACGAGATTATTTTACATCTACGCCATGGCGTAGATGTTATCTTATGATATATCGTAAGATAAGGAATTTTGAAAATATAATATCCATCTACGTCGGTAATAAAAAATCCACCATCCCCGAGTGCACATTTGTTAGATGTGCACCCGATGGAGGTGGTTCTGACTTCTTCATCGCTCAATTGCCTGTATCGCGTCGGCCGACACACGTAGGTGCGGTCAGGGCGATTGTGGCGGATGGGGCCGATCGCGGGGAAAATCTAAAATGAAATTCCCGCAATGACCTGTCGCCACTCGATGATGAGCGAAAGAGTCAGGTTAGCGAACCATGTTTCGTCACGGTTCGCCTCTTGCCGGCGTTTAACATACTCGGATTTTTAGCGCTCGTCGCTAACTACCGAGATATAAACGCCGACGATTACGGGGTCGTCGCCGCCCGGGCTTCACGTGCCGAAATTAGGGCCGGCGCCGGCGTGACCGAAATCGTCGCAAAAAAAATAAGTGTACTCTCGATCAAAGAACGTTTGCCGGGCGAAGGCCCCGGCGGACTTTCAGATTTCATTTCTGGGTCCTCCCGAAATTGTGCGGCGGCAATTGCAGTCGCACAGGTTTTTGGTCATGGCCTGAAAAATCTCTATTTGAAAGGTACATTTATATCATAGCACTCTTTGGGCTTTACGTCAAGTGATTTTTGTGTCAAAACTCATTTTCTTTTTTGTCTATCAAAAATATGGCTATAAATAACGTTATTTTAGAAACTGTTTAAAAATGGGTTTATTTATTATAACCTGTGAAAGTGCTGTCATTAGGATGGCTAGAAGAATACCGGCGATAATATCAATAAAATGGTGAACTCCAGCATACACTCGTCCAAGCGAAACAATGATGCTTATTAAAAATAAAAGTAATCCTATTCTGCGATTAAAAACGTACATTACAGAAGCGATAAGAGCTGTAAACGTCGCGTGCTCCGATGGAAAACCATTGTTCGCCACGTGGTTAACGAGAGGCGTAAAACTGCCGACCACAAACGGTCGCGGATTAAAATAAAGTTGGTGTAAAATAAAAATCCCAAATAAGACAAACGCCAGAGAAACAACTGACAAAACAATCATTCTTTTTTGAGTTGGGCGAGATTGTAAAAGAAAATAAGCGCCTCCAACAAGAACAGATATGGAGAAAAGATACTTTGCGGATATGATTGCTACTATGTCCAGCATATAGTAGAATTGTAGCATAATTTTAAATTAAAAATATGAATACAGAAAAATTTTCGGTACCTATAGCTATTATAATTGCCGGAGGACTTATTNCCGGGGCACTATATTATTCAAATATAAAAATAGCCAATCAGCCGGTAAAAACTGCTACATCGCAAACCGGAAGCGGAACTATAAATATGAGGCTGGTGTCCGCAGATGACCACATGCTCGGAAATCCAAATGCCGATGTTGTTATTGTGGAATACTCGGATACAGAGTGCCCTTTCTGCAAGCAGTTCCACACAACAATGCAAAGAGTTATGAACGAATACGGGAAAGACGGGAAAGTTGCCTGGGTCTACCGACACTTCCCCATTGACCAGCTTCATTCAAAAGCTCGTAAGGAATCGGAAGCTCTGGAATGCGCAAACGAGCTCGGGGGACCTTCCAAATTCTGGGAGTATACAAATATGCTTTACAGCATAACTCCTTCTAATAACGGCCTCGAGCCCTCAGAGCTTCCAAAAATCGCAAAAAATGTCGGACTTAATATCCAAGATTTTGACACCTGCCTTTCAAGCGGAAAATATGCGGCAAAAGTAGAGGCGGACTACCAGGATGCAGTCAAAGCCGGAGGCAGAGGCACTCCCACCTCAATCCTTATTAGCAAGGACGGCATAAAAACGACCGTTATAGGAGCTCAACCATACGAAAGCCTCAAAACGACAATCGACCTCTTGCTTCAGAAATAAAGTTACCCAAATATAGTTGACATGAAAAACTCCTCTCGTATAATTAAAGTGTGAGGGGTGGAGCCACCTGTCAACCGGGCAGACTTACATCTGACCCAATAGACGGATTACAGAGTCCACCCTTCCACTCGTTTGATTTTTTACCGAAAATGATGGCGCCAGAGGAACCTGGCGCTTAATTATTTAATTTTTTAGTAAACTTCGGTACCCGCAATATTTGCAGTCCTTATCACCGCAAATTTCATTCCAAAACGAAAGTGTTGTTATTTCTTCCGCTACTCGCTCTACGGTTTTTTTTAGCTCTAGGACATCGCTATCGGGTACTTCAAATTCCACTCGGCTAAAGTTCCCCGCTTCATTCGGCTCAAGAAACTCAATTATTCCCTTTTGCATCTCTATGCCACTGTGAAGCGAAAGGAGAAGCTTATAAAACTGCAGTTGGCGCATCATATCGCCGGTAGAGCTTTTGGTTTTGCCTTCTATGTCGTTTCGGCTGTGCTGTTTGCCTGTTTTATAATCCGTAACGAAAGCAGTTTTTTCACCAACCATTTCCACCTTATCCAGATTTCCGGAAAGTAAAATGTCCTTGCTGAGCTCCACTGCGCGAATGCTAAATTCCGGTATTATAGGATTTGTTATTTTTGGCTTTGCCCATTTAAACCAACCCGTGAGAGATTTCACCCCTTTATCCAAAGCTTCTTTAAATTCCCTGTCTGATAAAACACCGAGCAACCCCAAATGCCTCCTATATGCATTTAAAAGAAACTTCTCTGAAATATCTCTCTCTTTTCCCGCTTTCCACAAATCCTCTACCGCCGAGTGCATGGCTGTGCCATATATCTGGTATTTTTCTTGCACGGTCGGAATGCGCAAAAGGTTTCTGTAAAAATATTTCCACGGGCAAGAAAGATAATTATTTAAAGCGCTGACGGACAAGGGACGGGATAAAAAAAGCTCGCTTACAAACTCCCTGTCAATTTGGAGCATGCCTGTTGATTTCTTTTCTACAAAGAGTTTATCGGGATTATTTTTTAGTTCTTTCTCAAACTTTGCCGTATCTATAGTTTCCTTGCGGTCAGGGCGTATTTCCAAAACAAAGGTAGAAGGCAGAACTTCTTTATCGTTCTCGTCATAGGAAGGGTAGGTTATAAAAACAGACTTTTTGGCGCGAGTAATACAGACGTAAAACAATCGCCTCTCATCATCCAAAGAGCCTATGTCAAAGAGCATCTTTGACATATCAGATTTTTCATACACAGAAGACAATAATTTCAATTTATCGCGATTAGCTTTCTCTCCAAACGAGTTTTCAGTGGCGTTTATGATGAAAACGTATTCAAACTCAAGACCTTTTGATTTGTGGGCCGTCATCAGGCGAACAGCTTTTGCCCTAATAGTGTGCTTGGAGCGGTTTAAGAGCTTGTGTTCCCGTATAATGTTGAGATATCTCATAAAATCGTCAAAAGTTGCGCCTCTTTTGTTTCCAGCTATTTTTTTGCCTTCCTCAAAAAGCTTTTCTATTCCCAGAAACGCCCTGGCATCTTTGGATGAAATCATGGAATGCAGTATGCCGGACTCCCGCAAAACTTTTTCTATAAATTCCGAGAGGTTATCTTCTTTTGACTGCCTTGCCCATGACTTCATTTTCCTGCCAAGTTCTTTTAGGAGCTCATTTTTGGAGCGGGACAATAAATCATACAAAGAAGCTTTTTCTCTGCTGGCTTGCGCCACCAGACGATATGAGTCAAGTGGGTCTACGCTAAACTCCTCTATATGAAGCACGGATACAAGGGCTTCGTCATTGCCATATTGGAAAATAGCCGAGAGCACAGCCAGTAATTTTCTAACATATTTTTCAGAAAACAAATCTTCGTCAGATTCTATAACATACGGCACCCCCGCCCTCTCCAAAGCTTCCGATAGGGCAAAAGCTTCCTTGTTTTTACGATATAAAACAGCAATTTCTTCCGCCGGTACTTTTTCTTTTTCTATGAGCTCTTTTATTTTCCGGGTTACAAAATACAGCTCATAGCTCTTTTTTTCAAATTCGCCGATATAAATGCCTACACCTCCAAGCTTTTTTGCTCCATTTGAAACCAAGGCGACATTGGAAGGCAAAAGCGAATGTGCGGAATCCAAAATACTTTGGGTGGAACGATAATTGATTCCCAGCTCTATCACTTTAAACTCCGGATAAAGTTTTTTGAAATAAAAAAAGTTTTGGGCGGAGGCTCCCTGAAAACGGAAAATGGCCTGTTTTTCATCTCCCACCACAAATATGTTCGGATTTTTATGGAAGTCGCACAAAAGCTCTATGATTTTATTTTGGGCATTGTTTGTATCCTGATGCTCGTCAACCAAAATATATTGGTGAGTTTCCTGCAGAATTAATTTTAAATCTTTTTCTTTTTCCAGAGCTTTCAATACTTCCATTATCATATCATTCCAGTCGTACTGCCGATTTTCCGCTAAAACTTTTTGATATTCGGCGTATATCAAAGCCAGCTCTTTGTTTTTTTCCAATTTTTCTCCAAACTTCAGATGCTCGCCCTTCATTTTGCCTTTGTGCGCGCCTTTCTCATGTATTAAATCGTCCCTTGACCTGAACTTTTTCTCTTCTTGTTTGACTATATTGAGATAATTCTCAGGAGTTAATCCTTCCCGCTTCAGCTCGCCTATTTTTTTATGTATATCAAATATGTATAATAGCTTATCTCCCCACGGGCGTAAAATATCAATCGGGAGCTTTTCCAAAAGATTTTCTAATATGGCAAAGGATTCCGCTTCGGTAATATTGGAAGACCCGATAATATTTGGGAAATATTCCGGATAATTTTTTATTATGTTATTGCAAAAAGAGTGGAATGTCTCTATGACCACCCTGTAGGCGGAAGGTCCGATAAGCCGGGACAATCTCCGCCTCATGTTTGTAGCTCCTGCATCCGTAAATGTCAGAGCCAAAATGTTTTCCGGCGCCACGTCTGTTTTCTGCAAAATATTGCCTATGCGCAAAGTCAAAATCTCCGTCTTGCCTGTCCCTGGCCCAGCCACCACAAGCACCGGACCTTCTATAGTATCCACTGCCAATTTTTGCTCTTTATTGAGACTTTTATATCGTTCTTTGAAAGTAATGTCTGACATGAAGCAATGATATCACGAAAATTTAGACAAATGGAAAGCCGCCTTTCCTAAGGGCGGCTCGTTTAGCGAAGTGAAAACATTACTATCAAAATACACAGGAGGGTGCAAACGGATGGGTAAAACCTTTCTTCTATTGACCAGTTCTTGCCTCCCACTGTGGAAAAGATATTCGCGAGTGTGTACCCGACATACACCAGTGTTGGTGCAGTAGTCGGATCTTGCCAAACATCTTTCAGTTGAGGAATAGTTGCCAGAGCCATAGCAGAAGTGGATAGAATGGTGGCAAGTCTCGGTCCGGATAGATACCATCCGGTGATACAAACTGCCACCATACAAGTCACAATTGTTTCGTAAATGGTCCATGTCCACATGTTTGTCGTGGCGATACAAAGTACAATGGATGTGCCCCCGGCGACATAAGCAGTAGGTAATTGAAAATTACCTTTCTGCACAAACATAGAAGCGACGGCAATGGCGTCCAGAAACACCCAGAGTACCCACGTTGCCAAGTTCTGAGTGACTTGATGAGTGAGAAGTTGGTAGGCTAATGGCAGATAAAGTCCAAGAGCCAGAAAAACACTTGCTTTCTGATATTTGTTCACTTACCCTCCTTATTTTGACAGAAAATATGCAGCCACTGATGCTGATACAAATCCAATTAGTTTTGCCGAGTTGATTCCACCGTTGAGAATCACCTGATAGACTGCAGGTACAACAACCTGAACAACTATCATCAGCACAAGAAATGTACTGACAGTTTCAGGAGTAGACTTGGCCAAACCTCCATTGAAAGCTAGGATTCCTATCGTACCGGCAATACCTGCCAGTAAAGCAAACTTCCAATTCGCCTGCATCAATGAGGTGGTGTTGAGGTTGTATAAAGCAAGAGGGAGAACCCCAAGAAAAACGACTCCACTAAAGACTGCAGATGAGACATTTCCCGTAAGACCGCTTCGATTCATCAGAAGCGGCCATACTCCAAAAAACAATCCGGCCAAAATAGCCTTTGTCTGAAGCTCCGTCATAAGTCCTCCATTTCTAAGTACAATGGTGGCACATGAGTATAATAATGTCAAGCTTCAAAAAACCTCTCTATGCAGAGGTTTTTAACACTTTTACCCATAAAAATTAAACGTAAAACACAAACATAGAGCTTTCAGAAAATACATTTTCTAAAAGCTCCAATTAATAATAGTTTCGCAATCTATTTATTTTGTCATGCTGTCGGATTTTTTCGTGGGCTTTTGCCTCAATTTGTCTGATGCGCTCACGGGTAACCCCAAACTCTTTCCCCACTTCTTCCAAAGTATGAGTAACCCCATCCACCAAACCATGGCGTAATTCTAGAATTTTTCGCTCCTTTTCCGGTAAGTCGCCCAGAATTTCTTTAACTTGGTCAGAGATAATACGCCTTGCGGACTCCTGTTCCGGAGAGAGAATTTTTTCGTCGGCAAGAAAATCTCCAAGTTTAGATTTGCCGTCATCTTCCTCGCCTATCGGAGCTTCAAGAGAAACTGTGGATTGGTCGATTTTTTCAATAGTATAAATTTTGTCCACCGCCAAATTCATTTCCGTTGCGATTTCCTCAGGCAATGGGTCGCGTCCCAAGTCCTGCGACAACCTGCGCACCACCTGCTTGTATTTGGCAATTGTTTCCACCATGTGGACCGGCACGCGGATAGTGCGGGACTGGTCAGCCAAGGCCCGGGTAATGGCCTGCCGTATCCACCATGTAGCGTATGTTGAAAACTTGTAGCCTTTTGTCCAGTCAAATTTGTCCACCGCTTTGAAAAGTCCGAGGTTCCCCTCCTGAATAAGGTCAAGAAGTGTCAAGTCGGCAGAACGCCCGACATATTTCTTTGCGATGGAAACGACCAGGCGCAAGTTCGCCCGTGCCAAAAGATTTTTAGCTTCTATATCCCCAGCTTCAATTCTTTTTGCCAGCTCTTTTTCCTGGTTGCCAGAGATAAGTTGGTACTGGCCTATTTCCTTTAAATACATTTGGATGGAGTCATATGGGCCCTCGCTACTTCGCCCGTATGCGTATTTTTTGCCCGCGAGGTCTTCAGATGGAGTTTCCAAAAGTCCGCCTCCTTCCAAAATATCAACCCCGCTTCCAGATAATTTTTCATATAAATCGTCAAGGAAGACAATATCTTCTTCAACTGTAGGAAATTCTTTCAAAATTTCATCATATGTTACATATCCTCGTTCTTTGCCCTTATGAATAAGCTTGGCCATCCCTTGGCTTTGCCTATCAGCCCGCTTTAAAACCACAACTTTTTCAGGTTTTACTGTTTTTTCCGCCCGCATAGCAAGCGATGATTTGTTTTTCTTTTTTACCCTGACTTTCGGCACTTTTGCTGTCGTAGCTTTCGCCTTGTTCCTTCTAATTTTTTTGGCAGATTTTTTTGCCCGGGCTTTTTTTGCCGAAGCTTTGTTTTTCTTATTCTTTTTTATTTTTTTACTTTTATTCATTGAGATTGGTCGCGATTTGAAAGTTTTTTTATTTCATTAATTCTTTGTGATATCCGCTGGCACTCTTTTAAGTATTTCTCTATTTTTTCGTTATCCTTTGCTTGCTCTGCCTGCTGTAAGGCAGTCTGGGCTCCATTGAAATCTTTTTTTAAATATTCTTCTTCAAGGTTGAGGAGAAGTTCTTCCCTATCTTTCTCCAAATTATTTTTATTATTATAATAGTTTTCCGTTTCAAATAACAGGACTTCTTTTTCTTCCTCAAATTTATTTTTTAATTCCAAAAATCGTTTTCCTAAAATCTTTTTTGCTGTCGTAGCTAGTGCCTTATTGTCCGGCTGCCACATAATAAGTCCAAATACTTTTCTCTCTATTTGCAAGAGCCTCTTTTGGGGTGGGGCGGCAGATGGTACGGGAGGAGAATATGCACCTGTAGGCATCCCGACCCGCTTCAAGTCGTCCCACAATGCTTCTTCTTTTATAAATGCTTTTTGAGCGATACTTTTTATAAAGTGAGACTGCTCTATTTTGCTAGGGAGTAACTCAATGCGCGGAAGAATATGCTTCCGTACCTCTTGGCCAAGCTCCCTAGCCTCTAACTCGCGAGCAATTAATTTATCGGTCAAGTAGTCAATAATGTGCTTCGTCTGTTTAAAACACTCTTTTAACACTTGAGGATTATCTTTGGCCAAATCGGCCGGGTCTTTGTCTTCCGGCAAATCTGCAATCTTTAATTCCATTCCAAGGGAAAGGGCAATGTTGCTACTTCTGTCGGAAGCTAAAAACCCAGCTGAGTCACCGTCAAACGCCATAATGATGCGGTTGGAAAGCCGGCGCAGTTTTATCAGGTGATTTTCAGAAAGAGCTGTCCCCGAAGATGCCACGGTATTGGAAATTCCCGCCTGATGCATCATCACCAAGTCCATTTGCCCTTCTACCAAAATAGAATAATCTTTCACCCTGATGTCTTTCTTGGCTTTATCCAAACCAAACAAAATTTCCGATTTATTAAAAAGCGACGTTTCCGGACTATTCAAATATTTTGGCGACTTCTCATCATCAACAAGTATACGTCCCGAAAATCCAACAATCCTTCCAGACGAATCAGAAATTGGAAACATAATCCGTCCCCGAAATGTATCGTACGGCCGGGATTCTCCAGCATCTTTTCTTTTGATAAGTCCGACTTCCAACATATCCTTCTCCGTTACATCTCGCGACAATAGATACTCATACAGCTCCCGCCACTGCGCCGGCGCAAAGCCAATACGAAAATCTTTTATTGTGGCATCTGTCACTCCTCTGCCTTTCAAATACTCCAATGCTTGTTTACTTTCCGATAGTTTTTTCTGGTAGAAAAATACTGATTGTTCTAAAACACTATATAATCTGTCTTTCTCGGTTTTTTCACCCTTGCTGTATTGCCCAAGCTCCACACCCGCCTTTTCCGCTAAAACTTTAAGTGAGCCGATGAAATCCAACCCCTCAAATTCCTGGACAAAAGTGAAAATGTCTCCTTTTGCATGGCAACCGAAACAATAATAATTTCCTCTATCAGGCGATACAAAAAACGACGCTGTTTTTTCATTATGAAACGGACATTTGCCCTTCCAGTTCATCCCTGCCTTGTCCAGTTTCATATACGACGAAACCAGCGTAACAATATCTATCTTTGATTTGATTTGGTCAACAGAGGACATTGGTAAAAATTTTTAATTTTTAAATTTACAATTTTTAAATAATTTCTAATTTTCAATTTCTAAACAAACTATTTGACGAGAAGTGGAGGAAGACTAAACGCAAACAACACAACTAGAAGACATAGAGAAATAATGCCTGCCCACAAAAATAGTTTATAATCTTTTTTGAAAAGACTGATAATTCCGTATATGGCAATTCCTACAACAACTAAAATAGGAATAATTATGCCTATTAAGAATGGGATCAAAACTAACACATTTGCTCCAACCTTTATAATTGGACTATATCCGCCAAAAAACCAGCTCGTAATCATACTCACAATAAATGTTATGGTAGAAATTCCTAGGATAATTTTTATTTCTTCTTGCATTATTTTTTGGTTAAAACCAAACGTAATAATTAACCATCAAACAAAATTTCGTCGAGCGCATATATTACAAAAGGGGCTTTCGGAGCGTGACGACGCGAGAACGAGCTGAAGTTCTAGCAAGAACTTACAGAGTACCCTTTTGTAAGATATGCCGAGAAAGAAATTTTGCGTTTAAAGGAACTTGTTTCGTTCTTCAAAAACCTGCGGTCTAGTTGCTCTCATATCCGCAATCATCTGGGCTTTTTTGCTGCCCTTGAAACCTGTGCCTGCCGGAATAAGCCTGCCGAGGATAACATTTTCCATGAGGCCAGAAAGCTCGTCTTCATTCCCGCGGAGAGCTGCAGAGATAAGCATGCGGGTCGTGTGCTGGAACGAAGCAGCGGCAAGAAAGCTCTTTCTAGAAAGCGACACGTCCGTAATGCCCATAACCACCCCTTCGGCTTTGGCTTCTTCTTTGCCAGAAGCTTTGACTCTGGCATTTTCCTCCAGAAGAAAAGCTGTTTCTACAATGTCGCCGGCAGAAAATACTGTATCGCCGGGAGATTTGATTTTCTTTCGAGCGAACATTTGACGAACGATTGTTTCAATGTGTTTTCTGGACACAGTTTCTCCTTGCAATTCGTACGGTTTATTGATTTCGTGAATAATATAATCAATAGTTTTGTCTTTGCCGGCATATTTGAAAAGTTCGTCTATGTCGGCAGAACCGTCGGTTATAATATCCCCTTTCTTGACCTCGTCGCCGACTTTAACGAGAATTGTCCGATTAAGCGAAATTGAGTATTCAACCTTATCCTTGCCCTTTGTTCTGTCTTCCAAGTTTGGAGTGATAACGATGACTTTTTCTTTGTCAGACTGGCGTATTTCAGAAATTGTTCCGAAAACAGAAGAAACAACTGCAGGATTTTTTGGCTTTCGCTTTTCAAAAAGCTCTTCAACACGAGGAAGTCCCGACGTAATATCTCCGGAAACAGAGGCTGCGCCTCCGGCATGGAACGTACGCATAGTAAGCTGTGTTCCAGGCTCGCCGATAGCTTGTCCTGCAACCGTTCCCACAGCTTCGCCAAGTTCAACCACTTTGTTTTTGCCAAGGTCAGCGCCGTAACATTTTACGCAGATGCCATTAAGTGTTTTGCATGACAAGGGAGAGCGGACAGAAACCGCCGTGATACCAAGAGATTCTATCTGCTGAGCTTCTTTCTTTGTAAGGAAGTGGTCTTTTTTGAAAAGAACAGTGCCGTCTTTTTTGGCAACTTCGCTTGCCAAAAATCTTCCTTTGATATGCTTGCTAATTGAAACTTCTATGCCGGAAATGGCGTTTTTATCTATCAAAACTCCTTCTTTTGTCCCGCAATCTTCTTCTGTAATAATAGTATCCTGAGCAACCACGAACATTTTTCTGGTCAGATATCCGGACTTTGCCGTGTTGAGGGCGGTGTCAGTCAGGCCTTTTCGCGAACCGTGCGTAGTGATGAAATATTCAAGCGGAGTAAGCCCTTCTTTCGAGCAAGAAAGTATCGGGAATTCAATCGTATCGCCCGCTGTGTTTGTAATAAGACCTTTCATACCAGCCATCATGGTAATATTGCTCATTGAGCCTCGGGCCTTGGAGAGTACCATATCCGAAACCGAGCCATTCTTCGGAAGTGTCGCTGGCATGATTTTTTCCACTTCAGCTTTGGCTCCATGCCAGATTTCAATAGTTTGGCGCAAGCGTTCTTCCTTTGAAATAAGGCCGGAATCAAAATGTTCGGCAATTATTTTTGCTTTTTCTTTTGCCCCGAAGATAATATCTTTTTTCCCTTCCGGAATCATGACATCGTCAAGTCCCCACGTTACCCCGGAATGAGTTGCATACTTGAAACCGAAAGTTTTAATTTGGTCAACCATTTTTGGCACGTTTTCAATACCGTACCTTTCAATAAGGTCGTCAACCAAGGCGGAAATCTTGTCCCTGTTGATTTCAGTGTTTATAAACGGATAATCTTTCGGTAAAACAGAGTTGAACAAGAGGCGTCCTACGGTCGTTTCAAACAGTTTGCCCTCAAATTGCTGATACTTTTCCGAACTTGTAGGCAAAATTTTGATTTTTGAGCGGAAACTGATTTGCCCGAAATCATAAGCAGTGATAGCGCTGTTTGGAGATGAAAATGTCTTTCCTTCCCCGCGTTCGCCAGGGACTTCCTTGGTCATCCAGTAGCATCCCAAAACGATATCCAGAAGTTTTGCCGAGATAGTGGCATCCCCCGAGCCAGGCTTCAAAATATTTTTGTTCGAAGCCATAATTTCTTTTGCCTCAAGCTGAGCCTCATCGGAAAGCGGAACATGCACTGCCATCTGGTCCCCGTCAAAGTCCGCGTTGAATGCGGAACAGACAAGAGGATGCAGCTGAATGGCATTGCCTTCAATAAGTATCGGCTGGAAAGCCTGAATACCAAGGCGGTGCAAAGTAGGAGCGCGGTTTAGGAGTACAAATTTGTCATGTATGACATCCTCCAGAATTGCCCAGACTTCCGGTATGCCGTCTTCAATCAGTTTAGATGCTCCTCGGATATTGTAAGAAAGCTCTTTCTTCAAAAGCTCGGAAATAACAAACGGTTTAAAAAGCTCCAGAGCCATGTGCTTTGGCAAACCGCATTGGTTCAAATGTAAATCAGGACCGACGACAATAACAGACCTTCCAGAGTAGTCCACGCGCTTGCCTAAAAGATTCTGCCGGAAAATACCACGCTTTCCTTTTAGATTATCGGCAATTGATTTCAAGGGGCGCCTCTGCGTCTGATTTACCGCCCCGGATGCCGAGCCGTGACGAATTGAATTATCTATAAGCGCATCCACTGCTTCCTGCAAAATTCTTTTTTCATTTCTCAAAATAACATCGGGCGCATGAATTTCCTTTAGTTTTTTCAGACGGTTGTTTCGGTTAATAACGCGTCTGTAGAGGTCATTTACGTCAGATGTGGCATAACGTCCCCCGTCCAATGGAACCATGGGGCGAAGGGCTGGAGGCAAAACCGGAATATTTGTAAGAAACATCCATTCCGGACGGATACCGGAATTTATCATGGCAGCAATGAGAGAAACACGCTTATTGACCTTTACTGATTCCAAACTTGAAGACTTTTCCAACTCTTCGCGCAGATGCGACAGAAGTTTGTTTAGGTCAATTTTTTTAAAAATATTGTAGATAGCTTCAGCTCCAATGCCAGCCTCAAACATGGTGCCGTATTTCATGCCGAAGTTATAATATTCAACCTCATCCAAAACTTTTCCTTCCTGGATTGATTCTATTTCGCGTTTGGCAGTAAGAAGCATTTCTTTGACTGCCTCTTTTGTCTTTTCGTCCTGAAGTGATTTAACTTTTGCTTTGTATTCCGAGTCCAAATCTTTGAGATACCTTGTTCTGTCCTCTTCGGAAACTTTTGTGATAATATAGCCGGCAAAGTAGATGACTTTTTCCAAGTCTGCCGTAGGAATTCCTAAAACCATGCTGATTCGGCTAGGCATTGATTTCAAAAACCAGATGTGAGAAACCGGTGTAGCCAGCTCAATGTGCCCCATTCGCTCGCGCCGTACAATAGAGCGGGTAATTTCCACTCCGCACTTCTCGCAGATAATTCCTTTGTATCGTATCCCGCGATATTTTCCGCAGTAACATTCGTAATCCTTGTCAGGACCAAAAATTTTCTCGTCAAAAAGGCCGTTTTTCTCACTTCTCTGAGTACGATAGTTGATAGTTTCCGGCTTGGTCACTTCGCCGAATGACCACTCTTTTATTCTTTCGGGAGAAGCCACCTTTAATGATATTGTTTCAATATCGTTTGAGTTTGTTGTGTGAGTTTTCATAAAATTATGTTTGGATTAAAGGTTTTGTTATATTTGCGATTTACGGGCATCCAATAATTCTTTCGACCCTTTTTTGATTTGCACATCTAGGGCAAGTCCCCGCAAATTGTTAAGCAAGACATTAAATGATGCCGGAGTGTTAAGCTGGGTAATCGGCAAACCTTTGACGATGGCATCAAATGCGGAGGAACGCCCGACAATATCGTCAGACTTGATAGTCAAAATTTCCTGCAGAGTATGAGCGGCGCCGTGACCGAGGAGCGCCCACACTTCCATTTCTCCAAATCTCTGACCTCCGTTTTGAGCTTTTCCTCCTAGAGGCTGCTGGGTAATCAAGGAGTATGGACCAATAGAGCGCATATGGATTTTGTCCTCTACCATATGATGAAGCTTCATAATGTACATATAGCCTACAGCGATATTCTGTTCAAAAGCTTCTCCTGTACGCCCATCAAAAAGTTTCATTTTGCCAGTTTCGGAAAATCCGGCTTCCTTCAACTCCGATTTGATTTCATCTCCTGTGGCGCCGGCAAAAGGAGGAACAATCGCCTGATAACCAAGAGTATGCGCAGCAAGACCCAAATGAAGTTCCAAAATCTGTCCCAAGTTCATACGGCTTGGCACGCCAAGAGGCGTCAAAATAACATCAATCGGAGTTCCATCCTCCATATATGGCATATCTTCTTCCGGAAGAATTCTGGAAATAACTCCTTTATTCCCGTGACGTCCGGCAAGCTTGTCACCAACAGAAACATTTCTAAGTTGGGCAACTTCAATATGAATTCTTTTTATAATTCCGGAATCAAGTTTGTCACCTTTCTCTCGCGAGAAAACTTGCACCTTGATAATTCTTCCGCGTTTTCCTCCCTCCATGCGCTTTGAAGTATCTTTAACGTCATGGGCTTTTTCACCAAAAAGCGAACGAAGCAAACGTTCCTCTGGTGTTAGTTGTGTTTCTCCTTTTGGTGTAATCTTGCCGACCAAAATATCTCCCGGGCGGACTTCCGCGCCAACACGGACAATGCCGTCCTCTGCCAGATTTTTCAATTTGGCTTCGCCGACATTTGGGATATCGCATGTCGTAACCTCCGGACCAAGCTTGGTATCACGGACGTTGACCACAAACTCTTCAATATGGATAGATGTGAATTTGCTGTTTTTGACCACCCTTTCTGACAAAATAATAGCGTCTTCGTAGTTGGAACCGCTCCACGACATAAACGCCACGAGCATATTTTGTCCGATGGCAGTCTGACCATTTTGAGATGAAGAGGTGTCAGCCAAAATATCTCCTTTGCGGACCTTGTCTCCGATAAAAACCGACGGTCTTTGGTGAAACGCGGTAAAACCGTTTGTTCTGGAAAATCGAACGAGGGTGTATTCTGTTTCCTTACCCTTGCTGTTTTTAACAGCAACTTTCATGCCGTCTGCCCGAGTGACTGTTCCTTCTTCTTTTGCAATGACTAGCCGTCCGGTATCTTTCATGGCGTCAGCTTCCATTCCTGTAGCAACCAGTGGAATTTCCGGGATAATGCACGGGGTTGCCTGGCGTTGCATGTTTGATGCCATCAAAGCTCTGGACGCTTCGTCGTGATTTAAAAACGGAATCATGGATGTAGCGATGGAGAACGCCTGGTTTGTAGAAACATCCATGTACTCAACTTTTTCCTTTGACACCGTACTTGGATTGCCTTCAATCCTGACTTCAACTTCATCCTCTAAAATTTTTCCTTCCTTATCTACCGGCGTTGCGGCATGAGCGATGGCATAACTTTCTTCTTCAGATGCATTTAAATATTGAATCTCTCCGGTTACTTTTGCATTTTTTACTTTTGCATAAGGAGTTTCAATCATGCCGAAAGCATTGATGCGAGCATAAATTGCCATACGCAAAACAAGGCCAATGTTCGGACCTTCAGGAGTATGGATGGGGCAAAGCCTGCCGTAATGGGAGGTATGAACATCGCGCACTTCAAAACCAGCGCGTGTTCGATTCAAACCACCGGGACCGAGAGCTGACAGGGTGCGCAAGTTTTCAATTTCAGCAAGAGGATTTTCCTGAGTCATGAACTGGGAAAGCTGGTTTGTGGTAAAGAATTCCTTTATTCTGGCCTGAAGCGGCTTCGGAGAAATAAACTGGACAGGAAGCGTGACGTCCGTATCAATGGTGGACATTCGGTTCTGGATATTTCGCTTTATCTGAGCAATACCCTTTCTTATATTTTGCTGGAAAAGCTCGCCGACAAAACGCACTCTTC
>C687J35174_10003922_pt1 | contig 20206 bp, 23 predicted proteins | sample RifCSPhighO2_01_FD_35174 | JGI IMG/M metagenome (IMG submission 35174) | reverse complement strand
GAATTTCTCTTGTTTTGGCGACGCAGCAACCAGGACAAATTCATAGAGATGTTATGACTCAATCTGACATTGTAATTTCACACCGAGTTACATCACAGCCTGATTTAGAAGCACTGAATTATATTATGCAAAGCTATCTTCTTGAAAGCATAAAAAAATATATGGATGATTTGCCGGATTTGAAAGGTTCAGCAATTATACTTGACGATAATTCAGAGAGAATTTATCCTATGAGGATACGTCCGAGATTCACATGGCATGGGGGAGAAGCACCGACTGCAATTAGAGTAGAGAAGAAGTTATGAAAAAATACGCTCGCACTAAAGTGTTCACTAAAAGACACTCGCCTAACGGCTTGATATTTCTTTTATTTATTAACGAAGAAAAATTTTGATTTTTATTTGTTAATTATTATATCAAAACTAAGCGACTTTGGAGTGATGCTGATTAATCACAAGTCTTTTTTATTTAAAAAATAAATAAGAATAATCAAGAGAATTATTAATATTATTAATAAAATCCACCAATAATTTGATACTTTCTCGATAAAATTTTCTTTTTGATATGTTTCTATTTTTTTAACTTCATCTTCCTCCTCAATCTCTTCAAATTCTGGAGATTTTTCTTTTGAGTATTCACTTATGTCTCTTTTTGATAATTCTGCTAAATCTTTATCATAAATAATGATTTCTTTTGAGTCTTCATAATATGGAACAAATATCTCAAATGATGTCTGATTTAATTCCAGTAAACCTCCACCAATAATTTCTCCCGTTTCAGAATCCACTTCATCATAAAGTATCTTATTATGTAAACCAAATGAAGTTATGTTAATAGTTTTTCCATTATAATCCAAGACCCTTACAAAATATAATCCGGCGGGATTTTCTATTATTTTGTTAGAAAATTCTATCTCTGTGGAGTTGATTGTAATATTTCCATGATTGTAGCTTAATTCAAATTTATAATAAATCAATGGTTCTTGAACCGCTTGGATATTAACAAGTGATATTAGGATAATTATAAATATAAAATATATATTTTTCATCTTACACCCGCCATTTCAAGCACGTCATAATATTCTTTATCCGAGATGAATTTATATTTATACAATAAATCCAATTTAGCCCTATATCTAGGCTCTGACGAACTTATGAGATCTATAAAAGAAGGGTCATAAATTTCTTTGACATATTCTGCAATATCTTCGCGTATGTTTTTTCTACCATAAGGAGTTACTGCAGAACCAAAGAAATAATCTTTATCAATATTCTGCCAAGCCAATTCAAATTCTGAAATCATCTCTCCAGAAGCTTGGTCGAATCTGAAGAGGGAACGATCTCTTGCATGGGCAACTTCATGACGGAATACTTCTAAATTAAAACAATCCTCTCTTATAAAAATATCTCTAGAATAAGCAGCAAATCCACATGTTGAACTTGGAAGGTCTGTGTCCTTTATTCTTATATCAAAATCCGACCTATCAATAACTCCAATAGTATTGATTGCATCTTTACTTTCTGGTGTTAAAGTAGACCAATAATCCGCGAGCCTCCCAAGAACCACATCTCTTCTCCCTCTTGGAATATCACCACTCATTCTTGCCTTTGAATTAGTTAACTCCAAAACAGATCTTTCTGTAGGATAATTATATGCTATTCTCGGAGAAAATATCATTTCTGTACGATCATAAAACATAAGAAAATCACTATTTCCAGCTACGTAGTCTGGGACAACAGCAAATCTATTAAAATTATCAACTAGAATTTTGTGCCCAAAACTGGAAGTAGATCCGGTAAAAAAACTGGGATGTTCTCCAGCAAAAGAAAAATCAGGAAATTCTTCCCTGGGCCTAGTAATCCTAGAAAATAATGGATCTCCACTTTCATCAAGCATGATAAGTTCTATTGGGGAGGTTGATGAGGCCTCAAAACCTCTTCGATGAGATATAAAAACATCCTTACCATTAAGATTTATAGATTTGGAATTTTCCTGAATTGAAAATTCTCCTTTAGTTGTGACTTTTGGGATTAATCCACCAATATCCCTATTTTGAATTTCTATTTCTGAATTAAAACTATTTCGTATTAAAACATGATCTCCTTCATCAATTTTGATAAAAGGATTATCTTCATTAAACAAAAGTTCCGGTTTAGTTCCCTTGGAAGACATTATTAATTTTTTATTTTTCAAATCAAATGATACATAGTCCCCCTCACCTACCTGCCCATCGAAAAATAAATCTGCTTTATAGTTAAGGGAACCTTGTCCGATAGGATTCGGAGAAGGAACAAATCCCGTATCGATACCATTTATTAGAATGTTTGGGTCATCTGATGTAAAAAATGCCTGATTTCCGTCAAATTTTAATTTCCCACTAATAATATCCCCACTAGGAAGTTTGAAATTTCCATTACTATAACTTTCTATGGTTGTTATATAATCACTTGGAGAAGATTCATCGTTTAGTGCAGGAATTTCCGCGATTTCTGCCCCATCTGGAACGTTCATTTTTATTCCAGATTTACTATCAAATATAACATTTGAATTTGCGGGCACGTTTATTTTGTTATTTTCGAATATATATGTTCCTCCCCTTTCATTGACCATAAAATCCGCCTTTACAATTTTTCCTTTTTCATCTAACTCAATAAATGTTGGGCGTTCTGATTCTCCTTGTGAAATTATATTTTCAAAAATATTCCCTTTAACATTGATCTCTGCATCTTCATTTACAAAAGTCAATCTAGCATTTTCGTTGTTTAATTTTTGATATTCCACCCCTTGACCAGAAATCTCATTTTCTTGCAAACCCATTAGTAAACCTATATCTGTAAAATCTTCTAAAAAAATTGCCTCTTGTTGTGAATAGATGAACTGTGTGCTAATCAACAAAATTAAAAAAACCATAAAAATTTTTATTTTATTCATATTTATTTCCAAAAACCCAGGTTAAGGTTTCATTATTTAGCTTTGAGTTTTCATCTCTAAAAATAAATATTGTTGTTTCTTCATCATAATCCACTAGATTAATATAAAGGTCTTTTTCAAGAGAAATTTCTAGGAGGCAGGTTAAACAAATACCTTCTGATTTTATTTGCTGATTCATATATTCATTAACCGATTCGTAGACAATTCCCATTCTCACTGGAATTTCTACAGAAAATTCCCTGAATAAAACTATATTTTCTCCCTTTGAAATACTTATAGGGTACTCTACCTCAAGAATAACCCTTTCATCTAGGATCGTTGTGGCAGTTTTTATTTCTCCCTGACTTATATTTAAATTATGAAAATCAACAAAATTTCTAGTACAGAAAAAAAGCACCTCATCTACAAAAAATGAAATCTCATTTTCAATGTCTTCTTTCAACGGCATAAAATTTTTCCCACTTTCATAATAAATTGGCGCTCCAGAGTTGGTTGAAAATTCTGGTGGAAAAAAGTACCCTCCCCCATCAGCTACTTCATAAATCATTTTACTTCCCTCTTTTTCGATACATTCAGAAACAAAGTTGTGAACTTCACTTGATTCAGTTTCTAGTGGACTTGATGTAATATTTTTCTCAATCATAAAAAATAAAAAAGCAACCCCCACAATAAAAATAGATAGTATAATAAAAATTGTAATTTGCCCTCTTTTATTAAACATTAATTAAATAGTTATCTTAAGTATAAAAATATATGGCTGATTTATTATTGGAGCATCACAAAACCTTGAAATCAATTCTAACACGGAATTTGTAAGGTGCAATTTCACCTGCTTTTTTTACATTGAGGATTTTTATTTTCTTTTTTGATTTTTTCGCCTCCTCATTTATTTTTTTCTTAACTGATGGAATTTCTTCCTCTTTGCAAAAATCATAGTAAAATACAACTGTATTTTTTTTGCTCAATGAAAACGCTTCTTTCAAAAAACTTTCTTTAAGTTGAGGGCGCGGCATGACAATAAAATCGAATTCGTGGGGCACCAAGGTTCCCCTTACGATAACCCCTCCTTTAATTGCTCGTTCGTTATCACTCACTCTATTTGATATCACTCCAAGTCGGCGTCCCGCACGACTTTCCACATAATTTTTATTTAACAGATAATTCTGTTTAGATATCTTTTTGTTAATTTGCGAACGCGAGTGAGCAAGTATTTTTTTAACAGTTTTTCTTATATCTCCTTGGATTATCTGAACATTATCTTTGAGTTTGTTAAGTTCAACATTCAGTTTTGCGTATTTGCTTGCTTCTTTGTTAATTTCAGCTGAATAAACTTTTGCTTTGGATTTTTTTGCTATAACAATGCTATAAGGGGCAACTCCAGCAAACATTACCAAAACTTTTGAAGATTTTTTAATTTTTGAAGCAATCTCTTTCCTTTCATTGCTTAATCGTGGGGAAAAGTATGTTTTGTCTACATTAAATCTGAAAACGCATTCATTTTCCCTGTAGAGTGCTTCTTTAGTTTTAATTCCTAACAAATGCTTTGTCTGCTGTTTTCTTAGCCTTCCCTTGAATTTTCCGGTTTTTTCAAGAACTGTTTTAATTGTAGGATTTTTTTTCAGCAACTTTTCAGCAATTTTTTTCTTTTCTTTTCCTTTCATATTTCGCGAGAATTTCAAAATTGCTATATTTCCCACAATATCAAAACCTTTTAGATTTTCAATTTTCATNAATACTAAAATACAAGAAAGTTTATAAAAACTATTTCTTTATTTTATTATGCAAAAAGGGAGTTTTTTGATATTTTTTGGATTTGTTTTGATTGGTATGATTGGTTTTGTAAGCGCCCAGTATTACGGAGGATATGGCTACGGGAGTTTTGGATATTTTAACTTGGATGATTCAACAGTTCTGCTCGGAATAATATTTTTAGTATCTTTCGGATTGCTTTATTATCCTTTATCAAGGTTTTTTAGNGACAATACAATAATAGCTGCAGTAATTACCTTTGCACTTTCTTTCGGAATAACTTGGTGGGTTTACAGAAGTGGTATAACTTATGACCTGTATTTTTATAATTTATTCAGCTTTTTACCAAGTGATTTTTTAGCAACAATTTTGCCTTTGGTTTTTTTAGCTTTGGTAGCACTCATGATCTGGAAATTAAAATTTTCTAGAACTCTTTTAATTATAGGGGGATTTTTAGTAATATTAAGCCTTACAGAGTTTGTCGTTGATGGAAAAGGAATAATGTTTACTGTCGGATTAATTTTAGCTGGGGTAGGGATTTGGATGATGAGTAGGAAAAGGCGAGGAAATAATCCAAATAATTCTTCATCAAGAATTGATATTTTAATAAGTGAAGCAAAAGCTTATAGGCATTGGGCGGATAAAACTGATAATCCTAAATTTTACAGAAGCTGGGCTGGTTATTTGGGATATTTAAAAAATAGGGGATATGGTAGTGGTGAAAAAGAAATATGTAGAAGATTGAATGTAACTTCTCGCGACATACTGAATGTAGTTAAGAGACATATAAGGTAATTTTTCGTTCTTTGCAGTTTAGTAACTATTTTAAAATTACTACATTTAGAAAAATTTATAAAGAGCTTTTTTCTAAGAAATTTATGTTATTTTCAAGAAAGGAAAAACTTAGAGTAAAGGAAGAAGGAAACCATGCTGACTTAGAAGCCCTTGTTAGTGTAAATACAGCACAAGCGAGAGGATTCAGGGCAATTGCAGAAAGGCATTACACAAATGATAACAGAGATGCAGATTTATATCCTGTAGAATCAAAGGTATCTTTTTTGAATAGAAGAAACGGAATCTATGTATATAATTGTGATAGTGATAAGGTTTATCTCCACACTTCTCAAGGNTATTTAGACTCAAATATAAACAGAGATAATCAGTTGTCAGTTAAGGCTCAAGGAACACGGGATTTTGTNAGGGATTTTTATAGGTATTTATTTGAAATATCTCAATAAAAATAATTAAAACCACTTACCTAAATTTCTCTGTTTGTTTTTTTCTTTCGCGTCACGAAGTTTTTCAAGTTGCTTTTCAACTCTCTCATCTGAGAAGTCGTGGTCTTGAACGAGAATTTTCTTGATTTTTTTTTCATCTATTTCAGGAAATTTGAATTTTTCATCTTTGACATTTGCCTTATGGAATAATTCGAAAATTTCTTTCCAGTCAAATTTGTCTTCATCACTAAGATTTAAGAATTGTTCTTCAATACTTTTGAAAATTAAAACAGGCTGTTTGTATTTTTGCACTATCTGAAGTGCTTTTTTCTGTCCGATTCCAGGAATGCCGCGAGGATTGTAGTCTGTACCAACAAGAATTCCAAGACATATCAATTGGTCAAGATTTATTCCTAGAAAGTTTAGAACTTTATCAAGTTCGATTATCTCTGGTTTGACTTCAACCCAACCTGAAAAAGTTTTTCTTTTTCTTGCTAAAGTTAAATTTCTTATAAGTCTCGGAGTCCCGAAGAGCAAACTGTCATAATCTTGACTTACACTTGCAAAAATTTTATCCTGATTTTTTCTACATAAATATGCTGCTTCTGCTTCTCCTTCGCTCGGAGCTTGAATTATTGGAATGCCCATAGAAACTAAAAGTTCTTTGCTTTCTTGAATCATTTCATCATTTAATCTTGTTAATTGTGAGCTGTAACGTCGCATTAATTCTAAATCATCTGCTTTTCTCGCGGCTTCATATTTTTCCTTTGTGGAATCTCTGAACTCTTTTCTTTTACTATGTATTTTGTGTTTTAATTCAGGGGCTTCACCATCAAAAACATAAACAAGGCTTAATCCTTCTGATAATAAAGAAATGTTTCTGTAGAATAATCCTGACAAGTGTGATGTGACTCTTTTTTTTGAGTCCATTAAAGGAGTGCCGTCTGGCTGTCGTACAGTTGTGAGAAACTGATAAAGTATGTTAAATGCGTCGACACAAAGTATTTTACCTCTCAGTTCTGGAATTTCAATTTCCCTTCTTGGAATTATTTCGCTTATATTCAATCCCATGTTATAATAGTGTAAAAGAGTTATAAAAATTTAATCTATTTATCCAATCTTCTTTTTGCATATTCTACTGTTCCCCGAAATGTGCCTGTGACTTGACCGTCACTCATATCTCTTAAAGGAGTTATTCCATAAGGCCCAAATTTATACCCAAAATTATCTAACAAAGCCTCTCTCATTTTTCTGACGTCGCCGTCACCAGGTTTTCCATGTTCTACCAAATGATCATAAATCTTTTGTGCTGATGTTAAAAAACCCTCGTAAGTGGTATTGCTTACTCTTCGTTTTCTCGGCTTAGAAATCGGACCTGTTTTTTCTGGTTCTATTTTTTTCTCTAAACCACCTCTAATCAGGTCAAAAGTTGGCTGCCTGCCTTTATCATAGAGTTTTTTTTCTGCATTTGATAAATTATTTCTATTAATACCCAACTCAACACAAATTTCATAAAAACCTGAAGCATCCCCAATATCATAAGCTCTAAGTTTTCTTGATTCTGGGCTAATTTGAAATTGCCTTTTTTCCATATTTTAACTCCTATTTAGTGATATATAAATCTTTTTGTTCATAAAAAACCTAGTATCAATAAATAATATAAAACACAGTTATTTTAAAGTTTTATGAAAACAGATTTTATTCCAATTGATTATGACTATTTTGATTTTGAAGGGAGAAATTACGTGAAAATTATAGGAAGGGATTCTAAAGGAAAAAGGGTTTGTGTGATTGACTCATGTCCTGTGTATTTATGGGCAATACTTGAAGACAAAATCGGAAAAGAAAAAATGAACAAGATTATTGGGGATGTAAAAAAAATAGAAGTTGAATCAAGAGGCAGAAAAACACAGGTTGAGAAAGTTGAGATTCACGACAAAAATTTTCTTGGGGAAAAAGTGAAAGCTTTGAAAATTTTTGCAACAAATTACAAGGATTTGCACGATATTGCTGACTATTTGAATATAGAAGGAATAAAAAAAAGACGCGGTTATGATTTGGGATTTATAAGCCACTACATAATTGAAAAAAACTTTCTACCATTAAATTGGTACGAGATAAGTGGAGAAATGCTGAATAATTCATTTGAATTTGGTGGAATTGATGCTGCATTGAATGTTGATTTGTGCATAAAAGTTGATAAAATAAAGAAAATAGATGAAAAAAAATTCTCTCCGAGAGTTATTGCTTATGATATAGAAGCCGATGATTTCAAGATAGGTGAAGGAGAAATTCTTATGGTGTCTCTGGTTTCAAATACTGGAATTAATAAAGTAATAACATGGAAAGGACACGACTCAAAAAAATTAGGCTATGTTGAATATGTTAAAGATGAGGCAGAATTGCTTGAAAGATTTGTCAGTGAAATAAAGAAATCCTCTCCCGACTTTCTCGTAGGATATTTTTCAGATGGTTTTGATTTACCTTATTTAAAGGCAAGAGCAGAAAAACATAAAGTTTCATTGTCTTTAGGAATTGATGGAAGCCAGCCAAGATTTTATCGTGGTAGAATCCCGACGGGAAAAATAAATGGAATAGTCCATGTTGACTTGCTTAGGTTTATTCAGACAGCTTATTCCCAGTATATGCAGTCAGAAACACTTTCTTTAGATGAAGTTGCAAATGAATTTCTTGGAGAAAGGAAAAAAAATTTCAAATTCAAACATTCTTCAAAAATTAGCAAGGAAGAGTGGAAAAACTTTTTTGAATATAATCTACACGATTCTGTTTTAGCTTTAAAATTGTTTGAAAAATTTTGGCCTGATTTGTTTGAATTCACAAGAATAATGCAAGAGCCATTGTTTGATGTTTCAAGGAATGGGATGTCAAATAACGTTGAAGATTACATTTTACATAATTTGAAAAAATTTAATGAAATTCCTGAAAAGAAACCAATTCATGAGGAAATATCTGAGAGGAGAAATATGGAAAAATACGAGGGTGCATTTGTATTTGAGCCGATTCCGGGCTTGTATGAAAACATAGTTGTATTTGATTTTACAAGTAGCTATGGGAGCACAATTGTTACTTATAATTTATCAAAGTCAACCTTTCTCGAAAAACCTGAAAAGAATTCCCATAACATTGAGATTCTTGGAAAAAAAGTTTATTTCTCAAAAATCCCTGGTTTTTTCCCAGAAATGCTGAAGGAAATTATTGAAAAAAGAAAAAAATACAAAAGAGAGCTGAAAGAAAAGCCCGACGCTGTCAAAACAGCAAGAAGCAATGCTTACAAATTACTTGCAAATGCCTCTTATGGATATCAGGGATTTTTTGGAGCAAGGTATTATTGTAGAGAAGCCGCGGCTGCAACTGCTGCATTTGCAAGAAAAGCGATTAAGGATTCTATAAAAAAGATAGACTCTGAAGGATACAAAACTATTTACAGCGACACTGACAGCATTGCCTTTTTGATGAATGATAAAAAAGAGTCTGAAGTTCTAAATTTTTTGGAAAAACTAAACTCAGAACTTCCAGGAATCATGGAACTTGAACTTGAAGGGTTTTTTAAAAGGGGAATCTGGGTTACAAAACGTTCTGGAGTTTTGGGAGCGAAAAAGAAATATGCTTTGATTGAAAAGAATAACAGGCTAAAAATTCGTGGTTTTGAAACAGTAAGGAGAGACTGGTGTAATTTAGCAAGAAATGTTCAGAACCAAGTTTTGAAGTTTGTTCTTGAGGACGGAAATGATAAAATGGCACTGGAATATGTTAAAGGAATAATAAATAAAGTCAAAAAAAGAGAAGTCAATAGAGAAGATTTGATAATAAGAACTCAGCTCAAAAAACCGATTTCAGAGTACAAAGCAATTTCTCCGCATGTGATAGCTGCAAAAAAAATGCAGGAAAGGGAAATTCCAATAAGCATGGGAAATCTTGTTGAGTATTACGTTGCCGAAACAAAAGGAAAGGAGAAAAAACTTGTTCGTGATAGAGTTAAATTGCTTGATGAGAAAGGAAATTATGATGTAAAATATTACTTGGAACATCAGATTCTGCCTGCAGTTGAAAACATATTACAGGTTTTTAACATTGAACCTAAAGAAATTATCGACGGAAAAAAACAGACAAAGTTGGGAGATTTTTGAAATTAATTTGGTTTCTCCTTAAGACAACATTTATAAATAGTTTAATCAAAACACATTTTATGAGAAGTATAATTAATCCCCTTATTGATGTAGCATTAACTCGTATTTGGAATGATAACATGGGACTCATTTTCTTAAACGGAGACACTTATTTAGATTTAGATAAAGTAAAATTTTATGGATATCACTTAAAGGTAACTCGCGCTTCCATAGATGCAATCATTAGAGGTATTGAGAACGAAGATAAATTTCCAGCCGTACCTGTGTATAAAACAGGTATAAAAACTTATGAACTAGTAATACATAAAATGAGGCAGGATCTCAGATTTAATGATGGAGGTCACACCCGTTCAGTTGCTCATAAATTAACTCACAAACCATTGCTGGTTGAAATTCTTAATAAAGATAGCAAAGTTCCGTTTTTCAGATATAATCACTTAAATCTAATGCCTTTAACATGGAGAAAACACATAAGTGATATTCAAATAGTAGACGATGGAGGAATAGATTACAAAAATCGTAAGGAGAGAGATGGAAGGTATAGGTAAACGCTTTACTTTAGAGTAAATTATTTCACACTATTTCTAACATAAAGTATAACTTTATTCCAAAAGCAAAAGTGAGGCCATTATCAAAATTCCCAACAGGAACGCTAAAAGCTGAAGCAAAGATGATTTTATTCCTGTGTGTTTATTCAGTTCAGGGATTAAATCACTACCTGCTATATATATGAATCCACCGATAGCAAAAGGAACAATCATGAATGCTATGTTTTCTATGTAGCTTGTTAAAAATAACGCAAAGATTACTCCAAGCAAAGCCACTAATCCCGAAACAAAATTAAGAAATAATGCTTTACCTCTTGAAAATCCCCCATGAAGTAAAACTCCAAAGTCGCCGATTTCTTGAGGTATTTCGTGTAAAATAACTGCAATGGTCGCCGCAATTCCTACTTGTACATTGATGAGATAAGCAGAAGCGATAATCAGTCCGTCAAGAAAATTGTGTAAAGCATCGCCGATAATTATCATTAGCGAAAATGAATGCACTTTTTCATCGCTGAAATGCACATGATGGTGATGCCAATGAATTACTTTTTCCAGAATAAAAAATAAAACTATTCCTCCAAGTATCATTACAGAAATATAAACACTAAATCCGTGTTCTTCAATTAATTCAGGAAGAAGATGCAAAAAAGCTCCAGCAAATAATGCTCCTGCTGCAAAGCTAACGAGGTAAATAAGCCAACCCTTAAGTTTCTTTTCATTTATAGAAATTGTTAGTGCGCCTACAAGCGAGATAAGACTAACTACAAAGACACTTACAAAAGCATAGATCCATATGTCCAACATTTTATAAAAGAAGAGTTAATTAATATATAAAATATGAAAATAGTTTATAAATATTTTCATTTGAGTTTAAAATGAATTTTGAATCAAAACCGCTTTTTGTCGAGAGAATGAAAAAACTTCTTGAGAATGAGGAAGATGCTAAAGAATATTTTGAAATTTTGTCGAAGCCAGAGTTGAAATCATTCAGGGTTAATACTTTGAAAACTACTCCTGAGAAACTTAAGGAAATGCTTGAAAAGAAAAACTGGAAAATAAAACAGCCGATAAAAAATCACCCTGAAATAATGGTTGTTGATTCAAAGTTGTTTCCTGGTGAATTGGGAAGAAGTTTAGAGCACATTTTAGGTTATTATTATGTTCAGGAAATTACTAGTATGCTTCCTATTTTGGCTTTAAACCCAAAACCCGAAGAGAATATTCTTGACCTTGCTGCTTCTCCTGGTTCAAAGACAACTCAAATAGCTGCGTTAATGAAGAATGCAGGCACGTTAATTGCCAACGATGTTAAACTACAAAGGATAAAAATTCTTGCTTCTAACTTAGAAAGATGTGGTGTGACGAATGAAGTAATCACGAAAAGTGATGGTGCGGCTTTATGCAGAAAATTAAAGATGAAGAATTTCCTTTTTGATAAAATACTTGTTGACGCCCCGTGTTCTGGAGAAGGAACTTTTAGAAGTATGCCAAAAACTTTTCCTGCGTGGAACATAAAAAAAATTTATAGTCTTTCCAGAATACAGAAGAATTTGTTGGAAAATGCTATAGAAGTCTTAAAACCTAATGGAGAAATTGTTTATTCAACGTGCACTCACGCACCTGAAGAAAATGAAGAAATAATAAATTATGTCTTGGAGAAATTCAAAAATATAAGAGTTGAGAAAATAACTTTACCTGTGAAATGCAGAAGCGGAATAACTAAATGGAATGATGAAATTTTTAGTGATGAACTAAAAAATACGTGCAGAATTTATCCACAAGATAATAATACAGAAGGATTTTTTATCGCCAAACTCAAAAAAATAAAATGAAAATAATAATCAATTCAGGATATTTTGATCCATTACACGTCGGACATTTAGAATGCATGAAGCTTTCAAGAGAATTGGGAGACAAATTAATTGTTATTGTCAACAATGATTATCAATGCGCAATGAAGAAAAATGAGATTTTCATGCCTGCAAATGAGAGGTTAGAAATTGTAAGGTCAATAAGATATGTTGATGATGCTCTTCTTGCTATAGATAGAGATAAAAGTGTTTGTGCTTCGCTAACAAAAATAGCAAGAGATTATAAAGGAAATGAATTAATATTTGCGAAAGGCGGTGATCGCTTCAGTGGTGATATTCCAGAAAGAAGAATATGTGAAAATCATGGAATAAAAATCGTTGACGGCTTAGGAGAAAAAATTCAAAGTTCTTCTTGGCTAATAAGAAAATCTAAGTAAAATGGACAATCAGAAATTCATACCACTGAAAATAATGAATGAAAGAGAAAGAAAAGAAATTCTTGATAAACTTAATGAGCAATTTGGGATAAATGAGATACCTGGGAAAATTGTTGCTAGGGGAAAAGATAGATTGTTTTTGTCGTCTGTTGGTTTAAGCGACACTGAACTAAAAAATATTGAAGATTCAATCGTTATTGAAAGAGTTGGAGTTTATTTTGCGAAAGTTGATGATTTAACTGGAAAAATAAGACTGAGCATTGAAGGCTCGCAAATTTTCAAGAACCAGATTAAGAAGAATATCTTTGAAATCCAAAACAATGAGGATTTTGAAAAATGGATGAAGGGGCAGGAATTAAATATAAGCACAGGCAAGAAAGATTTTTTGATAATGAAATACAAGGACAATTTTGTAGGGACTGGAAAAGCATCTGCGGAAAAAATCAGCAATTTCATTCCGAAAAACAGAAGATTGAAGGAGAGGGGATAATGGCTAAGCTTTGCGAAGAGAATTTTGTTTTAGTAGAACAAATACACTTAAAAAATCACATTTTCTAATTAATTCATGAATCAGACAGACAAACTAAAATCAAAGATTTTGTATAATCTATTTTATAAATAAAATGTCTAAAGAAAAAATTTTCAGAGCAGGAAAAATTGCTGCTGAAGCGAAAGAATACGCGAGAAAAATAATAAAGAAAGGTATGTTTTTATTGGAAATCGCAGATAAGGTTGAAGGAAAAATTATAGAGCTTGGAGGCAAGCCGGGTTTTCCCCTGAATTTAAGCGTGAATGATGAAGCGGCACATTACACTCCTAGTTACAATGATACAAAAATTGCAGAAGGTTTACTAAAAGTTGATTTGGGTGTTCATGTCGACGGATTTATTGCAGACACTGCGTTTTCTTTGGATTTAGAAAATAGTGAAGTGAATAAAAAATTGATTGAAGCAGCGAAAGCAGCTTTGGAAAACGCGATAAAAACTGCGAAAATCAATACGGAAGTTGGAAAAATTGGCAAGGCAATTCAGGAAACAATTAAGTCTAGAGGATTTTCACCGATTGTTAATTTAGGAGGACATGGAATCACTCGCTACGAAGTTCATTCAGGAATTATGATCCCAAACATTGATAACAAAAGCAAAAACAAACTTGAAGAAGGACAGTATGCGATAGAACCTTTTGCAACAAATGGCAACGGAAAAATCCACGACGGAAAACCTTCTGGAATTTATGAATTGAGGAGCGAGAAAAATATCAGAAGTTCTGTGGCAAGAGAAGTTCTTGAGTTTATAATAAATGAATACAAGACGCTTCCTTTTTGTTCTAGATGGCTCGTAAGGAAAATTGGTACGAAAGCATTAATTGGATTGAAACAGCTTGAAGAAAATGGAAACTTGTATCACCATCCTGTTTTAGTTGAAACATCAAAAGGAATTGTCGCGCAGGCAGAACATACAATATTAATTGAAAAAGATAAAACAACTGTGACGACTGAGTGAATGAATGAGATTAATTTTTTAGTTTATGTTGATACCATTCAGCATAACGCCTTTTACCTCCATCATATCCCCCCTTATAGAGTTCGCGTAGTTTAATTGAAGGTACATTAAAGACTTCTTGAATGTGGCTCTCTATTTCAGTAATGGTTTGCCTTACATGATTCTCATATTCTTCAAATCTTTTTCCTAATTCATCAGCCGGTATTCTTTCTTGTCTACAATAAATAGTACCAAAGTTAACCATCTCTTGAATGTTATCTAAAAGAGCAAGAACGTTATTATGTGGCCATTTATCTATATTATACTTTCTTTCATAATCATTATACCATTTGTCTTTGAAAGCTTCTTCACCTAATAAATTTTTTAAGACATCAAAAGGATATAAGACAGGCTCAACGTCATACATTAAATCACCCACTCTCTGAAAAAATTTCTCTAATTTTTTTGTCATTTTATTTTTAATAATTTCTTTCTTGATTAATTCTTTCTTCTATAACTCTATTAAGTCTTTCTGAAACATCTTCTATAACATCCCTTAAATCAGCATATCCTCTTTGACGATTTCTTTTTCCTACAATTTCTCTTCCTGCTTTTTCATAGTCAATTATGTTGTCTGTCATTTTTAATTTGTATATTCAACAATTTTAAATCGCTTTTTTAAGAAATCATTAATTTCATCTTCTTTTTCTAGATTAGCTCTATAACCGTATGAGTTATAACTGCCTCCACATATTCCCACTCCATCTTGATTTATTAATTCGACATCCATAATCCATTCTGAATTTTCTGAATACCTGCTAAGTACTTCTTCTATATCAGATTTACCTAATGTTCCATATGGAGAACCCAGTGAACTAAGTTTTTCATCATTAGGCATACATTTTAACACTCTAACAACTTGGAAATATTTACATCTATCCGAGCTTTTGGTTAATTCTAATAATGTTCTTAAGACATTTTGTTCTTTAATTAATCTTATAAATCCCTTTTGTGTTTCTCCAATTGTTTCTGTCATTTTATATTAATTCTCCTTCTGAATCTTGATAATCAATAAACAAAAAGGTTTGATATTTTGATGGTAATTTTCCCTGTTTTGCGTCACTAACAATTTTATTTATAACAAATTCAATATTTTTCTCATTTACAAATCCTTGAAAACCAAAATGAGTATCTGCTGGACTGTTGTATGATATGTGGTTAAAAGTTCCTGCAAGATAGCTTTCCCTTAACATTTCCGAGTGTCGCCTTGCTAAGAATTCAGAATTTAGTTCTATAATTGGTGATTCATTAAGAGGTATATTTTCTCCCCAAACCCTCTTTACTTCACCTATACTCCTAATTCTTTCTAATTCGTCTAAAAATTTATCTAAGGGTGTTTCCATATCTTCTCCAAAATTTTAACATATTTAAATCTTACTGTTTTGTTGTTCTTTTAAAAAGGTGACAAATTGCTCACCGCAAAGTTGCTCGTAAGGGGAACCAAGTTTCCCCTTACACTAACCCCTTCTTAAAAAACGCTCTCTCTGAAGTCGCTCGTTATTTTCTGCAACTGATAACATAAATTTTTTGTGTGTTATTTGTAGAAAAATATTTTGGGTGAAGCGGATGTTTTTAGGTAGGTTGAATGGGAAAATTGTATTTTGGTTTTTTAGATTAACAATTATTCTAATAACTGGGTTCTACGAAGACAATTTTATCCAAAATAACTTCCGCTTGTAGGCATTGCAGCTTTTGAGGACCTGAGGTAGTTTTCCTCTATTTTCTTGTAAACTTCAATCATTGGCTTGCTTACGCTCGGTTTGACTTTTTTCAGCGCGTCTTCAAAATGTTTTTTCTTCACGCTTTTTGCATTTATGTCTTCTCTCAGCGAAAGCATTGCAGCCTCTCTTGCAAGAGCTTCTATATCTGCTCCTGTATAACCCTGAGTTTTTTTCGCGATGTCTTCAAGGTTTACATCTTTTGCGAGTGGCATGTTTTTTGTGTGAATTTTCAAAACTTGTAATCTTCCATCTTCTTCAGGAGCACCCACGAGCAAAATCCTGTCGAATCTTCCAGGACGTAAAAGCGCAGGGTCTAACATATCTGGTCTGTTAGTAGCTCCAATGATTAAAACATCTTTCAAATCTTCCAAACCATCCATCTCTGCGAGAATTTGATTCAGAACTCTTTCAGTGACCCTTGTTCCCGCTTCAATTCCTCTTTTGCCTGCGAGAGCATCAACTTCATCAAAAAATATTACGCAAGGTGCAACTTGGCGTGCACGCTCGAAAATTTTTCTTACTCCTTCTTCTGATTTCCCAACCCACATGCTTAACAATGAAGGTCCCTTTACTTGAATGAAGTTAGCTCCTGATTCTTTTGCGACTGCTTTTGCTAAAAGTGTTTTTCCAGTTCCTGGAGGACCGTAAAGCAAAATTCCCCTGCTTGGTCTTATGCCCATTCTCACAAATGTTTCTGGATATTTCATCGGCCATTCAACAGCTTCTCTGAGTTCGCCTTTGATTTCATCTAACCCTCCAACAGAATCCCAGTCAACATCAGGAGTTTCAACTAGAACCTCACGCATTGCACTAGGTCTTACTACTTTCAAAGCTTCCATAAAATCTTCTTGTTTCACGACAAGTTTTTCAAGTATATCACTGGGAATTTGTTCTTCTTCGTCGAGTTTCATTTTTGGCAAGAATTTTCTTAAAACATTAATTGCAGCTTCTTTCGCCAATGCTTCCAAATCTGCACCAACAAATCCATGAGTTACAGAAGCTAGTTTTTCAAGGTCGACTTCTCTTAAAGGCATCCCTCTTGTGTGGATTTTCAAAATTGAAAGTCTTCCTTCTTTGCCTGGAACGCTTATTTCAATTTCTCTGTCAAATCTCCCAGGTCTTCGTAATGCAGGGTCTATAGAATTAATTCTATTTGTTGCTCCGATGACAATAACTTTACCACGAGATTTCATTCCATCCATCATTGTCAGTATTTGTGAAACAACTCTTCTTTCTACTTCCCCCATTGTTTCTTCTCTTTTAGGTGCGATTGCATCTATTTCGTCGATGAAAATAATTGCTGGAGATGTTTTCTCGGCTTCCTCGAACAAGTCACGAATTTTTTTCTCGCTTTCTCCGTAGAATTTTGACATTATTTCTGGACCGTTTAGCAATATGAAGTTTGCATCTGATTCATTCGCGACAGCTTTTGCCAAGAGAGTTTTTCCTGTTCCAGGAGGACCGTGAAGCAAAACACCTTTTGGAGGTTCTATTCCCAACTTTTCAAAAATTTCCGGATGCTTCAATGGAATTTCTACCATTTCGCGAATTTTTTTGATTTCTTCACTCAAACCACCTATATCTTCGTAGTTTATCTCAGGAAATTTTTCATCTGTGATTTCAATTGCTTTTGGATTCAGGACAACTTCTGTGTTTTCGGTAATGATTGTTGGTAGGTTTGGATTTGAAGTCGCGACAATGAATTTTATCTGCGTTAATCTACCCCCTAAATCTCCGAGTCCCATTCCTCCGAAAAAATCTCCGAATATGTCATGGAATTCTCCGCCGAAATCTTCTGAAATTAAATCTCTTCTTTTTTGAACTCCGCCAAGAACAACAATGTCACCTTTCAAAACCGCTCTTCCCAATAAACCGCGTTTCAATCCTTCAGAGTCACCTTGAATCATTACATTTTTCTGCATTGGAGCTATGATTATTTTTTTCGCCTCTTTTACTTCTGCTTTTGATACAGTTACAAAATCTCCAATTCCTGTTTTTGCGTTTCTCCTGATTATTCCATCGATTCTTAAAATTCCCTCGCCGACGTCGGTAGGATATGCTCTATCGACGATTGCAATTGTTTCCCTATTTCCTTTTATTAATATAACATCGCCTCGCTTAATGTCGAGAGTTCTCATTATCTCTGAGTCAATTCTTGCAATTCCTTTGTATGCGTCGTCAGGAATCGCTTCAACAACTTTTAGTCTTACTGGTTTTGCCGGTGCCATTTTAATTTAAACTTCCTCCAATTTTTAATCTCCCACTATTTCTTTCATCAATTAATTGTCTGTATGATTGAAATCTTTCAGGTTGATAAATACTTTTGTGGAAATCGCACATATGTCCTAGTCCTTCAACATAATTTATTCTCGTCCTTAGCTCAGTTGGTGTATCTTTCCTAATGCCTGTGGACTCAAGGCAGATTACACACTTATAATCCAAGCTAGAGGTTTTTATTGAAAAATTTATTATTTCAGCTGCCATTTTTTTTCTCCTTTACCTTTGCGATTTCATTTAGATTTTCGCCGAAATTTATTGACAATCTTCCCATTTCTTCAAAACAAAGTTTTACCATATCATCCATTATTCTTCTTTGCGCGTTCATGAATGAAACTATTTCCTTTGGTATTGAAACTGCGTAGCTGTTTCCGACAAGTCTCATTTTTACGCTGAACTCCTTGTTCCTTAAATTTATAAATTTATTGTAATTCTGCTCGTCAACTGGATGAATGATTTTTTCATTGCAACTTTTTTTCGGACAAATCATTGTCCTCATTATGAATCCATTTCTGATTACATTTGCTCTTTCCATTTCTGAATTGCATTTTTTGCATAAAATCTTGTTGTCAAAAATATCATTTACCATTTTGAATTTCTTGTATATACCTACCTGTATACACTAGAAAGTATACTTTTTAAATATTTCTGTGGTAAAAGTGTAATAACCAATCATCTTAAAAACATCTTGTGCTTTTTTTGTTAATGAGTGAAAAAAGTTTTGCTAATAATTTGAAAAGGTTTTGGGATAAATTTTGGTTTTTGGTTTGGAAAGACGACAGTTTTAAAGGGTGGATTTTATCGTTGGTATTCATTTTTATAATTATAAAATTCATTTTCTTTCCAGGATTAAGCTTTATAACAAGCACAGAATTACCATTAGCGATTGTTGAATCGTGCAGTATGTACCATAATGGAAATTTGCTCTCAGATTTTGGCGAATGGTTTGACGATAATGAAGCAAAGTATTCTGCTTTTGGAATAGAAAAAACAGAGTTTCAAGAGTTTAGGATGAAAAACGGTTTTAACAAAGGAGATATCTTACTGATAACCGGCGTGAAACCAGAGAACATTGAAATAGGTGAAATAATAATTTTCAGTTCCGGAAATTCAGGCACGCCGATAATTCACCGCGTTGTTTCTATTGAAAGGAAAGTTGATGGTCAGGGAAACCTTGGTTTTCTTACCTTTTCAACAATGGGAGACAACAATAATGGGCAACTAAACTCTGAGTTGAGTATTTCTGAAGGACAGATAATTGGTAAAGCAATGTTTAAAATTGCTCCTTATCTTGGATGGATAAAACTTGTTTTCTACGAGCCTTTCAAAACTTCGTCTGATATGGGATTTTGTGAGTGAGAATTTTCTACCATAAACCTTATAAAATGTATTTTTATGTTTGATTCATGGCACCAACAATAGATGTTAGTAATGAAACTTTGGAACGACTTGATAAAATGAAAGTTCCATATACTTTGAGAAANGAACAAAGGCAATCTCAAAAGACAGAAGATGCAGACTTTATCAAACTTCCATCAGGAATTTATGTTGCGAAAGAAAAAACTCTTCATGGCAAGAATTGGTTTGATTCTCATAAAGCACTTCAAAAACAAGGAAACAGGATGTTAATGCCTATAGAATTTGTTGAATTTCTTAATCATACAAAAGATAACTTCCCTGAAATTTACAGGGAAATCACAGAAGTTAGAAGCCCTTGGAGAGCAGAATATCTTGACGCTTATTTTGAAAAAAGAAAAGACGGATTATACATTTTGACAGGAAACAGGACAAAACCAGAAAAATTAGATGAAGACACATTAATGGAA
>C687J35174_10003919_pt1 | contig 20219 bp, 21 predicted proteins | sample RifCSPhighO2_01_FD_35174 | JGI IMG/M metagenome (IMG submission 35174) | reverse complement strand
GGAATCTCACGAAGCGTNCGGTGCGCCGACTCGGTGGAGAGAATGCGTACATTGCGCTCTCGGGGTGTCTGTGGCTCGTGCCGATGAAAGAATCGCCCAACGACAAGACCCCTGGACTTGATCCGCGCCGGACGATCAATATCCATCCGGGCGATCCGAAGATGTTCGGCGGCGAAGGGATGTACGGCGATCATGTGCACGAGGCGGTGCTTCAGGCATACCAAAGGGGGGAAATACGCGACACATTCGTCACGATGCATTTCGTGACGAAAGAGTACGACAGGGGCCCGGTCATATTTAAGTATCAAATTCCGATTCTCCCACACGATACCGTGGAGACCTTGCGCAAGCGAGTGAACCAAAACGAGCACTGGTACCAGTGGTGGGTGACCGATCTAGTCGTGACCGGGCAAATCAGCTGGGACGGAGAAAATCCCGATTCACTTCGGGTCCCAGATGGCTACGAGTACCTTCCAAAAGCGGCTTAAACAAGCCATACTAAATACCTGACACGGTGTCGGTTGTTCTGCCCTGCGCGGAATCCTGACCCGTTTTTGCCGGAGTGGTGTAATTGGTAGCCACGTACGCTTCAGGTGCGTATGCCGCAAGGCGTGGAGGTTCAAGTCCTCTCTCCGGCACTTTGTAAAATCTTTTCAAACACGGACGCCGCAGTGGCAATGACGATAGAAATAAAAGTAGCCAAAATAGCTAGAGCAATAAAACCCGCCGGATCGTCATCTGTAGCATGAAATATCCTTATGTATAGTGCGGCCATCACAATGGAGATGCTTAGTATGATTGCGCAGTATCTTATAATCCGTAAAGCCCGCACAGAGTTTAGTGAGAATGCTTTATGTTGCCCGATAAGCCCAAGTAATTTGAACGCCTGATACAGAGAAACAAAAAAGGCGATAGACGCTAAGTACCCATACATAATGAACGGATCAGCGTAAATACTAAACAGGTCTAAGTTCACAGCTCTCCCCTCGGTTAAGGGGAATCGTATCATGATAGCGAGCGCCACGACGCCGACGAGAACAATGACTGCCTGAAGAAATATTGTTGAACTTCTTTTCATAGATAATTTGTATAGATTTTTATTTATTCGATACAAGATTCAACCTTGTATCTATCCCATGTAGAAAAGAGCTATTTTTGAGTCTCCGAGATTGATTTTACAGCTTGGGTAAAAGAGCTGTAATTATAAGCGTTGGTCGTATCCGAAAGTTCCAGATTTGCCTCAGTGTATGTTGCGGGCAGATCAACNNTTTCTTGACCGTAGATTTNGTCCACNGCTTTGCTTGTCAATCTGCCGATGAGCCACCTTACTTGGGCGTCTGTATCAAAAGCTCCTTCTGCGCCGCTGTATGCCTTAGTTTCTGGGTACTTGGTTATCAGCTCGTTCAGGAATGACTCCGAGCCTTCTGTTTGTGTCGAGCCGATGCGCTTAGCTATCTCGTGCCAGTGAGCTATCGCTTCTTGCCGAGCGGCATCATCTTTCATCGGCATAATTTTTACAAAAAGCATGACGAGCCAATAGCGTCCGATGTTGTCTTTCTCACGTTCAATATTTTCTTTCGACACGATAAGACGTTGCCCCTTACCTCGAAGCAAGAAGGACAGCCCTCGGTAGAAACCGTTCCTGTTGAGATATACATTTCCGTCTGGCATAAGAACGCCTTCAGAACCAAACAACGGATCCTCTTTTGCAATAAGTCGTATGTTTCCCTCTCTTGTGTCCCGCAATGCCTTTTCAGAGAACAGTAGCTTGCCCTCATGAACAGCCACTTGATTCATTGTGCAATCAAAGTTGGTGATGAGGTCGGGCAAGGCCGTCCGCACATTACCGTCAATGATTTTTGCGCCAGCAAGGTCAACCTTGTATTTCCGTGCTGTCGCTGGAATGTCCGCGTCTGCGGAGACAACAATATCCACATCGTTTATTGGCAACTCATCTTTAATTGTTACCCCTGCATGCATCTTGAGAGCCACCCGCGCCGTTCCGCCGACGACTGCAACATTTTGGTCGTCTAGAATTTCCGGAGAAACAAACGGCGCTATTGCTTGTTCGTACGTGCTACCCCCTTGCGAAACATCTCCTATGCCCACTTCCTGTAGTGCCACATGTTCCCTCTGCTTTCCAAAAGACTCCTCTGCGAAGTGTGTTATATGATAGCGAACGGAAAAGGGGTCGGCGTCTGATACGCCGTGCTTCTTGGCGTAATCTGCCCAACTCCGGATAAGTCCGACTGCTTCCTTACGCTTATCCGCGTCGAGATATGAAATCTGTGAACGAACGATTTCTGCGTATGCAAGCGGCAGGTTTGAAAGTGAAGATTCTTCTTTTGTTGCGTCACGAAGCGAATCGTTCAGTGTTTTTCGACCAGTCGTTGATGGCGTCTTTTCCATTGTTTTAGTATACCCCAACCAACAAGTTCTCCTTCGGTTGGCTCAGGATAAATACTTTCTCCATGCATTCTTTGCCTGCTGGCAGGTTGGTCGCCTAGACAAACCCAGTTTATTTTAAGTCTCTTGAAATTTTAAATTGATGTGATATAATGCTTCCGGTTACATACAGATCTTGGAGGCAGACATGCCAGAATTTCACACAGGCGAGCTCTATCGCAAGTCCTGGGCCGGGGATTATTTCGGTCGTGATGGCGCGATAGAGCTTGCGAAGACGCGATGTGCCCGTGTCGCTCGCGACAACACGGTCGAAGCGTATTCGGGGCTCTCAAGCACCTACTACAGTGCCGCCGGGCACGCCTACGCTCGGCTTCGTCAGACATTCTCGCCCCATTGGGCGGTTCGGGCCTGGTACTGCATGCAGCTCGCAGTCGACTATTCTGACAAAATGGTCGAGAACGCCGGCGGCGTCCACGCATTGACCGTGGACCAGCTCGACATTCGCCAGAGTATCTACCGTAAAGCGGCGAAGATGTTGTTCGGCAAGAAGCGCCGGCGAGAATTCACTATCGAGGCGCTCCGTTGTATTCGCTTGGGTCTTGATGAGAAGAACGCCCAAGGACACGCACGCGGGCTCCTTTTGGTCGGTCTGATCGACATCCACACTCAAAAGAATCCAGTGTCAATCTCGGCTCCCCATAATATCGTTCGGGAATGGATTCACGAGGCGCATAATATCGCAGAAGAAACGGCGCCAGACGATCCAAATCAAGCATCCCGTATCTTTAANGGGTGNGCAGTNGGGTTCGAGCGAGTCGGGAACAGCATCTTCGCCACAAAGGCGAGGAAGCGAGCCCGCGAGCTCTCCGAGTCAACCGGCGCAAAAGATCAGCTCCTCAAACAGGAGGCACGCTAACGTTTGAGTCTTAGGGGGCCGCGGCAATCGCACGCGGCCCCGCATTTTTATATTAGAATACAGGCATGATCGGCATGTTTGATTCGGGTATCGGCGGGCTTTCTGTCCTTCGTGCACTGCGCACACTCGCACCTCATGTTGATGTGGTCTATTTCGGAGATACGGAAAATGCGCCATATGGAGAGAAAAGCTCGCGGGAAATTGCCACCCTCGTCTCAATGGCCCTGCGGCGCCTGCATGCGCAAGGTGCCACGAATATTATCAATGCCTGCAACAGCGCATCTGTTTCTGCACTTTCTGAACTTATTGATCTCCTGCGGCTCAATGTGTTTGATGTTGTAGAAATGGTTGGCCCTACCGTTTCGACGCTTGCACCGCTTCAAAAGAAAATCGTGCTCTTTGGAACTCCCGCCACCATACAGGCAGGACTCTATCAGCGCGCATTTGAGGAGCTTGGAATCACGATTGATACAGTTGCGATTCCTCCGCTTGCCGATCTTATTGAAAAAGGAGCGTCAGCTGAAGAGATTCGCCCCGTCGTGGAGCGGGCAGTTAAAGAAGCGGTGGAGAGAGGGGCGGAAATCATCTCGTTTTCTTGCACGCACTATCCATTTGTAAAAAATCTTTTTGAGGATGCCTTGCAGAAAGAGAAGAGTGCCGCAGTGCTCTTTGACCCCGCCGAGGCGGTCGCACAAGAAGCTGCGCGACGTTTTGGAATGGAGGGGAATGGGACCTTGCGATTCCTCGTTTCGAAAGAATCGCCCATCTTTGAATCCCACGTTGAACGACTTTTTGGAAGCGCCCCGTACTCTATTGAACCCGCCGGCCCCATTTACTGGGCGCTCAAAACCATCTAAGAGGCAGACGGTGTACCCACACGTCTCACGCAATTGTAGGGAAGGGTATTCCGCATCCAACAATCTATTCTCAAATTCTTGAGAATACTAGAATAGAGTATGATAGTATAGGTGCATGAAAAAAGCAGTGAAGAATTCACGCGCACTTGAGCGGGTTGTTAAAGGGTTCGCCAATCATCGGCGAATAGATATTCTCAATCTTTTGCAAAAGAGGCCAGAACTGTCGGTCGAAGAAATTGCCGAAACTCTTCGCATTAACTTCAAGACGGCCTCCGACCACATTCGGCGTCTTGCTATCGCAGGCCTTGTATTGAAGCGAAACGAAGGGAATATGGTTCGGCATAAAATAACTTCTCGGGCAGAATCTATTCTCAAATTCTTGAGAATACTAGAATAGATTATGGCAACCCTCTATGTAGTCGCAACCCCGATCGGGAATCTTGAAGATATTTCGCCCCGTGCACTTGAAACGCTCACCGGCGTTGACGTAATCTTGTGCGAAGACACACGGGTGACGAAGAAACTGCTTGCCCGATACAATATTCACACCAAGACACTCTCATACCACTCGCAAAGCGGAGTAACAAAGATCGAAAAGATTCTTGACATCCTTCGTGAGGGAAAGAGCCTCGCGCTTGTTTCGGATGCAGGCACACCTTCGATCTCCGATCCGGGGTCATTTCTGGTTTCAAAAATAAGGGCAGAGCTTCCCGATACAGTGATAGTTACTATTCCCGGACCCTCGGCTGTCGTTGCCGCGCTATCTCTTTCTGGGCTCCCGTCATCGGACTTCCTCTTCTTGGGATTTTTGCCGCACAAGAAGGGAAGGGAAACGCTTTTCCGCGAGATTGAGGAATCGAAGCGCACTGTTGTGTTTTATGAGTCACCCCATCGCATTATGAAGACGCTCGAGCACCTCCGTTCGCTCGGGCCTGACCGACGTGTGGTAGTGGCGCGCGAACTTACCAAAATGCACGAGGAGACGATTTCTGGGTCTCCGCAGGAGGTCTTCGATTTTTTCCACTTGCATCAAGACAGAATTCGTGGCGAGTTTGTGATTATGGTGTCGGGGAAGTAGAAACATCTTTATTTTTTCATATGCCCGTCCACTAAATTTGGACACAAAGTTAGTGTGCGGGTATACTGGTGGCATCAGCACTATTTGAAAGTATGTCAAAGAATTCACTTACCATTATCCTCGGCGTCCTTATTGTCGTAAGCGGGTTTTTGGGCGTACCGAGCTCGTGGAAAACGGTCATTATCGCCGCACTTGGCCTTGGCGTTATCGGGGTTGCGCTTGCGCTTCGTAAAGACATCACTTCAGGAACATTGTGCCTGCATCTTCAGGAAGAAAAGAAAACCGACAGTTATGCCCAGAATGGTATGATAATCGAGCATCCTGCACACGAGCATGAAAGCGTCCACCCTACAGAAACATCTCAAGGGGTATAAGGATTATTTCCTCGGCTTTGCGGCCGTGGGCGCATTGGGAGTGGCATACTTTGGCGTACCGCTCTTAATTCCTCTCTCGTACGATTCGCCCATTGGAGTGGCTGAAGAGAGTGAACGTGCCGCTGATCGTCCGCCTCTTGTCGCGCACGTTAAGACGCCGGAAGCAGTCAAGGCGATCTACATGTCGCAGTGCGTCGTCGGGACCCCGACATTCCGCGACTCCCTGGTTACCCTTATTGAAGAGACGGAATTAAATGCAGTCGTGATTGATATTAAGGACTATACGGGGAGAATCGCTTTTCCTTCGGACAATCCCGCGCTTAAAGATTCTGTCTCCGATGCGTGTGGTGCCTCAGACATGCAAGATTTCGTCAAACGCCTTCACGAAAAAGGAGTATACGTGATTGGCCGCATTACCGTTTTCCAGGACCCGTACTACACAAAAGCTCATCCGGAGCTTGCGGTACATCGAGCGAGCGACGGCAGTGTATGGAAGGATTACAAAGGACTTTCTTTTGTTGATGTTGGAGCGCGGCCGTTTGGGGACTACATTGTCACACTTTCAAAGGAAGCGTATGCGCTTGGTTTTGATGAGCTGAATTACGACTACATTAGGTTTCCTTCAGACGGAAACATGAAAGACATTTATTTCTCACACAGCAATGGTATATCCAAAGCCGAAGCGCTTGAGAAATTCTTCGGGCACCTGTATTCCGAACTGAAGCCAATCGGCGTTGTCCTCTCCGCGGACCTCTTCGGTATGACGGCCACCAATAACGACGACCTCAATATCGGGCAGGTACTTGAGCGAGCACTGCCGTATTTTGATTACGTTGCGCCCATGGTGTACCCCTCGCACTACCCGTCCGGCTTTAACGGATGGAAGAATCCGAACGACCATGTCTACGACGTAGTTCGCTTCTCAATGGATCGTGCGGCGGCGAGGACGATTGCCACAACGACATCCGTCGCTGGGTACGCACAGACGAGGATTGGCACCTCGACGCCCGCTATGTATGAAAAACCTGCGTACGATAAATTAAAAATGCGCCCGTGGCTTCAGGATTTCGACTACGGCGGCGACTACGACGCGGCTGACGTGCGCGCACAGATTCAGGCAACCTATGACGCTGGACTCAACTCTTGGATGCTGTGGTCGCCAAGTAATAAGTACACGCGCGGAGCTCTCTTTGACGAGTAACAGGCAGAGAGTTTATCGTGCCAAACGGATACGGTATACTTATAAGGTATGCAGCTTGACCACATAACGTATCTTGCGGCTACGGACGCACGCGGCAGACAGCAGGCGTTCGGAATCAAATCTCTCGACCGGCATCGGCACATGTACATTATCGGGAAGACCGGTATGGGAAAATCCGTGCTTCTTGAAAACATGGCCATTCAGGATATTCAAAATGGCGAGGGATTCTGTTTCATTGACCCGCACGGCTCGACTGCCGAGAAATTGCTCGATTTTATTCCCGAACATCGTATCGAGGACGTGATTTATTTTGCGCCGTTTGATCTCGATTATCCGGTCGCTTTCAACGTCATGGAGGATGTCGGCTACGACAAGCGCCACCTGGTATCTTCCGGTCTCATGAGCGCCTTTAAGAAGATCTGGGAAGACGCATGGAGCGCCCGTATGGAATACATCCTCACGAACACACTCCTAGCGCTTCTGGAGTATCCGGATTCAACACTGCTTGATGTCAATCGCATGCTCATCAACAAGGCCTTTCGCAAGAAAGTGGTTGAATACGTGACCGACCCGATCGTCAAGTCCTTTTGGGTAGATGAATTTGCAAACTATACCGACCGCTACACGCAAGATGCGACCCCGGCGATCCAAAACAAAGTCGGACAATTTACCAGTAACCCTTTGATTCGCAATATTGTCGGGCAGGCGAAGTCGAGCTTTGACCTGCGGCAGGTGATGGACAACAAAAAGATTTTTATTGCCAATCTCTCCAAAGGACGGATGGGGGAGACGAACGCCGACCTGATCGGCTCCATGCTCACGACCAAGATTTACCTTTCCGCGATGTCACGCGCGGATGAGTCGGCTGCAGTCCAGGCAAAGCTCCCGCCGTTTTACTTCTACGTCGACGAATTCCAATCGATTGCCAACGAGTCGTTCGCGGACATTCTCTCAGAAGCCCGAAAGTATAAACTTGCGCTCACCATCGCGCACCAGTACGTCGAACAGATGGAAGAAAATGTACGCAATGCCGTGTTCGGCAACGTCGGCACGACGATTGCATTTCGAGTCGGCCCCTTTGACGCCGAGGTGCTCGAAACTATTTTCACTCCGAAATTTACCGCCGAAGATTTGGTCAACCTCGGCCGCTTCCAGATTTACCTCACCTTGATGATTGACGGCATCGGCTCACAGCCGTTTTCTGCAACAACACTCCCGCCAATTGAGACGCCCGTTATTTCATTCCGCGATCGGGTCCTTGAAAGCTCCCGTACGACATACGGTAATCCCCGAGTCACCGTGGAGGAGGATATTCGGAAGCACTCTGAAGTAGAAGAAGAAAAAAAGAAACCGGCGGCAGAAAAGAGTGCCCCTTCAAAAGCACGCGCTTCAACCGAAGGAGGAAATGAGCGCCCCGCTCCAACTCCTGCTCCCGCGCGGGAGCTTTCGCCAGCTACGCCTCAAGAGGTAAAAAATGAACGTGTACATGGAGCAAGAGAGCAAGTCAGAGGGACAGAGCAGAATAAGCCACAAGAAACTCCTGCAGTGCCGCGGCCACAACCTCCTCGCCCTCAAAATCAGAAGAGAAATCAAAATAGAAACCAAAATAGAGAACGGCCGGCGCTTTCTCTTGAAGCCCTCAAACAACAGCAAAAGAGCAAAGGGCCTTCAATAGAACAGCTTGGAGAATTGCGAAAGGCGCTTGCGGCGGCGATGAAAGAGGCACCTGCTGTCTCATCTTCACCAGCAGTTCCTCCTAAGGCGCCTGAACCTAAAAAAGAGAATCCGCCTATGGTGAAAGGAACAGCCAAGGAAGAGAAGGTCCCCTTGCCACAGCAAGAAATCCCGAAGGATGTACTTGAGAAAGTCTTGAAGAGTGAAGAGTAAGAAAAAGATGAGCCGAATAGCCGGATACATTGTTGGCGGAATCATTCTTGGTGCGCCGCTTACCGTCTTTGGCAGTGTCACCATTTCGGAAATCATGTACGATCTTGCCGAAGGGTCTGATTCGGGGAGAGAGTGGATTGAACTCTACAACGAAGGTTCTGCCGCAGTCTCTCTTTCCGGATGGAAACTATTTGAGGCACAAGTGAATCACGGTGTTGCGACAACGAGCGGACAGTCTTTCGATTTGCCAGCGGGGTCTTTTGCAGTCATCGCGGATAATCCTCAAAAATTTCTTGTCGATTGGCCCACCTTCTCTGGCTTTTTGTTTGATAGTTCATTCTCTCTCAGCAACAGTGGTGAGGTGGTGGGGATCCGCGACAGCGACCTTAGTGACATAGACAGCGTGACGTACAGCTCATCTTGGGGTGGGCAGGACGGCTCGTCTCTTCAAAAGTCAGGAGATGAATGGGTATCGGCTACCCCAACGCCCGGTGCGCTATATAGCGCCTTAAATACCGGAGACGGAGGAGAAGGGGAAGAAAACGTGGCGGCAGAAGAATCAAGCACCGGCTCCTCTTCATTCCCGGTAGAGCCGCAAATCTTCGCCTTTGCGGGGAAGGACATGAGTGTAACTGTTGGTGCGGATTCTTTGTTTAAGGGGAAGGCAGTGGGGCTCAAAGACGAGCCCCTTTTGAATGCCCGATTCTCATGGAACTTCGGAGACGGAGTGTCCACAGAAGGGGAAAGCGTGCTCCATCACTATCGCTACCCGGGGACCTACGTGGCTGTCCTCGAGGTTTCTTCGGGGAAATATGCCGCGTCCGACCGGTTGGCGGTGAAGGCGCTTCCCGCCAATGTTGGCATTTTGTACGCAAGTAGAGAGAAGATCGAGCTTCACAATAGTGCGGATGTCGAGCTTGATCTTTCGTGGTGGATACTGAAGGCAAACGGCGCTTCTTTTGTTTTTCCTTCACACACTATTCTGGCTCCAGACACATCGGTGGTATTTTCTTCGGATGTGACAAAACTTTCTCCGATGGGTGTTGCTGAAGTTGCGCTGTTGTACCCAAATGGCATGGTGGTCGAACATGCTGCTCCCTCAACGGTGCAAGCATCGTCAGGTTCTGGTCGTCAAGAGAAGACGGCTGTCTCTGCGTCACGGTCCATTGTAGGCACAGCAGTTGCGGATACTCCTGTAGCAATTGCTGAAACTAGCCGAGAACCAAAATCTTCTGTAGCGGCAGCGGGAGAGGCATTTGAAGGAATTCGCGAAGAAAAATCCTCCATTACAATCTGGCTTTTCCTCCTCGTGGCGCTTATGGCCGGAGCGTCAATTGGCGTGCTTTTCTTACGGAAAATCAAGTCGGAAGAGATTACTATCCTTGAATAGGAAATTGATTGAGGGGGTTTTCTACTGCATACTAACCATTCATGAGACGAATACTTATTTTTTCGATGGCATATCACCCCTTTGTAGGCGGTGCAGAAGTGGCAATACGAGAGATTACTGATCGGATTAAGCCCGAAGACATAGAGTTTCATATGGTAACGCTCCGCTATGATAGGACGCTTCCGCGTGTTGAGAAAGTAGGGAATATTGTGGTGCATCGGATCGGGATTTCACGGACACGGCCGACAAGCGCTGATCTCAAAAAATTTCCGCTGGATCTCAACAAACCCCTCTACCAAATCGCCGCTTTCTTTGCTGCACTTAGACTGCACCGCACGTATCACTTTGATGCGACGTGGGCGATTATGGCGCATTCGTCAGGTATTCCGGCGGCGCTCTTTAAGATGTGGAAGCCATCTATTCCGTATCTCCTGACGCTTCAAGAAGGTGACCCGCTCGACTATATCAAGCGCAAAATGTTCATCGTCTACCCGCTGTTTAAGCGTGCGTTTACCAAGGCGAATGCGGTGCAGACAATCTCGACGTTTTTGGGGCGGTTTGCAAGCGAGATGGGATTTAAAGGAAAGCCAATCGTCATTTCAAATGGCGTCGACGTCAGGCTTTTTTCCCGAGAATTCCATCGGCGCGAGACTGAAGACCTCAAGCAAACGCTTCATAAAAAAGTGAACTCCGTTTTTCTGGTGACCACTTCAAGATTGGTGCGCAAAAATGGAATTGACGATGTGATACAAGCGCTCGCACTCCTCCCCGAATACGTTGAGTTCTTAATCATCGGCACCGGACTCGAAGAGAAAGCACTTCGGGATCTGGCAGACAGTCTTGATCTTGAAGAGCGAGTGCGATTCCTCGGTGAGATCCCTCATGCGGAGATTCCGAAATATCTGAAAGTGTCAGACATCTTCATCCGTCCATCGCGCTCTGAAGGCATGGGCAACTCGTTTATTGAAGCAATGGCGGCAGGTATTCCTGTGATCGCAACCCAAGAAGGGGGCATCGCCGACTTCCTCTTTGATCCTGAAAAGAATCCGGATATAAAACCAACCGGTCTTGCGGTGAAGGTCGGAGACCATGAAGCGATTGCACGACAAGTGATGCGCTACACAAAAGACGTGCTCTTACGGCGAGAAGTTACCGATAATGCCCGCGCGCTCGTGCAGGCACGCTACGACTGGAAGACAATCGTACGTGGTATGAGGGAGAGAGTCTTCAATCCGCTACTTACCACGTCTGAAAAATCACCGGCATTTAAAGATATCGCCAATACGCAGGCCTCAAAACACCCCCGTATCTCTGAAAAGCACAGCACACCATCGTAAAGTCATAAAGAACGGTACTACTATGATATATCATAGTAGTACTCGAGAGGGAGTGAGTAAAAAGGGGAAGCGGTTGATACACAATGCAAAGAAAATGAAAGTACCATGAGAGTTCAACCTCACAAATTAAGCCAGGAAGAAAAGATGTACACACTCGACGCGCTTTACACCACCGCAAGCGTTTTGAAAGGTCGTGAAGCAATGAAGGGATTTCTCCGCGACCTATTAACTGAAAGCGAGCGTATTATGCTCGGTCGGCGCATTTTGATTGCCCGCATGCTACTCTCCGGCAATTCATATGATGATATTGCACAAGAGCTTGGGGTTGGCTACGATACAGTGTCTCGCGTGGGACGGTGGCTTTCGGATCAGATGCCCGGGTACGAACATGCTATCGAGGAGATGGAAAAAGAATTTGATCGGCGGGAAGAAAAGCGTCGCATAGGACGCATGTACCATGACCAATCATTGAGTGGCGTTATCGCTCGCCTCAAAAAGAAATACCCAATCCACTTTCTCCTGATGCCGTGGCCAGATAGGTACGCGCCAACGTCCCGAAAGAAGGATGGTGCGTACAAAAGTCGTAGAAGCAAATCACAAGGGAAAGACAAATCTCAAGAGAAAAACAAACCACGGAAAAAACAAGAGAAAGGCGTTCATAAAAACATACTATGATATATCATAGTATTTGTTTCGGGTACAGGTTTCTAAAGAAGTTACTTTCTAAAAAGTTACTCCTTCGTATGTCTTTTGTAACGATATGAAAATCGTAATGATATGAAACTCCTCATTGCAACACCGCACTATCCGCCGGATATCGGCGGCCCTGCGACATACAGCGCGCTCCTAGAGCGCGAGCTTCCTAAGCATGGCTATGAAATCAGCATTGCAAATTTCGGAAGGGTTCGCCGCTATCCTAAAATTGTACGCCACATTCTTTTTCTTTTTGATTTGTTTAAGAAGGGTAGGCGGGCGGATATCATCTACGCACTTGACCCGGTTTCTGTCGGTATGCCTGCGGCCTTTGTCGCTTTTTTTCTCAAGAAACGTCTGTTTTTGCGGATCGCGGGTGATTACGCTTGGGAGCAGTTTTCCGGCAGGTATGGTACGAAAGAATCGCCTCTTGAATTCGGCAAGAAGTATGCGGAATACCCTTTCATAATCAGAGTCCTCAAAGAGGTCGAGACGGAGGTCGCCAAGCGCGCTGAAAAGATAATCGTGCCGAGCCGATATTTGCAAGAGGTGGTGCGCCAATGGGGAATCCCGCATGAGAAGATTCGTGTGATACACAATACACCGGAAATTCCGGCACCGAAGGATAAAAGCACTCTTCGTGGACTCCTCAATTTCAAAGGAGTCTTATTGATGAGCGCCGGCCGCCTCATTCCGCTCAAAGGATTCGAAGCCCTTATCGACATTATTCCAACGCTGCACAAATCGTATGGCGATTTGAAACTGCTTATTGTAGGAGAGGGACCCCACAAGAAGGTTCTGGAGCAGAAGATTGCAAAGGGGGGCCTAGAAGAAAGCGTCATCTTAACAGGCGCACTGCAACAAGACGTTCTCTTTGGGTATCTTCAGGCATCTGATATTTTTGTGCTCAATTCGCTTCATGAAACATTTTCGCACCAAGTCATTGAGGCCATGGGTGCAGGGATCCCGGTTATTGCAACCGATGCCGGCGGCAATCCGGAAATTATTGAAAACGGTAAAAGCGGCATTTTAGTTCGGCACAATAATAAGAAAGAGTTGATTGACGCAATCACGAAACTTCTCGACGATGACACATACCGGAAGAACATTATCGCTGAAGCAAAGAAACGGCTTTTGCTATTTAGCAAAGAGCGTATCATCGGACAGATTGCGCGTGAGTTGCGTTAAGCAATGCGTATGAAACGAAAATTAAAATCATTCATATACAGCATTCTCAATATCGTAAGCATCTTCTTGCCTCGGCAGCGAGCGGCTATCTTGCTGTACCACGATGTGGGCACAAGTGATTTATACCTCTCCGTCTCTGCGGAAAATTTCGAACGGCAGATGGAGTATTTAAAGACTGCCGGATACAAGGTGGTCAGTCTTAAGATGCTCTACGAGATACTTTTGGCTATGCAAGACATCAACCCTAAAACAGTCGTACTTACGTTTGATGACGGATATCTTTCACACCACCGCACTGTTTTGCCGATCCTTGAGAAATATGGGTTCCACGGCACCTTTTTTGTCGCGACGGATTCTGTTGGCAAGAATATAGATAACTCCGAGCACAAGCCGCGGGCGGTTTTGGATTGGGACGGCGTGAGAGCGCTTGATGCTTCACCTATGGCCGATGTCGAGCCGCACTCGCGCTCGCATCGAGAGCTCCCGACACTCGCAAGGGATGATGTACAAAAAGAAATCAGTGGGTCGCGACAGCTCATTGAAGATTGGCTGAACAAGAAGTGCACGACATTTGCGTATCCGCGCGGTGCACATGATGCGGAGGCGGTTGAGGTTGTTCGCGCGGAAGGATTCCCGGCCGCGGTAACGGTTGATGAAGGATTGGTTGAAAAGGGAACAGATCCGCTTCTTTTGCCGAGAAATACGATTAATAAAGATACGACAATGGTCGAATTTAAAGGGAAACTTACCCATTCTGCGCGGCTTTTCTCGTTATTGAACTCTGCCCTATGAGAGTACTGATGATTACCGGTGATAAGAAGTTCGGCCCGGGGCATCCGCGCTTTGAGCTACAGCAGAGTGCGGTGGAGGAATTAGTTCTCGTCTTTTGGGGACGTGGAAGTCGGTCGCCGTTTTCTGTTTTGCGCGCGGCGTTCGGAAAAAAGTTCGATGTGGTAACTGTACAAGATCCGTTTTGGCGTGGACTCTTTGGGTGGATTATTGCTCGACTGCAGGGCGCAAAATTAAACGTCCAAGTACATTCTGATTTTGAAGCGGAGACTGCAGGCAACACACTACGGCGCATATTGGGGAAAAGGATATTACGACACGCGGATTCTGTTCGCGTTGTGTCACAAAAGTTGAAAGAGCAGGTGGAGAGGATTGGCGTCCGCGCGCCGATCTCCGTATTGCCAGTGTTCATTGAACTTGAGCGGTTTCGTAACATTACTCGTGTGCCTGATACACAAAAAACAATCCTCTGGATAGGCCGATTCGAGCCAGAGAAAGATCCTGAAGAAGCGGTATCTATATGGAAGAAAGTTCGTGAAGCGGACATTGACGCAGGACTCGTGATCCTCGGAGCAGGAAGTTTACATGACCATTTAGATCAGCTGCGAATGCAGTCGGTCCATGAAATGAAAAACGTTAGTTTTGAAGTTAAGGACTGGCAAGATCCTCTATACTATCTTGCCAGAGCAAATGTTGTGCTCTGTACTTCGCTCCATGAAAGCTGGGGTGCAAGTATTGTCGAAGCCCTTGCGGCCGGAGTTCCTGTGGTAGCACCCGATGTGGGTATTGCCCGCGAAGCAGGCGCGTTTATAGTAGAGCGCGATCAGTTGGCAAAGAAGGTTATTGAGGTTTTGAAATCAGATGAGCGGGGTGAATTAAAACTGCAGTTGCCAACAAAGGAGGAGTGGACCGAGCGTTGGAAAAAATCACTTTCTGAACTCTGAATCTAGTCAATACCAGACATTCCAATATTCTTGAGAATGTTGGAATGTCTGGTATACTAATTCCATCATGAAAAAGGCAAAACAACTGGAACGGTATTTTAAAGGAGCCGCTAACCATAGACGACTCGACATTTTATTCTTAGTAGGTACTCATGACGGGTTGACGTTAGATGCTATAGCCGATGCGCTCGATTGTAATGTTAAGACTATCTCCGAGCACACGCGCAGACTTGTTCAAGCGGGGCTCTTAAATAAGAAATATCAAGGCAGGGAGGTATTGCACTCCCTTTCTCCTTACGGAAAGAAGTTCGTCCTCTTCTCAAGGAAATTCTAATATTCTTGAGAATGTGAGAATGTTGTTATGAGGTTACTTGTCCTTACACAGAAAGTAGACAAAAACGATTCTATTCTCGGGTTTTTCCACCGATGGATTGAAGAGTTTGCCAAACACTCTGAGCACGTGATCGTCGTCACTCTTGAAGAAGGAAAGCACGATTTGCCGAAAAATGTTTCCGTCTACTCACTCGGAAAAGAAAAGGGCGCATCAAAAGTAAAGATACTTTTCACTTTCTATCTTCTTGTTTTCAACTTGCGTCATCGCTATGACGCGGTGTTCGTGCACATGAACCCCGAGTACGTGGTCCTCGGAGGATTACTGTGGCGGCTTTTGGGGAAGAGGGTTTCACTTTGGTATACGCACAAGAGTGTTGGTCTAAAACTGCGCGTCGCTAAACTTTTTGCAAACATTATTTTTACCGCATCGAAGGAGAGTTTCCGATTGAAGACTTCAAAACTCAGAATTGTCGGGCATGGAATTGACACGGATCTTTTCAGACCTGATCCATCGGTAGTCCGAGAGGACTGGTGGCTTTCTGCAGGCCGACTGAATAAAAGCAAACGTCATGATATCGTCATACGCGAAGCCAAAGACGCCGGTAGGGAACTTCGTATTGCTGGCGAGGGCCCTGAACGTCCCGCCCTTGAGACACTAGCGCGTCAGCTAAAAGCTAATGTCATCTTTTTAGGAGGAGTGGAGCATACGAAAATGCCCGATTTATTTCGCCGGGCATTTTTATTTCGACACACGAGTGAAACAGGCAGTGCTGATAAAGTTTTTTTAGAAGCCCTTGCCTGTGGGTGTCCTGTTAAAACGAATAATCTAGCCTTAGATGCGCTGGAATCAGAGGGTTCTGCGGGAATATTCGAACACCACTCGCTCAAACATCTCATTCCGGCTATCATAAACGAATTGTATGGAACAACAGGTAAATAAAGACGCATACGAATTTGCTCGGTACTGTTACCCTGACCGGTGGGCAAGTTACTACTATCAACTTCGCGAAGTAATCGAGGCGCACCCACGCTCTGTGCTTGAGGTAGGCACAGGGGATGGCGTGCTGAAACGCTACCTGCAGAGCAACACGCAGATCGAGTACCAAAATCTCGATATAGCCCTAGACCTGCATCCGGACATTGTGGGGAGTGTCGAGGACATTCCGCTTCCAGATAAGAGCGTTGATGTCGCAGTTGCCTTTGAAGTTCTTGAGCACCTCCCCTTTGAGAAATTTGAAAGGGCGCTTGGAGAGCTTGCTCGTGTGAGTCGCCATGCGGTCATTATCTCACTGCCGCATTTCGGGCCACCAATAAAATTCTCTTTCAAGATTCCGTTTCTGAGGGAGGTACGACTCGCGTGGAAAATTCCGTTTCCCAAAAAACATGTTTTCAAAGGAGAACACTACTGGGAGATAGGGAAACGCGGATTTGGAGTAGGCCGCATTCGCAGGGTACTGAAGAAGCACACAGTCGTTGACAAGGAATTTATTCCATTCGAGAATCAGTACCACCACTTTTTTGTCTTGCGCCATAAGGGAGAGACACAGCATACGCTATGAAAATCGGAATCGTCATTGAACCCTACGAAGAAAAGAATACGTCGGGAATCTCATATGCCATCATGAGTCAGGCCGCTTTCTTATTGAAGGCCGATACACAAAACGAGTATCTTCTCTACACACATGTACCTATCAGTTCAAACCGCTTTGTGGGAAATTTCAGAAACGTGTTGGTGCCGAAGTCATTCTTGGGAAAGAACGCGTGGTTTATATACGCGTCATTATTTCGCCCCAAAGATGTGCCGGATGTCCTGCTGTTCAATATGCCGCTTCTGCCGTTTGTGCTTCCGCGCTCTATTGTGACCATTCCTATTTTCTATGAGCTCTCGGCATACCAGAAGCCGGGGATGAAGATGTCATTGCGGGCTATGTTGATGCGCCTGTACCGCTCGTTTGAAAAAGAGGCGGTGCGACGCGCGCGGCATGTAGTAACCGCTTCAACGGGCGTGCAAAAGGAACTTATAGACTACTTTGGCCTGGATGAAGAAGGAGTTTCCGTAACACGCCTTGGCTTTCAAAAGTTTAAAGACGATTCCAGAACCCGCTCGCAATTTGCCGACCAGAAGGGCCACTTCCTGTTTGTCGGTAGGGTAAAGCACAAAAAGAACGTGCACAATATTGTTGAGGGGTTTATTGCTTTCCGAAAAGAGAACCCAGAGGCGTCACAGAAGCTCTTTCTTGTGGGGCTCTATGGCGGAAGCTACTATGAAAACATTGTCGCGAGGGTGCGGCAGGAGCACCTAGAGAAAGACGTCGTCTTTACTGGCTTTGTCAGCGACAGTGATCTCTACCATCTGTATAAGAATGCTGCCGGACTTGTGTTCTGTAGTTTGCAGGAAGGGTTTGGCATGCCGCTCCTAGAGGCGATGGATTTTGGCATTCCGGTTATTACCTCCAGTCGTGCTCCCATGAACGAAGTTGCTGGTGGCGCCGCGTACATCGTAGACCCAGAAGAGCCGTCGCAGATCGCGGAAGCAATGAAGACACTGGCGTTTGATGAGAAAGAGCGACAAGAATTGATCCAGCGTGGGACAAAGCGGGCGAAGGAATTTTCATGGGAGAAGCACGCCCTAGAACTCATGACAATCATTAACAAAAGCATACAGCAATGAAACACAAACGGTCTTTTGCAAAAGAAATATATACCCAAGACGGCATTGTTACGGGAAATATCTTTCCGGATTTGAAAGTTCTCGATGTCGGCTGCGGGCAGAGAAAGCTCAAAGGCGCAATCGGGCTTGATGTCGTTCCAAATTCTGAAGCGGATGTTATTCATGATGTGTCAAAACTCCCCTGGCCGTTCGAAAATGATTCTTTTGACGTCGTATTTACAAACCACCATCTGGAACACGTAGAGAATCCGCTCCAATTTCTTGGAGAAGTGCACCGAATTCTTAAGCCGGGAGGCAGAGTGGTTATCCAGGTGCCGTACTTTCGCCGAGCTGATGCATATACCGATTTGACCCATCGACATTTCTTCACGTCGCGGTCTCTCGACTATGTGATTGAGGGAGCAAAACTCGCCAGCTACCAGTACATCGAGTATCGTTTTAAAAAAATCGGCTTCTGGTACGGGTGGCCTGCCGTGTCGCGAAACCCGATTGTGCAGGTGTTCAAAAATTTCATTACTGAACACCCACGATTCTACGATCAATACCTGTCACTTTTACTGCCGGTGCCGTGTTTAACTTGGGAGCTTGAAGTGATGAAATATAGTCCCTCGGGGCAAGCCCCGCAGTAGTGGACTATTACTAGCTCCTCGGCTCGGAAAGGTAAAAGCTTCGCTTTTACCTTTCACTCCCTGCCTGCCGGCAGGCAGGGCTCTACGTCGCTAATAATCGAGAATAAGGCACTTCCTCCTCAATACGCTTGAAGTTATTGGCGTTCTGGATCATAATGACGGTTCAATTGGAGGTATATCTAGGGAATCATGAATCCCGTACGAAATAGCGTCCTGTACGAAAACCCGCTATATTCCAAGATACGCCAAGATACTATGTCGAGCAATCATTATCAGCATATAAATTGTAGTCCTGACGGAAATGCCGAGCGTTTCCTGCTTCGTTCGGGACTATTTCGTACGGGATGAAACGGGCTTTAATTACAGGAATTACCGGGCAAGATGGCTCGTATTTGGCCGAATATCTCATTAATGAAGGGTATGAGGTGTGGGGTCTCATGCGCAGAACCAGTCTTGATCCGCTCATGCGGATCAATGATCTCGCAGTAAGTCGTCGCATTAAAATCACATACGGCAACTTACGGGACAGCGCGTCCCTTTTGCGCGCGCTCCAAGAAAGCCAGCCCGACGAGATTTACAACCTTGCGGCACAGTCAGACGTCGGTATTTCTTTTAAATGTCCCGAAGAGACCATGGAGATAAACTACCTCGGTCTTGGAAGATTGGTGAATGAGGCGGTGAAAGTAAGTCCGAAGGTGCGAATCTACCAAGCATCGACCAGCGAGATGTTCGGTAAAACGCTTCCTCCACAAAATGAAAGTTCCGCGTTTGCACCGGTAAGTCCGTATGGTGAATCAAAGCTCAAAGCCCACGAGGACTTTGTGAAAGGATACCGAGAGCGACACGGCATCTATATTTGCTCCGGAATTCTTTTTAATCACGAATCACCGCGTCGCGGCGAGCACTTCGTGACGCGGAAAATCACCATCTCTCTTGCCAAGATCAAACTTGGCCTCCAGGACAGTTTCTCCCTCGGCAACCTCGAAGCGAAGCGCGATTGGGGTTTTGCCGGTGATTACGTTCGAGCGATGCATCTCATCTTACAGCAGGATACTCCGGATGATTATGTGGTAGCGAGCGGAGAAGCCCGTTCGGTTCGTGATTTCGTTGAAGCAGGGTGCAAAGCGCTCGGCATGCGGATTTTCTGGAGCGGAGATGGGCTCGATGAGGTCGGCAAGGACGAGAACGGGAAGACGATTCTGACAATCAAAAAAGAGTTTTACCGACCGACAGAAGTCGATTATCTCCTTGGCGATTGTGCCAAGGCAAGACAGAAGCTACGGTGGACTCCGGAAGTAAGTTTTGATGCGTTGGTTGCCATGATGGCCGGGGCCGATATTGAAAAAGCGCGGCGTGAGGCGGGGCTTGTTCCTGCAATGGATTCCAAGGAATTCGTGGCATAGCTCTCTATTGTCTACGCATTTAAAAAACGACTACATCGATTGGAGACGCGTTTATTAGCGACGTAGAGCNCTGCCTGCCGGCAGGCAGGGAGGGAAATGCCAAGGCTTCGCCTTGGCATTTCC
>C687J35174_10003918_pt1 | contig 20225 bp, 32 predicted proteins | sample RifCSPhighO2_01_FD_35174 | JGI IMG/M metagenome (IMG submission 35174) | reverse complement strand
AAGCCGTTTGAGTTTGAGAAGGAGGTATTACTTAAGCACGGTAAATCTGATAGTCTGGTATTGGTAGACCTGATAAATAACCCGGAACACTTACGAGAGCTAATAAAATTGTTATAGAAATGACTTGGATAAAACAAAACTGGGTAAAAGTGGCCATTATCGGGGCACTGGTTTTGGCTAATCTGGTTTTGTTACAACAAAACAGTACCTTGAATTTAGCCTCAATCTACGGTACGGAGGAATGGCTACAGGCGCAAAGTTATGATTCGCGTTTTGACAAAGAAGAGTGGAACAAAAAAATGACTGAGCGTCGCGAAGAGGGTAAAAGATTTTGTGACGAGTATAACTATCCGGGCGGAGCATTAACTAGTTGGCCAAAAGAACCTCTTGAAGCATTTATTGTCTGTAAAAGTGCCAAAAAGATAGGAGATTATGTGGATGTCGTCATTATTTGGAATGATATAAGAAATCCTGATTCTGAATTTGATGCGACAATCGAATATAAAAAAGTAAACAACATAAATCTTGCCACTATAATGGGCGTAATGAGCACGTCGAATTACTATTTCTTTTATGATGACGAATTTTTAACTGACCTGGTTATTAGCAACGACAAAAGACATAATCCTAGTTATAAAATTGTTTCAGATAAATTGAATAATCAGTGGTTTGTTTCAACAAAACTCGGCAATAGTGGTTCTGATACGAGTGAATACATAGACACTTGGTATTGGATAGAAAAAAACGGACCGGAATTAAAGAAAGTTCTTGAATATCCGTCAATCGGCGGTTTTGGAACCGGCTGGGGAATATTTAATGACGATGGGTCGTTAGGAAGCAGTTTTTCGGTTGAAAAGTCTTTTAAGAATATCAGCGGAAATTCCTATGTAGATTTTGACTTCAAGCGTTTATATGAATTCGGGGACGAAGAACTTGTTTCAAATAAAATTTCAATGCGTTATCAATGGGTTCCCGCAGCGAGGAATTTTGCTTACATCTCGGGAAATGCCGGTTTTAAGTTGTCGAATATCAATGGCGCCAATCCCCCGTTATTTATACAAGAAAGAAATGAATGTAACCACAATTCCTGGCTTTTCTGTATATACGCTGATTTTACAAAAGAGTTTTATCAATCGCTTGCCAAAGTTGCCGTTGGATCTGATACCAACAAAAAACAAGCGCTTGCCAAGATTTTGATTTTAGAATTTGATAAAGATGTAGACGAAAAAGTAAAACAGGATTTGGAGTGGTTCAACAACCTACCGGAAGTTAAACAGCTTTTAAATCTCCTTGGCGTAGTCAAGAGAAATCCCACTTTTAACGATGTTGTTTCTACTTGGTGTAATATCGGGAGTTTATACAGAGACAAAGAGATAAAATGGAATGCGATGGTTTCTTCCAATTCTCACACGAGCGGTATCAGGTTCTGGGTTATTGATAAAGAACATCCCGTCGGGTCGCACGAGAAACACGGTCATTTCTGGGGAACATTCCTGGCTAGCGCCGACGACCCTCGTTCTAAAGAAGATTCTTCTAATGACGAGGACGGTCTACAAAAATGGGACGAAAAATGGGATTCCAGTTGGGTCAAATATATTTTGGATGTATTTGGGAATATAAAAAATGGTAGCTGGAATGGCTCAACCATATTTGAAGTAACGGCTACAGTTGATAATGTTATATGTGAAGAAAAAAACAGCGACGGCCTTATCTATAATGACGGAGGATATGTCGAAACTTGGGTTAAAAAAATAAAGAAGTTACGATAAATGAGACACCATGCGAATAAATAATATTGCCAAGTTATTCATTGCAGTCGGTGTATCCGAGCTTGCTGGTATTATCGGTTCGACTTCACTCACCACAAGTCCAAGCTGGTATGCCGGACTTACAAAACCGGCACTTAACCCGCCGGCATGGATATTCGGTCCGGTCTGGACAACCCTATACCTCTTGATGGGTATTTCATTGTGGCTAGTATGGTCCTCCGACGGAGCTACGGATAAAATGCGTTTTAAAAAACGGGCAATCTGGCTTTTTACAATCCAACTGGCCTTAAACGCCATCTGGTCACCAATATTTTTCGGTGCTCAATCTGCCGGCAGTGCATTGGCGGTTATCGTACTCCTGTGGGCCGCCATTGTTTTGACCATTCTAATATTCAGGAAAATCTCCAAAACTGCCGCCTGGCTGTTAGTGCCATATATTGCCTGGGTGAGCTTCGCCTTGTATTTAAACTACGCAATTTGGGTTTTGAATTAATAATATGAAACGAGTTTATATAATTCATGGTTGGGCGGGCTATCCAGAGGAATGCTGGTTTTTGTGGCTGAAAGATGAGATGGAGAAACATGGGATAAAAGCTGAAGTTCCCTTAATGCCCGAAGCTGAAGCTCCCAAAATTGATAAATGGGTTCCCTTTTTGGAAAACCTCGTCAAAAATCCAGACGAGGACACTTATCTTGTCGGCCACAGTATCGGCGTTCAAACAATTTTAAGATACTTGGAAAAAGCTGATACTAAAGTAGGTGGGGTTTTGGCTGTAGCTGGGTGGTATACCCTCACAGATGATGCTTTTGAAGATGAGGAAGATAAAAAGACGGCTCAACCGTGGCTGGATACTCCCATTGATAATGCAAAAGTTAAAAATAATATCAACAAAATAACGGCTATCTTTTCTGATAATGACCCGTATGTTCCGTTAGATAGTGAGAATTTGTTCAAAGAAAGATTGGGAGCTAAAACAATAATTGTAAAAGGTAAAGGCCACATAGGCGGAAGCGATAATATCAAAGAATATCCGCTTATTTTAGAAGAGCTATTAAAACTAATAAACAGTGAATAGCCCTTTAGAGAAAGTGTTTTAAGTGATATACTATAATCATGCAAAAAATAACTACAAAAGTTTTCGTTTGGGCGTCAATTGCTTTTGGTATTGTGGGGCTGTTAATGGTTATAACCACTTCTCCCGAAAGTGACGGTCCCAATGTGTATTTGTTGAAACTTTTATTTACGGCCGTTATCGTCATCTTGGTCTCCTTCGCCTTGACCGTGGCCGGTAGGTACTTCAACAATAAGTCTTAGTCTTTAGTGAAAGGTGTTAGATTCATTAAGGAACCGACGAATGTGGGGCCTTCTACTATTGCTATATTTGACGATACTTGCGGCAACCTGATACAAATTGCCCAGCTTAACTGAATCGTGTATAATAACTGGGATTAAATTAATCTAAAAACATGGCAAAAAGAAATTCAGGGTTGGGAGCAAGCCGTAAGCGCAAGACTCACTCGCCTAAGACAAAGAAACGTCTTGCCGCAAAGAGAGAAATGCTGGCGGCAAGAAAGCGCAGATAGCGTAAAACAGTTTAGGAAGAATTATAATTTTAAGGCATGGATATCTGGACAACCTTAACGTCTAAGCCCGTCCTCATTGGTCTGCATCTTGGATTTGCCATTTTGGGGATTGATGCTTTCCTTTGGCTTTTGGGCGAAGTTGTGGCAAACGCGGGTTCCATGTTTAGACGGACTCTGGCCGCCGTGTTGGGCTTGGCGGGATTTGTCGGTGCTTGGCTGATTGGCGGTTATTATTATGTCAAATATTACGGGCCGATTGTAAAACCAATCATCAAAGCCGGCTCCGCTCCGTGGGCTCATGCCATTGCCATGGAAGCTAAGGAGCACATTTTTCTATTCTTAATTCCCATGGCCGTCACCGCCTTAATTCTTTCACGCTTGTCGCCGGATGAATTGGATACGTTTAAGTTAAAAAACAGTTATATCGCCTTACTAATAATTATCTCGGGATTGGCATTAAGTTTAGGGCTTATGGGTTATATTATTTCCGCAGCGGCGAGGTGGGCATAAAATCTAATGGCTAAAACAGAAACAATCTATACCTCGGCGATGTCGGCAGCGATTACAATTATTGTTGTCGCTTTAATTACGATTCTGGCCGACACAAATCTCGCCTTTAAAACATGGCTGGCCTCATGGACCGGCCATCATTGGGTGACAAAAAGTTTTATAACCGCCATTTTATACCCCCTATTCTTTGTCTTGCTTAGAACGAGAAAACCGCGCGTAAATGATGCAAGAACAGCGACGCTGACTCTAAATCTCGTCGCCATTGCGGGATTTGTTTTAATACTCGCTTTTTACTTTTTCGAATATCTCAAATAATTACTTTTTTGAGATTTGCTGCCAGAGCCAGATGCCGACGAGAACCAGATCCACCAGAACCACGGCCCATGTTATGAAGCCGAGAGATCCGATCCCGCCCATCATGCCCCAGTTTTGATATCCCATCATTATTCATGTATAGCAAAAAAATGTATTTTATGCTACAATACAAGAAATGAAGCTCCTGGCCGTATTAATCATAGGAATATTCGTAATCGCCGGATTTAATCTGGCAACTATGGATCACCATAATGCCTGCCCTTTTGATTCCACGATTGCGTCAGATTGCGCTCTGGTCAGAAGCTCTTTTGATTCTGCGACTTCTCACCTATCAGCTTTTTCTCAGTTGTCTCTGGCCACGATTTTAGTTACATTTTCTCTTTTGCTTTTGCCTATTTTTTTGTTCTTTCTGCGTACATATTCCCATCCCGGGTTATCATTATCTTTCCTTAGAGAAAGATCAAGGAATAACAAGACGCCTCTTGAACAAAGATTGAGGTTTTGGTTTTCTTTGCACGAAAATAGCCCAACTGTCTCTTTAGGGCGCGCATAGCTTTGACTTGAGTCGAAAGTCTGCTTGTTCGCGCCGCAAATCCTTACACAAGGATTTTTTTGTATTTAACACTAAAGATATGAACAAACAAACATTAATTATCATAGCCGGTGTAGTTGTAATCGTGGCCGGATTCATATGGCTGGCGCGGCCGGCGGCAGATACGATCCGAAAAGAAGAGAAAACCGATGCTGTTTCCGATTTTCTGGAAATTCCGGAAAAATACTATGACTTCGGAAACATATCAATGGCCAACGGTAATGTCAGTCACGCATTTAAAGTAAAAAACGCCGGCTCTGAAAAAATTACTCTTGATAAAATGTATACGTCCTGCATGTGCACAAGCGCGGTTATGCAGCTGAATGGAAAAGAGTACGGGCCATTCGGCATGCCCGGCCATGTCGGCATACCGAAAATAAACGCGATGCTCGAGCTCGGCGATGAAGCTGTAATTGAAATCGTATTTGATCCGAATGCCCACGGCCCGGCTGGCATCGGAAAAATCGAACGCACGGTCATTATTGAAAATTCAGCCGGCGGGCCTATCATGTTGAATTTTAGCGCCAACGTCACACCATGAAAAAATTAATATTTCTAATCGCAATAGCGGTAGTGCTGACGGTGCTCGTTTTTGTTCTTAAATCTCCGGTCGGGACAAAAATGGTTTGGAATATCAGCAGCCAAGGCTCGTGGCTGCTGCCTCTTGTAGGCGTCTCTGCGCTGATTGACAGCATCAACCCCTGCGCTTTCTCGATACTACTTCTGACTATCGCCTTTCTGTTCAGCATCGGCAAATTAAGAACAAGTATCCTCAAAATCGGAATATTCTACATTCTGGGAATATTTATCGTCTATCTGTTAATCGGTCTTGGCATTACCCAAACCCTACACATATTCAACACACCCCATTTCATGGCCAGACTCGGAGCGATTCTTTTGATTATCCTGGGAATGATTGGTCTGATTAATGAATTCTTTCCTGCTTTCCCGATAAAATTCCGTATTCCCCATGCCGCTCATCGTAAAATGGCCGAGCTCATGGAAAAAGCTTCTCTTCCGACGGCATTTGGTTTGGGAGTGCTGGTGGGAATATGCGAATTCCCTTGCACGGGCGGACCGTATTTAATGGTCTTGGGACTGCTGCACGATAACTTAACTTACCTTTCTGGAGCCGGTTATCTGCTTCTGTACAACTTAATATTTGTTTTGCCTTTGATTGTAATTTTGCTGATTGCCAGCAATAAAAACATGCTTGAGAGGGTAAAGAATTGGCAAATGAAAGAGAGAAATCAAATGCGCCTTATTGCCGGAATTGCCATGATTGGGCTGGGAATATTAATTCTAAACATATGAGAATAAAAATATGTCTAATCTGCGTGTTAGTGAGCGGACTGTGGCTTATATTGAGCGCGGGTATCGCCTGGAGCTTTCTTGCCGCTGATAAATTAATCATTCCGATTTCATTGCTCATGGGCGGCACGGTTATCGGCATTTCCGATATGGGCCCAAAGAGATTGGCCTGGGCCAACCGCAAGTCTAGGTTATGGAAATTAATTATCATCGTCATCGGCTTTCCTTTGGCATATCTGGCTGTGACAAACATATCCGTCCCGGTTGTTATCGCCGATTTTATATTCCTTCTGGTAATCGCCTCCTTGTTTTTCATTAAGAGAGAACCCGAACATTCTTTACAAGAGAATGTCCGGAAAATAGAAAAACAAATGGAAGAATGCTGTTAAATGAAAAAATATATCATAGGAACATTGGCTCTCGCCTCCGGATTTGCACTTTTTTGGATATGGCTGGGCGGGGTTGGTATTGAGATTAAGACAGCAGGCGTAAGATTGCCTTTTTCTCTGGCTGATATCGGGCCGAAATTAATTGAGTTGGGCGTTATTGATGAAAACAAATATTCGAGCCCCTATTTAACCAGACAGTACGCACCTCTGGAAATATCAAGCGAAAACAGCCGAGATATCCTAAACATATTATGGGGTTTCGGACTGGCGAACAAAAATGAAATACTAGAAACGGGCCCAATGGCGGATCCCAAATACGGCGGGCCGGAAGGATTTGCCTCCACCGGCGGCTGGACAATCGGCACTAACCATCCCATGTCTCACTATTCAAAACACGATATTGTGACGCTGAACGCCCAACAGCAGAAGCTAGTGAATTCTGTTTCCAAAAGAATATTCCGGCCCTGCTGTCCCAATCCCGCTTACTTTCCCGATTGCAACCACGGTATGGCCATGCTTGGCCTCCTGGAATTGATGGCCCACAACGGTCTGGATGAAAAAAATATGGAACAATACGCGCACAAAGTAAATGAAATGTGGTTTCCCGAGTTAAGGCAAAATTCGAGCTGCGCGGTATAATTATATGACAAAGCTTGACATGTTTGGTATAATAAAAATAAGAGGGAGGTGGTTCATTTGAAGAAGTGGATGTTGCGTGCGGTGGCTCATTGTTCGGAGGGCTGCTGTACCAAGGGGCGGTGCTCCCGCCGCCCCGCTTTAAATTTAATTAAATTAAAATAATATGATTAATACAAAACATTTATTAAAAGTGTCGTCAGCTTGGATTTCGATTGTCTATATTATCTGCTTTGTCGGTGTGGCCATGTTCCCAAGCATCAGAACAGATTTTATGACATACGGCTTGCATACGAGAATGATGCTGGGCGATAATCTGGTAACATTGAACACGTTTATTTCCGGTTTAATTATCTGGAATATTATAGGATTGCTTGGAGTATGGCTTTTTGCCGTGCTATTCAACGGAATTAAAAAGTAACATCCGGGCTTAATCGCTAATCAAAAAACCGTCCTGAGTTTGGCGAAGGGCGGTTTTTTGATTCTTAGAGTCTTTCCAATGTTTTCAGAGTGCGTTCGGGAAAATATAGAAATAACAGGCCGATAATAATGCCAATTACCGCCGTAATGACATGGCCGCCGCCAAAAAGCCAATTATCAAGCAAGTCCAGCAAAATCCATATCCCCCGCCAGACCAGGACCAAGCCGATGGCGATAATGATACTTTTACTGAAATAGTGGAGTCCGAAGTTATTGGCCATGCTTATATTTTAAATAATCCCCACATTTTTACAATACCATGCTCATCCAATTTTTATTTTCCTTCTGTTATCATTGAATAATGCGAAAAATTATAATTTTGTCTGCCTTGGTTGTGGCGGCCGCGGTTATGGGTTTTATTACGATAGCGGACGATATCGGCGAAATACCGTTATCCGAACCCATTTCATCTTCTTCGCCATCGCCGGCATATTCCGTACAGCCGACGAAAAGTGTCAGCCCGACCCCCGTATCCGAAGCGAACATATTAATCCGCAATGTTCCCTTTACGCCCCAAGCTCCGACCGGTAATTGGAGCGATGAAAGACAGCAAGACGGCTGCGAGGAATCCTCGGCATTGATGGCCGTGGCCTGGGCCAAAAATGAAAAATTACCGACATCGGCTGAAGTCGAAAAAAAGATTATAGCAATATCAAATTACGAGCAGCAGATATACGGAGAATTTCACAGCACCAACGTCAGCGATACTGTCGAAAGAATATTCAAAGGATACTTAAAGTATAACAATGTCGAGGCTAGATATAATATTGATAAAAATGACATAATTGATGAGTTAAAAAAAGGAAATCTCGTAATCGTGNCCTTGAACGGACAAAAAATAGGAAACCCCTATTACACGCCGCCGGGACCCTTGGAGCATGAGCTTGTCATCAAGGGATACGATCCGGCCAAAGACCAGTTCATAACAAACGACCCAGGAACAAGACGCGGTGAAAATTACCATTATCCGGCAAACACGCTCATGGCCGCCATATACGACTACCCGACCGGGCACAGAGAACCCGTTTCCAGAATAATCAAAGCGATGATTGTGGTATCAAGGTGATATTTTTCTCACGGTATATTCATGCAGTTGGGGTAATAATATGGGGAGTAATATTGATGCGGTTAATTCGTCTTTATATACAGGTCGAGGACGAAAAACAATAACCTAGCGCGTTTGAACAACGCGCTAAAAACAAATGAGATCATTAGCAACTGCTTTGCTCATCATTGCCGTCATATGGGGCGGATGGTATGTATGGTCCCAGCGCGGGAATGATGAAACGGCGGTAGCCACAGAAACGCCATCGCCGACATTCTTCAGGGGTGAAGGAGGGCAAGATATAGAAAATGAGTCTGTTCCTTTTGATCAGGATATGGAAAGTCCTGTTCCAACGCCCACGCCGATTGTTATATTTCGGACTGTGACTCCACAACCGACCCCAACGCCTGTGTTGGCCTTCAGAGCCGTAAGTTCACTGAATGGATCGGGCCAATTTGGAGTAGCTTTGATATCAGCCGACGTGAACGGCAATGCCAAAGTCTGGTTCAATGTAAACGGTTCGCCGGCGGGAGTTTTGCAACCTGCATTCATATATTTAGGCACTAACTGTATGACTGCGGATGTTCTTGGATTCAGACTGGAACCGCTCTTCGACGGCAGTTCCACGACAACGCTAAATATTAAGGCCTCCAATCTTTTGGCCGGAAATTATGTAATTGTGATACATAAATCGGCTGATGAAATGGAAACCAGATTCGCTTGTGCCCAAATATAGCAATTTAAAACCACCGGCATTTCTGCCGGCGGTTTTAAATTATCTCGCCTGGCTTTTCCACCAAGACACTATATACGTCGCCGTTTCGCTCACTTTCAAAGCGGTTGTGGAATTTCCAGTCCGAACAAAAAAGTTCTCGCTATCATCGGCCCGAAGATATGCCGGCTTATCCGCCGGATACACGCTAACCAAACAAACATCTTTCTCTTTAATATTTTCAAACTTCATATGGACATAGCGGCGGAAATCAGCCCCCACTGACTGCATGAATATATTATTGAAATGATTTTCGAATCCGTCGCGATTAGGTTTGCCCAAGGATTTGTAATCATTCTCCACGCCTTCAACTTCGCCAAAGTCACTGACTCCGATTATCAACTGTCCGCCTTCTGAATTTAAAAATGCGGTCACGGTTTTTAAAACTCCTCTCTCCAAATTTTTATTGACTCGGTTTTCTCTGACATCCCATCTGAATGTTGATTTGAATTCAAGCTTCGAGTGCTCCCCTAAATTCAGCAATTCCGGAATATTTTCGGAAAATTTTATTTCTGTGGAGTCGCGGCGCAGAATTTTCAAAACAGATTCAATTGAATTTCTGTATGTTTTCGGATTGGCGACCATCGGCATTGATATGATATTCTCTGTGCCATCTTCTCGAATCATTATTTTCCCGTACGGCACAAGCCAGGAAAGAAGGCCCTCGGACATAAACACGGAAACGGGGTGGGATATTTTTTTAATCGTTCTCTTTCTCAATATCATGCCCCAAGCGTGAACCACCTTGTCGTTACTGACATAATATCTGTCCCGAGACCAGCGCAGAAATACGATGATGAATATCAATGCTTCGACAAAAACGATGCCGGCCAACTGGGCAATCTGATACGGAAGAAACGCCGTTAAATTGAATTGCCTGTATATCTGGGCATAGTTCGTTAAAATGGCCAGCATGAAGAAGATGGCCACGGCTAAACCTTCTATGACAAGAAAGTTTCTCAATATTACAATCGGGCTTATTTTTATTACTATCTGTCTCATTTAATATTCTTAAAATCCCGTATTACCTCTTCAGCGTGAATCTCGGGTTTGACGTTCTCGTATATCTTGAATATTTTTCCGCCGGGAGCGATTAAAAAAGAGGTTCTCATGATGCCCATATACTCCTTGCCCATAAATTTCTTTTTGGCCCAGACTCCGTATTTTTTTATGACTCCCTTTTTCTCGTCTGCCAGTAAAGTGAACGGCAAACCGTATTTATCCCTGAATTTTTTGTGGCTTTTGACCGAATCCGCGCTTATTCCAAGAACCGTGATTTTCAGTTTCTTGAAATCTGGCAGATTATCTCTAATCATGCAAGCCTCTTTGGTGCATCCCGGCGTGTCGTCTTTGGGATAGAAATAAAGCAAAACCCATTTGTCTTTGTAATCTTTCAGAGAATGCGATTTTCCGTCCTGGTCTGAAAGTTTAAATTCCGGCGCTTTGGATTTGATTTTTAGTTTCATAAAATGAAGCTGATTTGCCAGTAAAAGGCATTTTAAGGCCATTTTATCAAAAATTAACCCTAGCTTCTATTGCTTCTAATTATACCGCAATTATTCACCGCTAAACATTGGGATGCCCAAGCGCCTTCTTTTAGTTTCACCCAGAAACATATTTTGCTTGCGTTCCGGTATATCGCCCCGATCTCCAAGATGTTGACTGTATTTATTGGCCAGAAAGCTCGATGCGAGATAGAGCTTGTGCTTGCCGTACTTTTTATTGACCGCATCCACGGCCTCATAGAGTTTTTTCTTTTCAGTCATCTTTATGGCATCGCCGAATAAATCTAATTGGGCTGTCTCATCTTCTTGAAGCCCCAGTAATATTACACTCGTAGCCCGATACTCTGTCTTCGAATAAAAAAATTCGTCGAAATGCTCGTCAGCCAATTTAATTAGGTCAGCTGGAATGGCCGTTAAGCGAGAAAGCTTTAACTCTAAGCCGGTATGCCTGAAATCTTGCTGTCTAAGATAAAAGGCCACCCCGCTGGCCGCAAGGTTATACCGCCTGGCTTTGATGCAGGCATTTTCAATATTTTTTGAAAGCTGGGAAAAAACATACTTTCTGTCCCTAGAAGGCGGAGTAAACGTTTTGGTCTTTCCGATAGTGTAATAGTTAGTTTTAGGTTCGGTTTCTAACTGAAAGACATACTCGCCATTCAGTTCTCGCCAGATCTCTTGAAAAGGCTTGCTCAAATTTGTCTTGATCCAATCCCAATGTTTCCTCGCAAAATGCAGTGCAGTAAAAATTCGATGCCGTTCTAAAAAAGAAGCCGTATTAGAGCCGATGCCCCAAATCTTTACGGCCGGCAGCTTCTCGAGATAGGTTGGAATGTTTTGATAAGGAATGATGGTTAGACCCGATGGCTTTTTCCATTTTGAACCAAGCTTAGCGATAGATTTATTGACTCCTAAGCCGACAGAGAAGGTAAAACCTAAAGCAGCATCCAAGTCTCGTTTAATAGATTCTGCGATTTCAGGATAACCCATTTGTAGCGTCCGCCGCATGCCTGTTATATCAGCAAAGCATTCATCAATTGAATATTCTTCAACTTCAGGAGTATATCGCCTGACTATCATAAAAAAACGCTTTGATAGCAGGCTATATGTTTCATAATCAGAAGGAAGCATAACTACACCAGGACAAGTCTTCTTGATTTCGTGTAGACTCATTCCACGAGTTATACCAAGAGCCTTAGCTTCATAGCTTATTGAAGCGGCTATGCCGCGCTCCTTGCCCGTTATCACGGGCTTGCCTTGTAATTTAGGATTGCGAGCCTGCTCGCAACTAGCAAAGAAGGCGTCGCCATCAATATGAATTATTGCACGGGGAAAAGAGCTTATATGAGACATATTAAAATTTGTACTTTCTGATAACCGAGACTAAGACAGCCGCTACTTTAAGCTCTTCATTCGGATATATCAACCCGTACTTTTTATTTGCCGCTTCAAGATATACTTTGCCATTCCTCTTCCTAAAATACTTCAGCGTCCATTCACGATCTATTTCAGCCAAGACAATATCGCCGTCTTTTGCCTGCCTGCCTCTTTCAACTAAGGCCATATCGCCGTCCATAATGCCTGCTCCACTCATTGAGTCGCCCTTCACCTTAAAGAGATAGGTCGCTTCTTTGTTTCGGATAAGATAGTCATCAAGGTTCATTGTGTTCGAAATTTCTTCTTCGGCCGGACTTGGCCAGCCAGCCGCTACGGTTCCCAGAATGGGCAATTCACTAAAGATGGCAGTGGGTAACAATCTACCGCTAGCATCTTTTCCTATGAGGCCTTGATCNAAAAGCTTGGCGGNAAATTTATATGCAGGACTCTTAGATTTNAGACCAAAAAGCTTAACCAGTTCTCCGTAACTAGGCATTCGCTTGTGCTTTCGATAAAAGCTGATTAGTTGCTGGAAACGGTCTTGAGACATAACCACAGTATAGAGAACGTTCGTTCTCTGTCAATTTACATCTGTGGAAAAAGAGGATAAGAAGGATTCATGGCCCTAAGTACCAGGTATACAGCTTTCGTCCCTGTCACCAAGTCTTGGCTGCCGATAGTCAGAAATAATTTCACTGATCTTGATGCCCTTTTCTTTAAGGAACGGGAATAGAACTTCTTTATCGAAGTTTATTGAAGGACGAATTTTGTAATGCTTACCGCCCTCGGCGGTAAAGTCATTTTGTAAGTCTACAGACAGAAATTGATATCTCATGTATTTTCTAAGGGGTAAATATCAAAAGCCACTTCTTCGTAGGGATGTACTTTCTTCATTGCCTCGACCACTTGTTCCAGTTTTGCTTTTTCGCATACAAACTCAATTCGTTCTTCTTCAACAACTTCAGATTTTCCAACTTCTCCTATCATTGGGTTAGCTCCTTGTAACGGCAAGAAGCGACCCTGTCCTTTTGATGAGAAAGAACAATGACTATAGTTTCCAATTTTTCCAGCTCCAGCATCGCCGACAGCTTTTCTTACCGCGTCGGAGTGGATCTCTGGAACAAATACTACGATTTTTACTTTTTCAGTATTCATGAATTATGTTGCTGTATTTTAAATACATGCGTTTCTTTTGGTGCTGATTCTTCTGATAGCTCTAGTAATTCAGAGTTCCCAAAATGGAACATGCTGAGTACTTCTTTCCAGTCCAAATTATAGTAGGCAGTATAAATCATTTTCCCGAAATCGCCATGTGTCACAAGTAGAATGTTCCCGGCTTTGTGTTTTGTCTTGAGTATGTCTAATAACTTATTCGCCCTTTCAATAAGTTGCGGGAATGTTTCAGCGCCATCAGGATTTAAAAAGTAGCAAATGGTATCGGTTTGAAAAATATCAGGAGAGCAGACATCTTTTATAGTGTTCTGCAGTTTTCCGGTCATGATGCCGAAATCTCGCTCAATTAAATCAGCGAGTGGTTCTGGTTTTTTGATGTCTAGCGTATCCGTAATTATTTCGGCTGTTTTATATGCCCGCTGAAGTGGCGAAGTATAGACGTGGTCAAAATGGATACCCGTATCTTTAATCTTGTTGGCCACTTCGTTGGCCTGTTCAATCCCCTTTTCAGATAGTGGCTCATCCCTTAAACCATTCAAAATACCATTTGCATTGTCTTTGTCTTGTCCATGTCGAGCTAAATAAATTTTGAGCATATTTATAGAAAATCTATTTGTTCCTTAGGGATATCCTTGGAAATAGCATAATCAGTTATTTCTTGATAAGTCTTTTTGTCGTCTCGCTTAAAAACATAAATTCTGCCGCCTTCACCGTCGTCGGCACCAAAGGCACAGATGACCGTATCCCTATCATTAGCGAGCCAGCCATCCATATACCAAGGAGATGGACCCTCGTAATGTTTTATCATAGCTTTCTGGATTTCTTTGATTTGACTAAATGGAACTTGAACTTCAAGTAATTGATTCCAATTAGGATCATCGGCAAATATTTGCAAAACTTTTTGAGGGAAATTTGCAATACAAGACTTATCAATTAATGCGCCCTCGACAACCCTTATCACACATTGTTCGTTTGGTTGTAATTCCATTACGGCCATAATAGCTTAAAAACTGGGAGATTTAAAGATATGGCGACTCGATTATAAAACCACCGAATTCGGTGGTTTTATAATCTTGATTTTAACCCTACTCGGACGATTATATTTACTATAATTCTCTAGTCCACACCTGGGAAAGTCTACCGCTTAATTCCGTAATAGTCCCAGCCCTTTCAAAACCAAGTTTATCATAAAATGGCCAGCTTTCTTTCCACCGATTAGCGCTTAATACCATCATCTCTGAGTAACCTTTCTGTCTACAAATCTCTATGATTTTATTCACCAGACTTTTGCCAACTCCCAGATTCTTTTCCAATACAAATAAAGAGTAGAGTTCTACTGAATTATCCGTCTTAGCAAGTGGCAACAATCTGACATGTGGTTTTCTAGTTCCAATTACACCGATAACTTTTGTATTATTTTCAGCCACCAAATAGTAATAATCCGAACCCAAGCTTTCTTTTGTCTGGTCGACATAATCTTCGACTTTTTTGGTAAAATAATCTACATCTTCGTCCTTCGGACGACCAGACTCTTCATCAATATATGATTTAGAATAAATATTTCGTATTTCTGTTATATCTTCTTTTTTGACGTTTCTAATTTCCATATTATAAAACTTTGACGCTCCTCGGAAGCCTAACCTGTCTCAACGTAGCTGCCGGCCAGGGACTCGAACCCCAATACCATCCTCCAGAGGGATGTGTCCTACCATTAGACGAGCCGGCAATTATTAGATTCTACAATAAAAACTATGTTAAATCAATTGAAATCTGGCAAGAAATATGAATACTTATGCCAGTACATTGGAGAAAAAACATGGCAGTTCAGCCGAAATCAAAATACCGTTATCACTATGATGAGATGAAGGAACCTTTTGATCTAGCCGTCAGAGACGCCGGAATCCATATTTGGCATGGGAGTCTCCATAAAGAAATTCTTTTTGATGCTGCTACGGCAGACAAAAAAATCTATTGGTTTGAGATTCCGACATACATGCTTACATCAAAAATCGCAGCTTCGATAAAAAAATCCGGTTTTATCTTTTCCGATGTTAAAAATTTTCTCCGCGAATTAAAAAAATTAGACGCCGCCGGCGAGATTATTTTCGGACGCCCTTATGTCTGCATGTTCACTGCCGAAGATGGCGGACAAGCTGGCACCGGCCTTGGCGCTATTGTCGCGCTTTACAATCATATTCAGCCAAGCTTGTCAGCCCTTCCATGCGGGGATGGCTGGGGCCGGTCATGTTTATTTGCAGTTTGCGCTCCCTGACCGGGAGCTTTTTCTTCATTGCATATTTTAATACATGTGATATACCGCATGCATGATTAAATATTTTGCGGTTGCAATATTGGTTGCCGCTTCGGTCTTAATTCCGGCTTCGGCTTTTGCCGGTTACGGCGGATACTCATATCCGGCGTATCAGTATGGCCAATACGGATACCCGTCGTACGGCTATCCGTCGTATGGTTATCCCTATGGTTTCAGGGATGATTTGGGGCTATTGGTCAATAGCCACGTGCAGATGATAAATCATTATGTGGCCCAATTTCCCCGTTATTATCCCAATTATCCCATCCAGCCGTGCTGGTACGGAGGATGTTATTGGGCTCAGTGGTAATCAAAAAGCGCCCTTCGACAANCTCGGGGCGCTTTTTGATTTAACGGGCTATATTTTTAAAAATTTTCGGATAGCTATAAGGCTCGAGGCCGTTCCCAGCAGAACTCCGGCCAGCAGAATCAAGAATATATATTGAAAGAAGTTGGATATGAAATAACTGATTACGCTCACCTCCGGCATAAGGGAGGCAATTCGAGGCGATATTATATACGCCATCGGATAAAACAAGACCGCTGTCACTCCGGCCGCGATTACGCCGTAGACGGCGCCCTCAACCAGATATGGAGCTTTAATCTGCCAATTTGACCCGCCCACCAGCCTCATTATTTCTATCTCCTGCTTTTGATTATATATAGTCAAGCGTATGGTATTGAATGTCACCAGAACGGCTATCACCGCTAGAACCAATGTGGCCAGAAGCCCCCAATTCTTTAAACCGCCGGCAATTCCCTCAACCCTCTGTATCACAGCCTCATTTTCATAATAGTTTATCTTGTCGATTAATGTCCGGTATTTGTTGCCTTCCAACGCATTGGCTATTTCCGCGTACTTGGATGTATCTTTGGCTTTAATATTCAGAGAAGCCTGGAGGGGGTTTTCGGCCAATTCGGCCAGAGAATCTTGTATCAATGCGTCGCCGGCATGGCGGGCCTTAAAATCGGCAAGGGCTTGCTCCCGGGAAATATATGTCACGCTTTTCACGTTCGGCATCGCTTCGACGTCTTTTTTAACTTCCAATATTTCATTCTCGTTGGCATCCTGCTTGAAATACGCACTGACATCAACTTTGTCTTGTAGGCTTGACACTATCTCGTCGGATAAGAAATTAACCGTCATTAATCCTGAAAACAGAATCAAAACCAGGACCATAATTCCTGTGGTGCCGATGCTCGTGTAAGTGTTGCGCCGGAAATTAGTCCAGGCGACNTCAAATATTCTCTTTATTTTTTTCTTCATATCACGTATTTGCCCTGCTCCATTTGGTCTCTGACTATTTTACCCGTGTCCATAGTTATTACCCGNCGGCCTATGGCGTTTACGACTTCGTGATCATGGGTCGCCAATATTATCGTCGTTCCCAGTTCATTTATCTTTGTTAATAATTTTACCACATCGTATGTATTAACCATGTCCAAATTTCCTGTCGGCTCATCGGCCAGTATTACTTTGGGTCTGTGAATTAAAGCTCGAGCCACGGCTAATCTTTGTTTTTCGCCTCCCGAGAGTTGATGCGGAAAGTTGTTCATTTTATCGGCCATCCCGACGATGCCCAATACTTTAGGCACATCTTCGGCAATTTCTTCCGGCTCGACGCCGCAAACTTCCATTGCAAAAGCTACGTTTTCAAACGTGGTCTTGTTGGAAAGCAATTTAAAATCCTGGTAAACCGTTCCGATTTTTCTGCGTAAATACGGAACTTCACTTTGGGGAAGATCATTAAGATTCATGCCTTCCACGGTTACAACGCCTTCGGTCGGCTTTAATTCGTGAGTGAGAAGTTTTAATAACGTCGACTTGCCTGCTCCAGAAGGTCCGACCAAAGACACGAATTCTCCATGCTTAATATGCAAATTGATTTCGTCTAGAGCCTTGAATTCTCCGTTTCCTTTCACATGGTAAACGGCGGAAACATCTTCAAATTTAATCATTATCTATAAACTTGTCCAAGTCGCCGTCCAGAACTTTATCGGGTTGCGATGATTTAATTCCGGTGCGGTGATCTTTAACCATTTGATACGGATGCAGAACATACGACCTTATCTGGTTCCCCCATTCTATGGATCCGGGCTTGGCTTTCAATTCCGATATTTCTTTGACATGCTCTTCCTCCATTTTGTTTATGAGCCGAGAATATAAAATCTGCAATGCTTTTTCTTTATTCTGGGCTTGAGATCTTTCTGATTGGACTGCCACGGAGATTCCTGTCGGTATATGAGTGATTCTGACCGCCGTCTCCAGCTTATTCACGTTTTGGCCGCCGGGGCCCGATGAGCGGAAAGTGTCAATTCTTAATTCTTTGTCTTCAATTTTTACTTCTCGAGCTGATATCTCCGGCAATATTTCCACCAAGGCAAATGATGTGTGCCTTAAATTTTTTGCCGAGAAAGGGGATATTCTTACCAGCCGGTGGACGCCATTTTCTTTTTTTAACGCATCATATGCGCCTTTGCCGGAAATTTCAGAGGCGGCGCTTTTTAAACCCTTCTGTTCCCCCAATGATTCATGCAAAACAACCATGTTCCAGCCTTTCTTCTGAATATACCGCTGATACATTCTAAAGAGCATGCCGGCCCAATCTTGAGCGTCCACNCCTCCAGCCCCAGAGAAGATGTATAAAAGGGCTTTATTTTTGTCATATTCCGCCACTCGGGAATTATACCAAAAAAACAAGCTTATTCAAACAACTGTAAATATTTTTCACGCTCGATTCACCACAGAAGGTTATTCTATGTTCTATGGGAATCAAAACAAATGCAATAACCTTTGCGGCCGTAATCATTTTTTCATCACAAACGGCGTTCGCGTCTACGGCCGGAGAAAATACTTATGACATCAGCGGCAACTTAGAACCGATTATGGACCCGGCGATTGCGCCAGATAACATCATGACTTCTAATGTTGAAATGCTGCAAAAAAGGATAGAAATAGATTTAAGCGAGCAGACATTAAGCTACTATTACGGCCACCATTATAAAGTTGATGAGTTTAAAATATCTTCAGGTCTGCCCAAAACGCCTACTCCTACGGGTGAATTTGAAATAAAAGATAAAATCCCCGTCAAAGCTTACCGCGGCAGAGATTATTATTTGCCGAACACTCTTTGGAATTTGAAATTCATCGACAGCGGATATTATATCCATGGCGCTTACTGGCACAACAATTTCGGTCAGCCCATGAGCCACGGCTGCATTAATGTCCCTTATTCAGAAATGGAAAATCTATATGTTTTCGCCGATATCGGCACGAAAGTCATTATCAAAAAATAACTTTATGAGATAACCAACATCACTGGAGCCGCCTCCCAGATTTGCACTGGGGGTCTTCGCTTTACGAAAGCGCTGCTTTACTACTAAGCTAAGGCGGCAATTGTATTAATTTTACCAGAAATTAAGCGAACAAAAAAGGCCGTGTGGCCTTATTTAGCTCCCCAAATTCCTGACCTTAATCTTTGACCAATCTGTTTTCTTCTCTCGACTTCGTCCAGAATGTCTTTGAATATTCTTTCTAGAGGGTCATAAAAAATTCCCAATGTCCAATTTCCGGCATGGCGCGAAGTAAAAAAACGATGACTGCCATGAAAATGTTTAAATGCCCATGTCGCAACTTTACGGCCTTTTTTCTTGACTTCAACTTTGGCTCCAANCTCATGAAAACCGCATATGANGCAAATTTTTGTGTATGATACGATCTTGCCGGATCTTACTTTTTCCCATTCTACATGAAATAGGTGGCGGCATATTCTTTTTAATTCGACAATTTTTTGAGCCCGGCTCTTAAATTGAGGATTGTTCTTNTTATCAATTATTTCCTGATGTAAACTTCTATCTTCTTCCGGGACAAGGGTACAAATTAAGGCTGGGGACATTGCATTTATCATTGCAGCTTCATGGCGCCGTGGAAATGCAATAAGTTTTCCTGTTTCCATAGTGCTCTCAAGTAACTGATGAAATTTTACATGGCAGAGTGAAAATTTCAAGGAGCGGGATACGGGAGTTGAACCCGTGTCTTAACCTTGGGAAGGTCACGTTAGACCGCTTAACTAATCCCGCTTGAAAATATTTTTAATTTTTTGCCAAAATGAATAATCGCCTTCTTCGGACTTGCTGGCGATAGTTTCTTTGTTTTTATCTTCATAAAAGAAAACGACCTGCTCTCCGATTGATTTATAGTTCAACTTTATCCTCGCTTCCTTATCCAGAAATCCGGGATTATTCAAATTGGCAATATACAGTTCAAGGGCCCGGTTAGTTTTTTCGATATCGGAGGCTTTTGATTCCAGTCCCGATATTTCAGAAGCCAGCTCTTTTTTCCTGTCGTCGAGCTTCAGTAAGTTAACGCCGAGCCAAAAAATCATAATAATCAACGCCGCTGTTATTATTTTCAATGGAAGTATGTTTCTCATATCAAAAAAATCTGTTAATATCCAAT
>C687J35174_10003914_pt1 | contig 20232 bp, 19 predicted proteins | sample RifCSPhighO2_01_FD_35174 | JGI IMG/M metagenome (IMG submission 35174) | reverse complement strand
ATGCAGTTTAGAGTCCCACAATTTTTAGACATAGAAGACAAAATATTCGGTCCTTTTACCTTTAGTCAATTCGTATACCTCGCCGGTGGAGGTGGGCTTTGTTTTATTATTTTTAAATTGCTCGGTTTTCTGGTGGGACTAATTCCAATGCTCATCATAGCCGGATTCGCGCTGGCTCTTACATTTTACCGTCCGAATGAAAAGCCTTTTATTCACCTTTTGGAATCCGGTTTCAAATTCATCGTGGGCAATAAATTATATATCTGGAAAAAAGAACAAAAAACAATCAAGGTAGCCGAGGTCAAAGTAGCTATGCAAAAAGGAGAGGGTGAAGAAAAAAATATTCCCACTTCTATGGAGCCGAGGTTGGGTAGAAGCAAACTGCGAGACTTGGCTTGGAGTTTGGATGTGTTGGACTTAAAAAAAGAACAGGAACAAAATAAATAATATGGCACTCAGCGCAAAATCAACTCAAGAATTTGTACCAATCAAGGAAGTCCGTGATGGTATTATCCTACTAAAAAACGGCGAACTCCGCGCGATTGTGCTCGCAAATTCTATCAATTTGTCCTTGAAGTCTTCCGACGAGCAGAAAGCGACTATTTTGCAATTCCAAGCATTTCTAAATACTTTGGACTTTCCAATTCAAATGACAGTGCAATCAAGAAAGCTTGATATCCGCCCCTATCTTCTCCTTTTGGAAAATAGAATGAAAATCCAAAATGAACCGCTCCTAAAACTTCAAACAAAGGAATACATAGAATTTATCAGAAATTTCACCGAATCAGTAAGTATTATGACCAAAAACTTTTTTGTGGTTGTGCCTTATACTCAGCTCAGTCTGGGCGGAGATACTTCAATGTTAAAAGGGATATTTTCTAAAAAGAACAAATCGCAAGCGCGCCTGGAAGCGGAAATGAACTTTGAAGAAAAAAGGTCCCAATTAGAAGAGAGGGTAAGTGTAATCCAACAAGGGCTCAATAGATGCGGAATAAAGAGCGCTCAACTTGGAACCGAAGAGGTAGTGGAAGTATTTTATAAAGTTTTCAATCCGGGGGAGTTGGAAGGGAAAATCCAACTAGAGCAATAAATTTTAAAAAGTAAAAAATTATGGGAATTCTTGATACATTATTCAAAAAAAAGAAAACAGGAGTAGAAGCAAATGCTTCTGTGGTGACGATACTGCCGGAAGAGATTCACGAGTCGGCAACTTTGGAGCTCCAAGACGTGATTGCGCCATCAGCGTTAAAGATCGGCCCGAAATCGCTCGACCTGGGGGATAAAATAGCTCGCACTTTCTTTATCATATCGTATCCGAGATACCTCACAGACAATTGGTTCTCACCGATTATCAACTTGGATAAAATTTTTGATGTTTCAATCTTCGTCCACCCTATAGATACCTCGCTTGCGCTTCGGCAATTCCAGAAAAAAGTGGCCGAGGTGCAAAGCCAGATAAATATACGCGAGAGCAAGGGAATGGTCCGGGACCCAATGCTAGATACCGCCTACCAAGACTTGGAAACCCTGCGAGATAATTTAATTCAAGCTCAAGAGAAATTATTTGATGTAGGGGTGTATATTACTGTCTATGCAGACAACGATTTGGACCTTTTTAAAATTGAAAACGAAATAAAATCAATCCTAGAGTCTCGCCTCATCTATATAAAACCGGCGCTCTTCCAGCAAGACCAAGGTTTTAAATCAGTTATTCCTATTGGCACCGATTTGTTGAGNGTCCACCAAAAATTAAATTCGGANCCACTCTCCAGCATCTTCCCGTTCATTTCTTTTGACTTAACNAGTGAAAAAGGAATACTTTACGGCATAAACAGGCATAATTCTAGCTTGATACTTTTTGACCGATTCTCTCTAGAGAACTATAACTCTGTGACTTTTGCCAAATCAGGCTCGGGAAAAAGCTATGCTACAAAACTAGAAATTTTAAGGTCTTTGATGTTTGACATCGATGTCATCGTGATAGACCCGGAGCGGGAATACGAATATTTGGCTGAGACAGTCGGAGGAAGATATTTCAATATCTCACTTTCTTCCGACCACCATATCAATCCTTTTGATTTGCCAATACCGCGTGAGGATGAAACAGCTGAGGATGTGCTTCGCTCAAACACTATTAATCTAGTAGGACTTTTTAGATTGATGCTCGGAGGTCTTACTCCAGAAGAAGATTCCATAGTAGACCGCGCAATTTCAGAAACTTATGCCATCAAAGATATCACTCCCCAGTCAGATTTTTCAAATATAGAGCCTCCGCTCCTTTCTGACTTTGAAATGGTGCTCTCCGGAATGGAAGGGTCCGACTCTGTAGTGCAGAGACTTATAAAATACACTAAGGGTTCTTGGTCAACTTTTATCAATAGACCCTCAAATGTGGATATTAACAAAAAATTCGTGGTTTTCTCGGTGCGTGATATGGAAGATGAATTAAAACCGGTCGCAATGTATATCGTCACCCATTATATTTGGAATACTATCCGCAAAAATTTAAAAAAAAGACTCTTGGTAGTGGACGAAGCTTGGTGGATGATGAAATCCGAAGATACCGCCTCTTTCCTATACTCCATGGCAAAGAGAGGCAGGAAATACTACTTAGGGCTTGCCACTATTACTCAAGACGCGGCAGATTTTATGAAGTCTCCCTATGGAGTGCCGATAGTCACCAACTCTTCTATCCAGCTTTTACTAAAACAATCGCCTTCCACAATTGAAGTACTGCAGAAAACCTTCAATCTGACTGACGAAGAAAAATATCTGCTTTTGGAGTCTGGGGTAGGAGAAGGGATATTTTTTGCCGGACTCAAGCATGTAGCTATAAAAGTTGTTTCTTCATATACCGAAGACCAGATAATTACCTCCGACCCTTCACAAATATTATCCATAAAGGCCGCCAAGGCAGAGCTCGATAAAGTGGAACCGGCGCAAAAAGCATGAGCAAGATGACCAAAAATGTTATGATAAAAGAAATGATACAAAAAATACTAATATTAAATCTCTCGCTTGTCTTTATGTTCTTTTTCGTGTTCGGAGCAAACTTTGCTTTGGCCCAAATAAAAAACACCGACATAGTGCTAGAAATTTCTCCGAAGAATCCAGCTCCAAATCAAAGTGTAAGAGCTATCGTGAACACCTCCACCACAGACTTGAAAAAAGCTTATATTTCTTGGTCTGTAAACGGAGAAAAATTGAGCGCCGGAATCGGTAGAGATTCTTTCTCTTTCAATATGGGAAGTGGCACTTCTTTCACAGAACTCGCGGTAACCATAGACATGACAAACGGGCAAAGTGTCGTAAAAACTATTAACATATCCCCAGCAGAAGTAGACTTGCTTTGGGAAGCATATAATTCCTACGTTCCTCCTTTTTACAGAGGCAAGGCCCTAGTCGCTTCTGAAGGAACATATAAAGTGGTAGCCATGCCGAGTGTTTCAGGAACTAATGGGAAAATAAGCAGTAATAATCTTTCTTACGCGTGGAAGAAAAACTATAAGGCACAGCCTGATGATTCTGGCTGGGGCAAAAGATTTTTAATCTTAAAGCATAGTTATATAGATACATCTTATCAAATAAGTGTGGAAGTCTCGGATGTTTTGGGTAAAATAAACGCTTCCAGTAGAATTACCCTAGCCCCCTCCAGCGCCAAAATAGTTTTTTATAGAGTTGACCCGGTCCTTGGTATAAAAATGGAAAACGCAATAGAGGATGGACATAAAATCAGTAAAGGCGGAGAGACAATTATCGCGGTGCCGTATTTCGTCACGCCAAAGAATCTAAATTCTTTAGACTTGGAGTTTAAATGGTTGGTGGGCGGAATAGAACTAATTACCACCACCCCGAGAAATCTGATAACCGTCATCCCTGAAGAAGGAAAACCCGGAACATCTGTTATAAATTTAAACGTGGAAAATATTAGAAACCTGTTCGAAGGAGTAACAGAAGAAGTGATTGTGAGTTTTTAAAGAAAAATGAAAACAAAGTTTCACAAAAAAATAAAAAAAATATCTTACTTATTTTTAATAATAATGATTATATCTTTTTTTGCCTCTAATATAATTTTTGCTAACCATAACCCATTACACGTTGGACAATGTGTTCCGCCACAAGTGGAAGTCCCAAACGGAACATGCGCAGACCCTAGTATAGACCCTATCTTTGGTAATCAAGACCCTGATAATCCATGTATAAATTGTGTAACACCCCCTAATTCAGGCCAACCTAGTGACTCAAATACTGTTTACGAATATTTAGCGCCCTTGTCTCCGAACGACCCTACATTTAATACAGCCAAGCCTTGCGCTTTCGGAGAATACCTAAATGTAATAATCGATGTATTCATTGGAGTCTCAGCGGTCTTGGCGATGCTTATGATAGTCATTGGTGGAATAGAATATATGACGAGTGAGCTAGTTTCTTCCAAAGAGTCCGGTAAAAGTAAAATCACCCAAGCAATTTTAGGTCTTCTTTTGGCGCTAGCCGCTTGGCTTATATTAAATGAAATCAATCCAAACTTGCTCAAGCTCTGCCTTGAAGATTTACCTGAGGCTACCCCCCAGCTCCAAGATGACCGAGAAAACTACGTGGAAGGACCTATCGGCGCCGGCACTGTGCCACCAGCCGGTTTTAAAAATGCTATTTGCAAAGACGGCATGGAGGAAGCGGTGGGGAATTATGGTAGTTTTTGGGTTTGCGAAAGCGTAGTAAACAGTTTGACCGCTATGCTAATTGAAGCAGGAAATAACCAAGAAATGATAAATGGGGTACTAACACCAAAGCCAATCAAGCTCTCGGGCTCCGGCTGGAGGTCAAGGGAACAGCAAATCGCACTAAGAATCAAAAATTGCCAAGGAGATATTTCAACAAAGCCGTCCNAGTATTGCACCCCGCCGACCGCCAAGCCCGGCACCTCCAGGCATGAGAGCGGTCTGGCGATTGATTTGGCTTGTGATGGCGAGAGAATAGCAAACGACGAGAATCATTGTTTTAAATGGCTAGCAGAAAATGCGAAAAGATATAAATTTAAAAACTATGCTAGGGAGCCATGGCATTGGTCAACCGACGGTAATTAAAAAAACAAGTAAAAACAATATGCAAAAAAGAAATTTCATTTTATTAATAGCGTTTTTAGCCCTCATCGTCATAGGCTTCTTAATATTTTTATATTCTAGAAATGCGCCGACTGATGAAAACCGAGACGGGGGCAACGTTGTTAGTTTTGTCTCGGAATTTTTTTCCTTCGGTAAAAACCGAAACCAAAATGGAGACCCTAAAACCCCGTCAGACATTTCAGATTATCGAGACGAATCAATTGCTGAAGTAGAAAAGATGATTTTAACCAAAGTTTCCACGGTGCCTATCGCAGGCTATGGTGTTTTTACCAAGGAACGTTTCATAGACTTGCCGACTTCTGCTCCAAGCGACACTCCTCAAACAGAAACTGCGACTACACCCAGCGCTCCACTTACGGAATTCGTTGCCACACTTAGATATGTAGATAAAGCAACAGGGAATATTCTTCAAACTTATGCTGATAGAATAGATGAGCGAAAACTTTCTGACACTATTGTGCTCGGGGTGCGCGAAGCGTTATTTGGAAATAAGACAGATGCGGTCATTATGCGTTATTTGCGACCTGACAATGTGACTATTGCCACTTTTATTGGCAAACTCCCAGCAGATGTTCTCGGTGGAGATGCAAGTACAACTAAACTGACAGGCTCTTTTTTGCCGGAAAATGTTACCGATGTAAGTGTCTCTGCTGACAGTTCTAAAATTTTTTATTTATATAATATAAATGACGGAGCTATGGGAATGACAGCTTCTGTGCTCGGTGAAAACAAAACTCAAGTGTTGGATTCGGCTTTTACAGAATGGTTATCGGAATGGCCGACAACTGAAACCATTGCTTTGACCACTAAAGCTTCCGGGGGAGCTCCCGGCTACATGTACACTCTTGGCTCAAATTCAAAAGAGCTTCATAAGGCTTTGGGAAATATTTACGGGTTGACCACGCTTTCTAGCCCCGATGGTAAACTGGTGCTTTATGGTAATAATAATTTGTCGTTAAATATCTATAATATTGAAACACGAGAGATTCGGTCTCTAAACATAAGCACGCTTCCAGAAAAATGTGTTTGGAGTAAAAATAGCACTCTCTTATACTGTTCCGTACCAAAATATATAGGGCAAACCTTGTATCCTGATGCTTGGTATCAAGGAGAGGTAAGTTTTAATGACCAACTTTGGAAAATCGAAATTGAAAACCCTATTGGAATAATTCTTTCAGACCCAAAACTAGTGGGGGTGGGGGAAGAGATAGATGGAATAAAACTGGCACTTAGTGAAAATGAAGATTATCTGTTCTTGATAAATAAAAAAGACTCGTATCTTTGGGAACTTAGACTAAAATAGTTAGATTCCGCCGATGTATCTTATCACGACTCGGCGGGAGTGACCTACGCCTTCGGATTCTGTCTTTAAGTCGGTCGCGTCTGAAAGAAACTCATGCACAATCCTGCGTTCGTACGCTGACATCGGGTCAACTTCTATACTGGACTTAAAATACCTCGCCCGTTCTGCCATCATATGCGCTATCGCATGAATATTTTCTATTCTTTTTTTCTGAAAATCATTCATATCAATCATGACTTCGAGCGCTTGTGAATTCTCCTCGGCGTCTTTTTGAGAAATCTTTGACTCAATTATCCTTCTGACTAAGTGGTTTAAAGCAAAAAGGGCTTCCCCTTCGTGACGCAAGAAAGGATACGGGTCGCTCACCTGTACTGAAAACCAATGGGTCTTTGAATTGTCTTTCATGTCCTTTTCTTCCACTAAAATATCTCCGGAAGACACTTGTGTTTTTTCCATCAATTCTCTTATTAAATTAATAATTTCATTTTTATTCATAGTTTTATTTTTTCTCCTGTTCTACCAACTTCGCTTTTCTATTCATATAAACCTGTTGGCATACGGCAAATATATTGCTCACTGTCCAATACAGCGCAATGGCTCCGGAGACGCTGTAAGAAATAAAACCCACCACAAAAGGGAAAACGTACTTCATCTGGACATGCATACTCTTGGAAAAAGACTCTGCAAAAGAGTTGCCACTCCCTGATGGGGTTGCTGGCTTGGGCATAAAGTGCGCTTGGAAGTATTGGGAGATTCCAGCTAAAATTGCTAAAATCAAACTCTTGCCACCTATATCAATAAGCCCCAGAAAAACCATATTCATATTCTCTGGAACTTTAACGAAAGAATACAAAACTCCGCTTTCAAAATTTATTCCTTTATAAAAAACATAATAAAGCGCAAAAATAATCGGAATTTGAATTAGGACTAAAAGACAACCGGCAAAGGGATTGGTTTTGTGTTTTTTGTACAGGTCAAAAGTAAGTTTTGCTTGTTCTTCCTTACTTTTCCCACTTTGTTTTATTTTATTTATCTCCGGAGTAAGTAAAGCCATCTTGGCTTGGCTTTGGATAGAACGTTTGGACAGCGGAAAAAGAACGATTTTTACCAACAAAGTAAGTAAAATAACGGCAATACCGACGTCTCCCCCGGGAACAATTGAAATTAAAAAAGCCAGGGCGTTCAGTAATGGCTCATATAAAAGAGTATCCCAAATATTAGTAAGCATCTAGCCATTCTATATGAAAACGCTTAAAATTCCAAACTTTTTGTTTAAAAAGTTATTGGAGAAGGTCTATATGATTTTTTTGCCATGGATGACAACGTAAAATTCTTCTACCTCCCAGCCACATTCCTTTAACTATGCCGTACTTATTTATCGCTTCTTTGGTGTATTCCGAACAAGTCGGGTAAAAAACGCAACTGGGCCTCTTGAGAGGGCTAATGTTTTTTTGATAAAAATCAATGAATTTTATTAAGTATTTTTTTAATTTCATCTTCTAGATTTTCTACGTTATTTTTATTAAAAATAAAAGCTCCGACGATAGGGAAGGGTAGAGAATCTATGTGTTTTTTAAAAAGTCTATACCCTCGTCTTTTTAAGAAATTCCTTTTCACGGCGCTTTTACTAATTGCCTTTGGCGCAATAAAAGAAATTCTAAAATTTTTATCTGTCCCCGAAAAGTTGTTTTTAATTTTTAAATACTTAAAAGTTATATTTGGAGACGTCAAAAAAAGTCCTTTTCTAAAAACCCCTTCCAAATCTTTTTTACTCGCCCGGTTTTTCTTGGGCAACATAATTTAATATAATTTTATACAGAAAGCTTTTTCCGTCCTTTTTGCATTCTTCTTTTTAAGACATTCTTTCCGCTCTTTGTTCTTGACCTGACTAAAAAGCCGTGGGCTTTCGCTCTTTTCCTTTTTTTGGGTTGATATGTTTGTGACATGGTGTGTAGTATATATTATTATCAACAGATTATCAACAGGTTTAATAACTAATCAAAATTTTACTTACTCAAGGAAGTGAGTATAATGCAAAGCAATGGATCCCGTTAGAAGTTTAGAAAAGATTGAAAAACGGGTGAAAATAATTATAAATGAGTAATTTAGTGAACTTCTAACGGGATGGATACAAAACAACTTTGGGAAAATTGCTTGGTTGAGATTGAAGCCGAATTGTCAAAGGCAAATTTCAGCACCTGGTTCAAAAACACCTGCGTCCTGCGAGAAGATGGAGGGATAATATACGTCGGAGTGCCAAATGAGTTTGTGCGAGATTGGCTCAAAAACAAATATCACAAGCTTATCACTAAAACCATAGCCAATGCTTATGAAAACATGCGCGCAGTGGAATACACCATCACAAAGACAGAACCAAGTAAACAAGAAACACAAAAAATAAACGAGTCCTCGGTAAACAAAGAGTTGCCTCTGAAAGACTTATACATAAACCCGGAAGATAACCTAAACCCACGTTACCGTTTTGATTCCTTCATCGTCGGTTCTTTCAACGAACTCGCTTATGCCGCCTCTCAAGCAATCATAGAATCCCCGGGGACTAAGTATAACCCTTTCTTCGTTTACGGAAATACCGGACTTGGAAAAACACACTTATTACAGGCTGTTGGAAACTCCATAAAAGAAAAATATCAAAACAAAAAAGTGCACTATATAACACTGGAGAAATTTGCCACCGATTTCATAAATTCTCTACAGGGGAACCGGGCAAACTCTTTTAAAGAAAAATACCGCAAATACGACCTCTTAATTATAGATGATATTCAATTTATAGGTAAAATGGAAAAAATTCAAGAAGAACTTTTCCATACTTTTAACACTTTCTACGAAAACAATAAGCAAATAATTTTTTCCTCCGATAAACACCCAAATTATATTCCGGAATTGGCGGACCGCTTAAAGTCGCGTTTTGCGGCTGGAATGATTGTGGACGTATCGGAACCAGAATACGAATCTCGCTTAGCAATTCTGAAAGTTAAATTAGAAGGACAGGGTTTTGAGTTAGAAAAAGAAATAGTTGAGTATATAGCCGAAATTATTCAAGGTAATATCCGAGAACTTGAAGGTAGTTTAAATCTAATAATCGGTCAATATCGCTTAAAAAATAAACCCCTAACGCTTACTGAAGTAAAAAATATACTAAAAAACAACATCAGACCAAAAAAGAATGTGGCTATAAAAGACGTAGTTAAGTTGGTTAGTGATTATTATAATCTAGAAGAATCTTCTATTTACGAAAAAACCAGAAGAAAAGAAATTGTGAAAGCGCGACAAATGGTAATGTATGTCCTGCGAGAAGACTTTAATGTTTCTTATCCACTAATCGGCCAGAAATTAGGCGGGAAAGACCACACCACGGTAATTCACTCATATTTAAAGATAAAAACAGATTTAAAGAATGACCCCCAGTTATTACAGGAGTTGGAGGCAATAAGAATTATGTTTAAATAGGTGTTGATAAACAAACGAAAAGTATATAATATTAGAAACAAAAACAGTTAATAATTAAGGATAAAGTTATAAAATTTAAAAATAAAAAACAAAAAAGGTAGTCAAAATAAAACTTATCAGATAAAAACAAAAACATAAATTACAAATAACTTATTTAAAATAACATAGAACCCACTTATCCACTTATCCACAAGACTAATAATACTAATAGATTAAATATAATAAATATAAACATATGAAACTAGAATGTGATATAGAAAAAATAAGAAATGCTGTTTTAGGGGTAGAAAGAATTACTGGGAAAAATTTAACCTTGCCGGTTTTAAGCTCTATTCTTTTAATTGCCTCTGGAAAATCATTAAAATTGCGCGCCATGAACTTGAGTTTAGGTATTGAAATAGAAATTCCAGCAAAAATAGAAAATGAAGGGACACTCGCCGTGTCCGGCACGGTTTTAGCCGGTGTTTTTTCCAATATACTTGATGGAGAAAAAGTGTCTCTTTTGGGTGTTGATGGGAATTTATTAATAAAAACCAAGAAAAGCCAGATAAAACTAAAAGGTCAGCCGTATGATGATTTTCCAACTATACCAACTGTTTCTGGAACCACTTTTGAAATTGAAGTAAAAAAAATAGTAGACGGTATAAAATCAGTGTATTATAGTTCATCTCCATCTGACGTAAAACCGGAGATTTCAAGTGTTTATATATATTCAAAAGAAGACCAGTTGATTTTTGTTTCCACAGATTCTTTTCGGTTGGCTGAGAAAAAAGTAAAAGTAAAAGGAATTCCGGAAATTTTAGGTATACTTTTACCATTTAAAAATGTGCCGGAAATACTTCGGATTTTTTCGGAGACGGGCGGTTTAGTGAAAGTATGTTTTAATAAAAACCAAATTTCTTTTTCCGCAAACTATATCTATCTTACTTCAAGAGTAATTGATGGAGTTTTTCCGGATTATCCTCAAATTATTCCCAAAACTTCTACAACCGAAGTTGTGGTTTTAAAACAAGACCTTTTAAACGCCCTCAAACTTTCGAATATTTTTTCGGATAAATTTAATCAACTTGACTTGGCTATAAAAGTTAAAGAAAAGATTTTTGAACTTTCTTCCCAGAATAATAGTATTGGAGAAAATAAAACACATCTAGAGGCAGTATTGAAAGGTGAAGACACGGCTCTTAGTTTCAACTATAGATATTTTCTGGATTGTTTCCAATCAATAACCACGGATAGTATTTCCATTAAACTCTCCGGGGCAACAAGCCCAATGATTATTAACCCAGTGTCCGATAATTCTTTTACTTACCTTATAATGCCGATGAATAGATAGTATTTAATATTTATGATAGAGATCAAAGATTTATTGCTTGGGTTCAGTGATCTTATCCTTAGAGAAGAAACAAAGAAAAGCTGTATCAAAAACTCAATACTGAAAGCTACCCGGATAAATATTTCCGAAAAAGATATAAAAATAAAAAACAAGACGATTTACTTAAATATCAAACCAATTTATAAAAATGAAGTTTTTCTCAAATTAGAAGAAATCAGAGATAATATCCAAAAAGAACTTGGCCGGGAAGCTCCAAAAGAAATAAGATAGTTTTATTTTACATAAAATACAGCCGTGGCCTCTCCCACATTATGGGCGCTATCATAAGATATTAAACGCAGTTCATTTTCATAGCTCAAGTTATCAAGATCCGAAGGAGTAAAGTAGAATTTAGAATTCGGATTAAAGCTTTCTATGTATAAGTCATTTATAAATATATCTATTTTTTGAAGTGGGAACGGACCGCTACTTTCCACTTCTATCTCTATTTTTTCATCAGGTCGGTAAACAGTCGTTTTTTCTGGTTTGACTATCAAAACTACAGGTTTTGAAAGTTCAGTATGTATGTCGTCTTCTTCCGTTGGTTTTTCGGCGCTCGTAGTTATCCTATAGTTGTATCTGTTTGATGCCCACCAGTTTTGTATTGGGATTTCCCAGTTTCTAAATTGCGGGTCATTTTCTGGGTTCTCCGGCGCAGGACCTAAAATATCTTTTTTATCCACCCAATAAAGTATAGTATGCACATTGGTAACTATTTTTTCCTCAACCGTCTCCGGTGGTGTATTTATGGTAGCTAATTTACCAGAGATTTTATCTATAAAGAAGTTTTCATTACCCAAAAAGCTTCCCCGCAATATTGGCTTTACAACCTTTGGGTCAGCAGATAGGTTAGGGGCCTCAAATTTTTCTTTTGGCAAGTTCTTCAATGCTTCTCCGATAAATTTATTCCAAATAGGTCCCGCCATCGCCACACCCCCTTTCTTCATTGCCCGATTGTCATTGTTGCCCGCCCAAACACCAACAACGACCGAAGGAGTATAGCCGATGGTCCAAGCGTCTCTGTTGCTGTTGGTGGTTCCTGTTTTTACGGCTACGTCGTGTCCGGGTACGACCAGCATAGAGTTAAGCCCAAAAGTAGGCGCTCGACTGACGTTGTCAGATAATATGTCTGAAATAGTCAGCGCGGTATTTTTAGGGATTACTTCTCTAGGTCTTGGAGTAAACTCCTCTAAAACTTTTCCACTAACATCTTCTATTTTCAAAATGCCGGTATACGGATTCCGCACTCCGTCATTGGCAAAAACTCCGTAAGCCGAAGTCATATCAAGCAAGGTTACTTCTCCACCCCCGATTACGAGGGTAAGCCCATAGCGACCAATGTCGGTAAGTGTGCTGATACCCATATCCTCCGCTGTTTTTAGAGAATCGGCTAAGCCCGAAAGATAAAAAAGTTTTACCGCGATTACGTTGATAGATTGCGCTAACCCGTTTCGTAAGGACATAGGTCCACGGAAAGCTCCATCATAGTTATCCGGCTTATAACAGTTGGACTGACTGCGACCCGGGAGAGCCCTACCATAAGCGTCACAGGATGCCTGGAATTCAGTTGGCAGGTCAAAGAGTACTGTTTCCGGCATGAAACCTTTATTAAAAGCAGTAGCGTAGATGAAGGGCTTAAATGAAGAGCCGGGTTGTCTGTACGCAGTTGCCACATTGTAATTGCTATCAATCTCTTCATCAAAGTAATCTCGGGAACCGATCATAGTTAGGATTTGTCCTGTTTTTGGATCTATAGCTACTAGCCCTGCATTTTCTCCACCCCAGTCTTTTTCATTTTTTAGCGCTCCCTCTTTTACAATTTCCTCTCCTTTTTTTTGAAGTTCATAGTCAAGAGTAGTCGTAACCTTCAATCCTCTCCTCTCCACTATTTCACTGCCGTACTTTTCTTCCAGATAATTTTTTATAAAAAAGACAAAATGAGGCGCTTTGATGTTACCGATTACTTGAGGCGCAAATATCACGACCTCCTCTTTGGCATTGTTATATTCTTCTTCGGTTATAAAACCAAGTTCTTTCATTCTGCGGAGCACTAAATTTTTTCTTTCATCTAGTCTTTCTTTATTTTTCCCATACGGAGATAAATATGTGGGGGACTGAGGAATAGCGGCCAAATACGCAGCTTCAGGGAGCGTTAAATCAATCGGTGGTTTGTCAAAGTAAGTTTTGCTTGCCTCATCTATGCCATAGACGGTTCCTCCGTAAGGAGCTTCGTTCAAGTAAAACTCAAATATTTTTTCTTTGCTCATTACTTTTTCTATCTTGACCGCCAACACCCATTCTTTTATTTTGCGGGTTAAGGTCACTTTTTGGGTAAGGAGTGTGTTTTTTATCAATTGCTGAGTTATGGTTGACCCTCCTTGAGTTCCATTACCACCAAAGAGGTTAGATAATGTTGCTCGGAGAATAGCTTTTATCCTAATTCCTTTGTGGTTATAAAATTCGGAATCTTCAATGGCGATGGTGGCATTCTTGATATTAACCCCCATATCCGCAAATGCGATGTCGGTTCTTTTTACATCTTGATGAATATTATAAAGAAGAATTTTCCCGGTGCGGTCGTATATTTTTGTAGAATTTATAATTTTACGGTCACTAAAAGACTCAAAATCCGGTAATCGGAGCGAGGAAAGCCAAATGATGCCTATACCAAACATCAAAATAACAACACTCACGCAGAAAAGCGCCAAGTTTTTTGAAACTTTTATCTTCTTTATTTTAAACCACTTAATTTTCCCAAGCTTTTTTAACCAGCCTTTCGCTTTTATCACTCTCTTTTTCATGATTCTTATCATAGCAAAAATGTGTTATAATTCACAGCGCGAGTCCCGTTAGAAATTCAAAAAACGGGAATAAACAAAAAATATTATATATAATTGTAAATTTCTAATGGGATGAAAATTATAACCGATAAAGATAAAATAGATACAATACTTAGTCGCGGAGTGGAAAATATCTTCGTAAAAGAAAGCCTAGAAAAAAAACTTTTGTCTGGTAAAAGATTAAAAGTTTATTTGGGAATAGACCCGACAGGACCGGCGCTCCATATGGGACACGCTATTCCGCTTAAAAAATTAAAACAATTTCAAGAATTGGGACATGAAGTTATTCTCCTTATGGGAGATTTTACTGCGATGATAGGAGACCCAACAGATAAAATATCAGCTCGGAAACAACTTTCTAAAAAAGAAATTTTAAAAAATTTAAGAAATTACAAAAAACAGGCTTCTCTGTTTTTAAAATTTACCGGTCCCAACAAGGCTCTTTTTAAATTTAATTCTAAGTGGCTCTCTAAACTCCAGTTTGGAGATATTTTAGAATTAGCCTCATATGTTACCGTTGATCAGGTTTCAAAAAGGAGCATGTTTGTGAAGAGAGCAAAAGAGGGGAAACCAGTATTTGTCCACGAATTTTTATATCCTTTAATGCAAGGCTATGACAGCGTTGCAATGGGAGTGGATGTAGAAGTTGGGGGTAATGACCAGACGTTTAATATGCTCATGGGAAGGCACTTAATGTCTCAAATACTTGGCAAAGACAAGTCTGTGGTTACCATGAAGCTTTTAGAAGACAATGCAGGGAAGAAAATGGGTAAAACCGAAGGCAACATGATTACTTTTGAAGACGATCCAAACGATATGTTTGGTAAAGTTATGAGCTGGGATGATTCTTTAATTATAAAAGGTTTTGAGCTTTGCACCGATGTTTTAGATATTCCTAAAAATGAAAATCCAAAAGACAGTAAAACGAGACTTGCTTATGAAATTGTAAGAATTTATCATGGAGCAAAAAAAGCAGAGTCTGCCAAGGATGATTGGGTAAAGAAGTTTGAAAAAAAGGAAATTCCTGAAAACGTGGAAGAATTGAAGGGTTTGGGGGAATTGATGGAAACACTGGTCGCAAATAAAATCACAGAATCGACTTCCGCCACCAGGAGACTTTTTAAGTCTGGAGCCATAAGTGATGTAACTGAAAATAAAAAAGTAAATCTAAAGGATAAAATCAAAATCGGGCACGTCTATAAAATAGGTAAACATAAGTTTATAAAAATTGTCTAAAATATCCAGACAACAAAAGACCCCGCGAGAGCGGGATCTTTTGTTAAGTAAAACGAGATTCAGGATCGTAATCTTCTTCTTCTCCTGTTGGGAGTTTTTCTTCCCCCATATCCAAATCATCATCAGCTACATCGTCGTCATCGGTTCCACCAAAACTATTTCCTATGATTTCATCTTCATCAAAACTCATATTTATTTTTTTGATTTTAAATTCTAAAAGCGACCTATTAATTTTTTTCCGCCAGAGGCGAATCAGCCTTTGNCTGAAATTTCTTAATTTGTATCAAAATNTAAAACCCTTAGCAATAGATTATGTGGATAACTTTCAAGTTCTAAAATTTTAAGTGCGCAAAAGCAGTCAGAGCTATNGCGATAGCATCGAGCTCNTCNTCGGATGTCTTTGTGTTATCTATCTCAGTCAGCATTTTCACCATTTTTATCATTTGAGTTTTATCCGCTCTCCCCGAACCTGTGGTAGCGAGTTTGATTTGGGGAGGGGAAGCCTCAAAAATTTTTAATCCGTTCAATACGCCTTGAAAAATAATTACTCCGCGCGTTTCAGAGACGCGCATTACTGTTTTTTGATTGGTATTTGAAAACAAAGTTTCAATCGCCAAAACTTCTGGTTTGTATTTTTTTATGATTGCGCTTATTTTTTTACCAATTAAAAGCAATCTCTCTTCAAATGCCAATTTTGCCGATGTTTTAAAACATTCAGAATAAAGCACCTGCTCTTTCTTGTCACCCTTATTCTTTTGGAGAATGGCGATTCCCAACCTCTCATATCCCGGATCAATTCCCAGAATTCTCATTTTACTTTATAACTTTATAAACTTTATAACTTTCGACTTTTTTACTCCGCATTAGTGTAAACTTCTTGCACGTCGTCACTCTCTTCAAGCTCGTCCACAAGCTTGTCCAGTAATTCCAAGTCAGAATCGGAAAGCGGGATATTGGAATTGGGCTTGTATATTAATCCCTCNGGAGACATTTCTTTTTGGAANGCCCAAACCACAGAACCGATACCTCCCAAGACAAAACCATTTTTAGAAAGTATATGTTTTATTTCTTGCGCGGTTCTGTTTCTGCTATCAGTTAAAGTTTCAATTATAATTCCTACTCCACCCGGTCCATATGCTTCATAGACGATAGCTTCCATTTGCGAGGATGGTTCACTTGCTTTCTTGATGGCACGTTCAATGTTCTCGCTTGGCATATTTACCGCTCTAGCTTTGCCAATAGCGCTTCGTAGCCCCGGCGAATCTTTCCCACCCGAGAGGCGGGCTTCTACCGCGATAAAACGCACAAGCTTGGAAAAAATTTTACTTTTCTTTGCGTCTGTTAAAGCTTTTTTATGCTTTATTTGTGTCCATTTGTTGTGGCCTGACATGGAAATTGAGTTAAAAGTTTATAAAGTTCATAAAGTGTAAAGTTTATATATATCAACTACTTTATGACTTTTCACTTTTCACTTTATGACTATTTAGATGCGCGTATGCTTTTTCGGTTGCCACTCTGCCACGTACAGTTTTTTCCAGAAGCCCTAGTTGAATCAAGTATGGCTCTATGACTTCTTCTATGGTGGCTTCTTCTTCCGAGAGCGCGGCAGACATGGTTTTCAGTCCCACCGGTCCGCCGTTAAATTTTTTTATCAAAACTTCCAAAAATTTTTTATCCATTGGATTTAACCCCAGCTCATCCACGGAAAGCATTTCGAGCGCTTCTCGCACAGTTTCTTTGTTCAATTTTTTCTTATGCACTTGCGCAAAGTCTCTAACTCGTTTCAGAAAATAATTCGCGGTGCGGGGAGTAAAACGACTCCGCTTGGCTATTTCTTCTAAACCTTCTCTCTCCAGCTCGGTAGCCAGAATTTTGCTTGACCTTTTTATNATTTCCGCAATTTCTTCATTGGANTAAAACTCAAGCCGAAAAACTCCCCCCGAGAAACGGGAGCGAAGCGGGGAGGACACTAGCGCAACGCGAGTAGTGGCGGCAATCAAAGTAAAAGGTGGCAGGTCTAGTTGGATAGTGCGCGCGGACGGACCTTTACCGATAATTATATCCAAGACTCCGGACTCCATGGCAGGGTAGAGGATTTCCTCCACCATTTTATTTAAGCGGTGAATTTCATCTATAAAGAGGATGTCGCCGGAGGCGAGGTTGGTGAGAACAGAGGCGAGGTCGCCAACTTTTTCAATTGCCGGACCGGAAGTTATTTTTATTTGTTTTCCGGTTTCTTTGGCTATCAAATGCGCAAGGGTGGTTTTGCCAAGCCCGGGTGGTCCATAAAAAAGTATATGCTCTGGAATATGTCCTCGCTCTTCGGCCGCGTCTAAAAGCAGTTTTACATTGTCTTTGATGTGTTTTTGACCGATGTATTCCTCCCAACGAGTAGGGCGAAGAGTTTGGTCCAAGAAAGACTCGTCGGTTTTTTCTTTAGTTTGTTTTTTTTCATTCATCTTTGTTTTTGGGCTTGACCCCGTCGTTCGCCCTGTCATTCGCGTAATTACGGGGCTTGCGAGCGACTGGGTTGACATTGTGTTTATATTATGCTATACTTCAAAAAGATTGAATTATGCACAGTCTTTGCACATACTAGTCCACATTATAACATTTACGCATTATTCCATATAGTATAATTCTTTTAGGATGAAGCGATTTTTTGAAAAAAGAAGGCATTAATCTCTAAGCGATCAGCCTTTGGTTATACAAATTTGCGTAGGACGTTCTGGTACTTTTTAAGTTCTCTGGGGCTATCCTTCAAAAGTTTGTTACTTTTTGGGCCCAGCCCATTAAGGATTGTTTAGAGATTAATGCTTTTTGATTTTTGTAAACAAAAATCACCCTGAGTTTTTCGAAGGGTTCTATTCCTCATTCAGGTCCACTACGCTTTGCACTTCTTCTATTGAAGTAATGCCATTTAGGATTTTTACCACGCCGTCTTGACGCATAGAAAGTATACCTTGAGTCTTGGCGACTCTTTTTATTTCTCGCTCGCTCGGATTACTCGGCATTATTTTTTCTATGGCTTCATCCGTGCGAATAGCTTCAAATATTCCGATACGTCCTTTATAGCCGGTCTTGTTGCATTTTTCACAACCCACAGTAGTAAATACTTTAAACGGCGCATCTAAGCTTATGCCATATTTTGCCAAATCTTTTCCTTCTTCTTTCATTCCGTCTATTATTACTTTCAAAATATTTTTTTCTTTGTCGGTTAGTTCTTTTTCTTTCTTACAAAATTGACACAATTTTCGCACCAGTCTTTGCGCCATAGAAAGCGAAAGGGCGGAAACTAGAATCTTCGGATTGACTTCAAGGTCAATAAGTCGGGGGATAACGCCGGCCGCGTTGTTGGTGTGGAGGGTGGAGAACACCAAGTGTCCGGTGAGCGCAGATTGCACAGCGATTTTTGCCGTTTCGGCATCGCGGATTTCACCCACCATGATTACATCCGGGTCTTGGCGGAGCGCCGCGCGGAGCCCATTTAAGAAAGTATAGTCGCGTTTTTCATCTACTTGCGTTTGGGTAACCCCCTCCAAACGGTATTCCACTGGGTCTTCAATTGTTATAATTTTTATTTCCGTTGAATAAATTCTACGGAGGAAGGCATAGAGCGAAGTCGTCTTTCCAGAGCCAGTCGGTCCGGTAATGAGTATCATACCATTTGGTTTCTTTATCTCTTCTTCTATGATGGAATATAAATATGGCTCAATACCTATTTCTCCTATTTTTATTTCAGTTGCTTTCGGGTCGAGTATTCTCATCACGATTGATTCACCATAAGAGCCCGGGATGAGCGAAGTACGAATACTAATCTCTTCGGCTTCTCCTTCAGTAATAGAGAATCTTCCGTCTTGAGCGATGTTTGTGGAAAGTTTCATTCCAGAGAGAAGCTTTACCCGAGAATTTATAAGGTGATAAATGTCTGTGCCGAAAAAATCCACATCTTGGAGCACGCCGTCTAGTCGCAGACGCAACCTGGCTTGATCCTTTTCCGGTTCTATGTGCACATCGGATGCATTAATGGCGATAGCGCCAGCTAAAATAATTTCAAGCATGCGGGATATTTTATGAATTTTATTTCCTTCTTTTACTTCTTTGATTAATACTTCAATGTCTTGCATGTGTCTGATGCTTTTTGCAGTTTCGCGCAGGACTTCCGCAGAAATATCAAGTCCTCCAACTTTGGTGTTCTCTGCCATAGAAAGTTCTACATATCGGTCCCAAACTTTTTCAATACTGCCTATGGAAGCCATATAAAAAGTTGGCGCCAAGTCTCTGCGCTTCATATCATCCTTTAATCTTTCAATCAAATCAGGCGAAGGGGAACGCACCGCGATGGAAATATTTTTACCGGAGAGCTTGAAAGGTCCGACCTTAAGTTCACGAGCATCTTTCTCATCTATTGCCCGCAGGGCTTCATTGTCTATACCCATACGAAGCAGATTTACATAGGGTAGACCATATTTTGATTCCGCCAGCGTTTGCACCAGTTGCTCTTCTTCCAGCTTTTTCAATTCCTCCAGCTGTTTATTCTGTTTTTCTTCATCAAAATCGTTTGCCATGCCATCCATTATACCTTATTTGGGCTTGATTTATAGGGTGGTTTTACTCTTGACTTTTCACCCAGAAAGTGCTATACTATAAAGGATATAGAGCTACAAAGGTGGTTCTTCGAGAATTGAATAAAAACAAAAAAATCTGATATCATGAAAAGTTTACTGATGATTTCGTTGTTGGCTTTGTTGCCAATTTTTTCCTCCGCGCAGACGCCTGCTACCAGTTGTATCAACTGTGGTTACGCTACGGCTGCGGGGATACCCGAGAATGTAGTTTCCAAGACCTGGGACGAAGCGGTTGCCCGAGTAGTTCAGATCGTTGGAGATA
>C687J35174_10003913_pt1 | contig 20234 bp, 18 predicted proteins | sample RifCSPhighO2_01_FD_35174 | JGI IMG/M metagenome (IMG submission 35174) | reverse complement strand
ACTGGACCAGAAAAAATTGGTCTACTGCTTTTCCTGCCACTTTTGTTTATTTGTGTCATTGGAGATTTGATTGATATTTTTACAGTTGGAACTATCGGTTGGGTTGTTGGATTATTTATTGATGCCATTCTTCTAATAGCCACCGGCTTAAGCAGGGCTGGAAGAAAACAATTTAAAAGAATATTAATCGGTGCGGCGGCGGATTCATTCCCATTAGTCGCTTTTCTTCCTTTCAGAAGTATCTTCCTTGTTTGGGCATTCATAAAATCACGAAATGAAAAAGCGCAATACCTTGCAGAAATGGCGGAAAAGATTGAAAATATAAACAGTAGAGGCGGAAAAGAAAAAATAGCGGCATAATATGGCAAGTCAAAAACAACTCATAATTCTTATTATTATCACGGCCTCGCTAACTTCTTTTTTGGCGGGATATTTATTAACCCAGTCACCAAAAAATGCCGCTACCTTAATTCAGGAGCAACGGGGGGCCCTGATTGACCGCTTCAGTGGGATTGATAACGACTCTACTCCCACTCCATTGCCACCAGGACTCCTCCAGGCCACCACTGATTCAGCTCTTGCCACCACCAACGCCCCCGATAGTAACACTGTCTTGTATTATCATCCCGACAACGGTTTTGTTTCCAAGATTGATCTTGAAACACGAAACAATACTCTCATATCTACCACTCAATTAAAGGGGCTCACAAACGTTGTCTGGTCACCAAACAAAAATCGTGTCATTACGGTTTCCCGAAGTTCAACCGGTCCTGTTTATAAATATTTTGATTATACTAGTCACCAAAATGGATTCTTGGGTAACAATATTAAAGACGCTGTTTTTTCACCAAACAACCAACGAGTTGCCATCGTTCGTTCGGCGGGGGGAGATAGTGCCATTGAAATTACTGACTTTGAGGGTAAAAATTCTAAAACGGTCTTAAAGACCCGTCTTAATAATATCCGCCTCTTTTGGCCAAGCGAAAATATAATTTCTTTTATCGCCAACGATAATGATCCGGGATTGCAGTCATTTTACACTGTTTCTGAGGATGGTGATCTACGTCAACTTGTGGGAAGAAAGGATGGGCTGGCTGTAAAATGGTCGCCCGACGGGACGAGCTTTTTATATTCAACCCGAGAAGATGGACACTTGATATTACGGGTCTTTGATACTGTTTCTAAAGAATTCCAAGTCCTTCCAGTTCAAACATCAACCAACACCTGTGCTTGGCTTCTAAACCAAACTTCAGTCATCTGCGCCGTTGAAACCGCCGGTCAGACCTCAATCAATCAAATAACCATTGCCGACCTTTCTGTAAATATATTATTCTCCAACTTAATTATCTCCCCCAAAGAGGTATTTATGTCTCATTTAGAAGATTTTCTCATCATTATTAACGCCAGTGACCAAAGTATCTGGGCAATCAAACTCGCTCAGTAATTTTTCTTGTTACCATTCCTCGTCCGCCGGACCCCTTCGAAACCCGCCCGACTGCCTGAAGCATTCAGGCGGGCGCGGTCTGCTCGGAGCAGGATTAAAAGAACCGTCTTTGCAAAGACGGTTCTTTTAATTAACCTTGGCTCCTGCGAGAGCTTTTCGAGAGAGGTCCGGTCTCCCTCGGAACTTGGGATGCTCATTGTTAATAAACATTACCTGAATCGTGGTTTTGTGGGACTGAAGTTTACTTACCATGGAGGGTCTATAAATGAAAACCCCCGGCTGCAACCGGGGGGGAGCGTTTTGACGCAGGTATGGTATGGATGCACCACGCCATATGCAGTTCCTGCCGCCGGGCCTGCTCCATTGATGCCCGGTCTCACGATACTAGCTTACCTTTTAAGTATACTCTCATTAACCAATAATGTCAATAGGTATAAAAACGGCTTAAAATAAGGATTTTTATAGACGCTCCTTGGTATTAAAAAATAGGCGAAGTAATTGTTGGTTTAATCTCAATCTGCACGATTGGTTGCTAGCTCAGCATTTTTGATGCTATTTTCCTGGGAAACCAGCCCGAGGATGTCGGGAACGGGTGATCCGCCAGCTGGCGGAGAAGCCGCATGGCCCGACAGGAGTTGCTTCGGCTGGTCAGGAAAATTAAACAACAAATGCTAGAGCTAGCCCGAGCGGAAGCTGAGATTAAACCAACAATTATGAACGATAGGGCTTTACGACGATGCGACGTTGGGGTTCTTGACCAATGCTCTCGGTGGTGACATCCGAGACCGAGGCGAGCTCCATGTGGACGATACGGCGCTCGTAGGGAGACATCGGGGTAAGAGCTTCGGGACGTTGAGTATTACGAACACGCATAACTGCTTCTTTCGCTAACGTGGCGACGTGAGTCGCTCTAGATTTTTTATAATCATTTACATCAACAAATAGGGTTAAATTCTCGCCCTGTTTCAAAAACAAACTCCGGACAATGTGTTCTAATGCCTGAAGATTTTGACCATTCTTACCAATAAGAAACTTGGCATCCTCAGGCGCTGAAATAGAAGCAAAGACAACATCTTTGTCGCCAGTTTTTTCTTCTCTAATAGAAACCTCGCATTCCACGTTCATGGGCGCAATAATCCGTTTAATGGTTTCAGTGATGTTATTCTTTTGTTCTGTGGTGATATTCATCCCGTTAGAAATGTAACAGACCATCCACCGTCTTAGGGTGGTGGCTGGTTACAATCATTTTTATATTATTGATTTTCATATATATACCCGTAGGGTTCATTTCTAACGGGATTATTTAGATTTTTGCAGATAAAACTGTTCTCCAATAGAGAAAAGTGTCGTGGTTATCCAGTATAATATCAGACCGGCCTGAATATTCCAACCAATAATTACAATCATAACCGGAAAAAAATAAAGCATCTGGGTGTTAAGAGCTGCCATTTGAGGATTGGCGCCACCGGCCTTCATATAAGTCATACTTTGCTTTGCTTGGAAAAACTGTAAAACGCCAGCTAAAACGGCCAAAAAAATGTTCCGACCAGAAATATTTATGAAACCAAGAAAGAGGGGATTAATGGATCCTGGATTTTGCACAAAAGAATAAAGCAACGAAAAACTTTGTGGGTCTAAACCGGCAATAAAAACCTGATAAAGAGCGATGAGAATCGGGAGCTGTATCAATAGTGGTAAACAACCGGCAATTGGATTAATGTTATGTTCTTTATAGAGTTGCATCATCGCTGCTCCTTGAGCGGCCTGATCGTGTTTATGTTTTTCTTTGATTGCTTGGATGTGGGGATTAATTGCATTTAAAGCCCTTTGGGAACGCTGGGCCTTGATAGAAAGAGGGAAGAAGAGGAAACGGATGATAACAGTTAAAGCAATAATACTAAGACCCAGATCGTGGCCAGGCATAAAATTAGAAAGAAAAACCAACGCATTAAAAAGCGGTGTGTAAAGAATGACCTTAAAAAATGCGAAAATAGAACTCATCCCGTTAGAAATTTTACTGACCGTCCACCGCTTTGTAATGGTGGCTATAACTAGTAATTTTAATTAATAATTTATTTTGATATTCCCGTAGGGTTAATTTCTAACGGGACTCATTATGGATAATCAACGCCTCCTGAGGCAAATGGATTACAACGAATAATACGAATTAACGCCTTCCAAGAACCCTTTATAGTCCCGTACTTAAGGACGGCGAGCTCAGCATATTCAGAACAGGAAGGATGATATTTACAGGTTGTGTAAGTAAATCCTGGTACCTGAGCCGAACGAAACCACAATGTTGTCCGGCGATATAAACGAATAAGGGATAGAATTGGATTCATCCCGTTAGAAGTAGCCCCGCCGAGGTCCTCCGGACTCGCGCCTTTGGCGCGAGCGTGACTTCTAACGGGATTCATATTAATCTGGCCCGACGCAAAACAGCAACAAAATCGTCCCGAACAATAGATGTATCTATTGGGATTTTTTTCGTCACCACTACTACGTTATCGCATGATGGCATATTGAGCAAGTGTTCAGAATTAATAACGTCCGCCAGTAGTCGCCGAACCTTGTTTCTTAGGACCGCCCTAGGGGCAAATTTGGTAGTAATAATAAAACCGAATCGTGGATAACCACGAGAAGACACCAATGTTTTTATAAACAAAAAAGAACCATTTAAGGCCCTTCCTTTTTTAAAAACAATCTCAAAGTCCTTTTTGTTTTTTAGACGATTCTTAGTGGGAAGAGCCATGTGATAAACCTAAACGGTCAGACCCTTGCGACCCTTGCGACGACGACGAGCCAAGACAGTCCGACCGTTCTTGGTGTGCATTCTAGATAAAAAGCCGTGCTTTCTTTTGTGTTTAGCTTTTTTTGGATTGTATGTTAAAGCAAGTGATTTAGACATTAGTGAACTAATTAATTTACACAAGTATAGCCAAAAACAGGCGTGGGGTCAACCCCGCCGTTGAAACACTGCATTTTTATAGTTCAAAATTTTTTTAATAACTTAAAAAATGTTTTTGACAATAAATCAATAAATAACGTCTGCCCCACAGTGTTTCAACGGCGGGGTCAATATTTACTATTTTTTTACACTTGCTATACCTAATAAAGGATAACCGTGAACTAAGGATACTTATAAACAGTATATCCACTGACAGGCATTCCATAAAAATTTTATTCAGTATAATGAACGAGTAATTATATCCTCAAACCAATGACAAACGAAGAATTATGGAAAGCGGTACTTGGTGAAATGGAGCTATCGCTTACTCGAGCGAACTTCATTACCTGGTTCAAGAACACTACCATAGTTGCTCGTGATCATAGCTCTATTATTGTAAGTGTCCCGAATGGATTCATAAAAGAGTGGCTTGAAAATAAGTTCAATAAAAAAATTCTTCAGTCCATTCATGGTTTAACACCAGAGATACGGGAAATAAAATACTCTATTGGTAAACCGAGAACAGAATTTGTGCGACAAGACATATCCCGTATTATTTTAGAGAAGGAACTAGGAGAGAAAACAAATATTGCCCCAACTGATGCTGATGTTGACAATCTCACAAACCTAAATAAACGCTATTCTTTTGAATCGTTTGTGTCCGGTTCAAGTAACGATATGGCTCACGCAGCGTGTTTAGCGGTAACAAAAAACTTGGGCAAGATTTATAACCCTCTGTTTATCTATGGAAATGTTGGTTTAGGTAAGACCCATCTTATTCAGGCGATTGGTAATAAAATCGCGGAGAACAAAGATAAAAAAGTTCTTTATCTTCAAGCGGAACGATTTACAGCTCAGATTGTTGAGGCGATTATGAACAGAACTATTGAAGATTTAAAAAGTCAGTACCAAAAGGTTGATTTACTTATTCTTGATGATGTTCAGTTTATTGCCGGCAAAGTAAAGGCCCAGGAAATTATCTTCGCCACGTTTAATGAGTTGTACGGGAGAAATAAACAAATAGTCCTTTCCTCAGATCGACCTCCGGCGGCTATCCCCACACTGGAAGAACGTCTTCGTTCACGTTTTGAAGGAGGGATGATTGCTGATGTTGGGGTACCAGATCTAGAAACCCGTTTGGCTATTCTAAAACAGAAGTTGGTCGGGAAAAATGTGGATTTAAATGAAGAAACATTGTCTTATATCGCCACCCATATGCAGAAAAATATTCGAGAATTAGAGGGTGCTCTTAATAGAGTAGTAGCTTTTACTCAAATCTATAATAAGATTCCGGACATTAAAGAGGTTAAAAATATTTTAAATACCTACCTTAGTACGCCCTATAAAAAAACTTCGCCCCAAATAATATTAAAAGCTGTGGCTGATTTTTATAATATTTCTGCTACTGATTTAATAAAAAGAAGTCGCAAAAAAGAAGTCGTTTGGCCCCGACAAGTTGCTATGTTTTTATTGCGTGATGAAACAAAGCTTTCTTTTCCTGAAATAGGTCAAAAACTTGGAGGAAGAGATCATTCTACAGTTATTCATGCTTGTGAAAAAATAAGAACGGAATCAACTATTAATGAATCCCTTAAACAAGAGCTGACCTTAATTAAAGAGCGTGTTTATAATTCTTTTGATAAGTAGTGGATAAGTTATTTATAAATATGTATAAAAAATATTTATAAATAAAATATTTAAAACTATCCATTAGTATTCCAGTTATTAATCACATTTTTAAAAACAAAAAATTGATTAATAATATTGAATAAATAATAACTTTTATCACTAGATTAAAAAGTTATTAACATATCCACCGTCTTAAGAGTAATAAAAAGTAAAAAATAATATTTTAAATATTTATTAATTATGAAAATAATTGTCAACCAAAAAAATCTTAAAAAAGCAGTAGGGCTAGTAGAAAAAGTTGTCTCAAAAAATTTATCCCTTCCGATATTGGGAAATATATTAATCAAGACCGAAAACGGTCGACTTAGGTTATCGGCGACAAATTTAGAATTAGGAGTAAATGCTTTAATTGGTGTCAAAATAGAGGAAGTTGGTGAGATTACGGTTCCTGCCCGAATTTTCTCCGATTTTATAAATGCCGTTCAAGATGAAAAAATAACCCTTGTAACCAAAAATAATATTCTAACTATTAATTCCGAACATTATAAAACAAGTATTCTTGGTTTTGATTCAAAAGATTTTCCGATTATTCCAAAAATAAAATCGGAGACAATTGTTTCAATACCAGCCAATGTTCTTAAGGGCTCTCTTATTAAGGTTTTGGATTCAATGGCGGTATCAGAGACCCGTCCCGAGTTAGCGGGTATTTTAATACAAATAAAAGAAAACCAGTGTGTTTTTGTTTCTACAGATGTGTTTCGTTTATCGGAAGTGACAATCCCAGTTTCCGCTTCTAGTCCAGTGTCTATTATTGTTCCAAGAAATACTGTTGCTGAAATTGTGCGGATGTGTAGTGATATTGAAGGTGATATTCAAATTAAATATACAGATAATCAGGTGGCTTTTATAGCCGATGATACCGAACTTATATCTCGAGTGGTAGACGGCACATATCCACCATACAAAAACATAATTCCTGAAAAATTTATATCCCGAGTATTAATAAAACGCACTGAATTTGAAAACAGTACTCGTCTTGCCGGACTTTTTGCTTCAAGTATTTCGGATGTAAAAATTACTTGTTCTGAAGACAAACTTACAATTACCGCAAAAAATAGTGAAAAAGGAGATATTGAAACCGACATACCAGCTGTTCTAAAAAACGAACCGTTTGATTTACTATTAAACTACAGGTATCTTCTTGATGGACTCAAAAATATATCAGACAATGAAGTAATTATGGAGTTTACCGGAGCCGGTAGTCCGTTAGTGATACGTCCCGGTAGCGATAAGTCCTTTATTTATCTCATAATGCCTCTTCGAAATTAATGTTTAGAAATATTCAAGATCGCTTTGTGCGACGGCTAGAAAATATTAAAAACAAAAACCAAACCCAAATAGAGCTGGATAAAAATATCCGCTCTTTTTTGATTAAAGAGTTTGGTCCGATCGGGGAGTCACTTAGTTTTAAGGCCTCTCAAGAAAATAAAAAAATTTACATTCGCTTTCAGAACAAAACTGTTTCCAATGAAGTTGTTTTACGAAGCGGAAAACTTAGAGAGTCACTACGGACCCATGACCATAAAATAGAAACTATCAATATTGATTAATTTATCAAATAAACTAATAACCACCATCTACTGATGGGGTTTCGGGGGTGGGGGGTAAATAAACCCCATATGTTTGAATAACCGGCCAATCCCAATTTGTGAATTGAGGGTCACTACTTGGATTTGATGGAAAAGATCCTAATGGATTACTTCGGTCTACGTAATAAAGAATTTCATGATATTGGGCTGGTCCACCATCTGATAGTGTATAGGTAAAATTACCATTAAGCATTATTTTTGAAGATGTGACCGGTTCTGGTTGAGGGAACGATTCACGGGGGAACGTTGCCAATGCTTGGGCCATAAATTCATGCCACATTGGTCCTGCTGCACTGATACCGGCACCAGCCGCAGTCATTGATTTATTATCATTGTTGCCCGTCCAAACCACCGTTGAAATTGAAGGACTAAAACCAACAACCCAACCGTCTTTATTGTCTTGGGTAGTTCCGGTTTTTGCCCCGACTTCGTAGCCAGGAAAATAAAGTGAGTTATTAAAACCAAAGACCGGCGCCCGGGCCAGATTATCTGAAAGGATATTGTCCATCAATCTGGTTGTTTGTGTGTCTAAAACACGTTGAGGTTGATCCTGGGCCTCTTCAAGAACATTACCGGCTCCATCCTCAATTCTTTGGATAATACGCCACTGATTGCGGATACCATCATTTGCAAAGACACCATAAGCTGAAGCCATATCAATAGGTCTTACTTCGGCGCCACCAAGCACAAGGGAGAGGCCATAACGATTGGGCTCAGTTAAGGTTGTAATACCCATTTGTTGAGCTAAACTGATAGTTTCCGGAATACCAGCGAGGTAGAGGGTTTTAACAGAGGGAATATTTAATGATTGATTAAGCGCTTGACGAAGATTGACTGGTCCACGGAAGAGGCCGTCGTAATTTCTCGGGTGATAACAAGCGAGTCCATACTGATCGGTCAGTTGATTTCCATCAGGAGAACAGTTGGGATTGAATTCTGTTTTGAAATCAAACAGGACAGTTGAGTCAGGGTAACCTTTTTGGAAAACAACAGCATAAGCAAATGGTTTAAAAGAAGAGCCCGGCTGACGTTTAGCGGTGGTGACATTAAAATTACCTTGATTGGCAACATCAAAATAATTACTTGAACCAACAAGAGCAAGGACATCACCATTTTTAGGGCTTACCGCTACCAAGGCCGCATTAGAGGCCCTGTATTTGGTCTTATTGATATTGGAATATTTTGTGACGGCAGATTCGGCATATTCTTGGAGAGTGGCATCAAGAGTGGTGGTTACATTAAAGCCACCACTTTCAATAGCCCCTTCCCCATATTTATTAGCCAAATATTCTTTCACCATAATTACAAAATGTGGAGCCGTAATGTTTTCGGTACTTGAATGAAATTCCGGTTTTTCAGAAACTGCTTGGTCATAATCAGCAACAGAGATAAAACCAAGCTTCTTCATGTTGTTTAGGATATTGTTTTTACGGGTGATAAGATCTTCAACGTGGTTACCATAAGGGGAGTAATAACTTGGGGCCTGGGGTAAAGCGGCTAAGATGGCCGATTCACTTAAACTTAATTCAGACGCATTTTTATTAAAGAACGCTTTTGCCGCCGCTTCAATACCATAAGCATTTGAGCCATAGGGAATTTGGTTTAAATACATCCAAAAAATCTGGTCTTTAGAAAATCTGCGTTCAAGTTCAATTGATAAAACCAATTCTCTAACTTTTCGTAGGATCGTCTTTTCTCCCCCAAGAAGGGTTTGTTTGACTAATTGTTGAGTAATGGTTGAGCCACCCTGAGACAAACTAAGAGTGGTGATATCGTTAAGGAATGAACGAATAATACCCCTTACATCAAATCCGCCATGAGTGTAAAAACTACTATCTTCGGCGGCCAAGGTGGCGTTCTTTAAGTTAACAGGAATTTGTTCCCAAGGAATAATTGTTCTTTTTTCTTCGCCATGGATATCATAAAGGAGCACTTTGCCGGTGCGGTCGTAAATTTTAGTTGATTCGCTTATTTTACGATCGGCGATAGAGTTGGGGTCGGGGATTGTGCTTTGGATATAGATTAATAAACCAAAAAGTAAAATGGCGCCAATAACAATAACCCAAATAATAAACATTACTATTTGTTTAAAATTTGGCTTTCTATTTTTTGAACTCCTAAATATTCTACCAATAATGGGTAACATAGATATTATAATGCCACAAAAACGCCATATTTACAACGGTGACATTTAAATATATGATGGAATAATTATGTTTGGAATCTCAAAACAAAAACTTATAACTGATGAAGTATTAATTAACCAAGCCCTTGAAAGACGTCTCGAAAATAACGGCGTTTTTCCCAACAAAGAGGAGGCGATTAAACTATTAAAATCAAAACCACTCAAGGTTTATTTGGGCATTGATCCCACTGGACCAGATATTCACCTTGGGCACAGTATTCCACTTCTTTTCCTTAGGCAACTTTATGATCTTGGCCATATCCCTGTAATTGTTATTGGCGATTTTACGGCACGAATCGGCGATCCAACTGATAAAGATTCAGCGCGCAAACCATTAACCACTGAACAGATTAAAGAAAATTTTAAGAATTATCTAGATCAAATTTACAAAATATTACCCAAAGGTTCCTTTGAGGTGCGTTATAACAGTGATTGGCTTGATAAACTTTCATTTAAGGATGTTGTTCAATTAGCAGGTCACGTTACAGTTCAACAGATGATTCAAAGGGATATGTTTCAGGAACGGCTTAAAAATGAAAAACCAATTGGACTCCATGAATTTTTATACCCCTTAATGCAGGGCTACGATTCGGTGGCCATGGAAATTGATGGTGAGGTGGGTGGTAATGACCAAGTATTTAACATGTTGGTCGGTCGCGATTTAGAGAAAAAACTAATCAAGAAAGATAAACTCGTTTTTGCTACCCGACTTTTGATTAATTCTGATTCGGGCAAAAAAATGAGTAAATCAGAAGGAGAGCTAATTTCCTTATCCGACAGTCCTCAAGAAATGCGCCGGAAAGTGTTGATGGTTGACGATTCTATGGTTGAGACCATGTTTAAGCTTTGTACTAAAAAACCCCAAGATTGGATTGAAGAAAACAAAAATAACTCACCCCGCGAATTGAAAGAAGAATTGTCGGACGCGATTGTCGACATGTATCATGGCGAAGATGGTGTTATTGAATCTCGACAAGCAATACCATCGGCTACCTATGGCGTAAACACGTCTATTGTGGAATGGGCCACCAAGGAACTCTCTAGGTCAAAATCAGAAATAAAAAATTTACTAGATCAAGGGGCATTTGAAATAAATGGTCAAATAGTAAAAGATTGGAACTATAAAATAAAATATGGAGACAGAATAATAGTGGGCAAGGGAAAGATTTTCGAAATTGGTTAAACCAAAATCGGTCGTGAGACCGATTTTGGTTTAATACTTAATTGTATCCTAGATCATCATCGTCATCGTCGTCTTCATCATCATCTCCATCAAGGTCATCATTTTTATCTTCATCATCCTTATTCTCATCTTCGTCTGTATCTCCGTCGCCTTGTTTTTTATTTGGATCTGTTTCCTCGTTATCAGTAATTTCAGTGATCAATCCGTCCTCCTCCTTAAATGGTTCAATAGACAAACACTGGTAAGTCATGATGACTTAAAATATCTTCTTTATAATGATCGGTTCCGGTCTGGGAGTCCGACCATTTGTAAACAAGACCGTTATTATTAAGAAAGTATATTATGAGCAGAACAAATTGCAATAGCTAGGGCATCAACGGCGTCATCAGGTTTAATCGGTTCTTTGGTACCTAACAACATTTGAACCATTCGTTGGACTTGATTTTTGTCGGCTCGGCCGTAAGCGCTGATGTTTTGCTTCACTTGCAGGGGAGTGAATTCATGAATAGGAAGATTGTGCTTAGCGAGAGTTAACATTATGACCCCCCGCATCTCACTCACAGCCATAATTGTCTTTTGGTTTTTAAAAAAGAACAATTTTTCAATTCCGGCCACTTCGGGTTTGTATTTCTTAATGATTACTGAAAGTTGTTTTTCGGCTTCTTTAAAATTAACAAGCTTATCTTTATTACTCGTGGCTAAAATACCGTAGGCAATACAGAACATTTTGTTTCGGTCGCTTTGGATCACACCATAACCGATTCTGGTTGTGCCTGGATCTATGCCCAAAGAAATCATATGGATAAAAGGACCTGAAGGGTTTGCCCTTGTCACCCAGTAGCGGAAGGAGGCTCATGGCGGCGCTTGAGCCGACATGAGGAAACCGACGGGACTGGTTTCAGGGGTCTGGGTGAAAGGGTAAACCCTCAGGTCCTAATTAACATTACTTATTACATCATCAACATCGTCTTGGTCATCTAGGGCTTCAAAGAGAGTGTCCAACTGTGACTGCTCTTTTTCGTTGATGGTTGCGGGAACATTAAGCATCCAACTGATACTTCCTGGTTGGACCATTTTAGAATTGTGGTCGGTCAGCACCTTTCTTATTTCTGTTATGGTGCGATTTGAGTTATCAGTGACGGCCTTGATACGTAGAGCGACTCCACCGGGCCCGATGGCCTCAACTACAACTTCTTGAAGCTGGGTCGCTGATTTGTCAGAAACTTTTTTAACAGCCCTATCAATATTATCTTTGGGCATATTTTCGGCTCGGGCCTGTTCAATGGCATTGGCAAGCGCGGTATTTGTTTTTGGGTCACTGCCGTTTCGGGCGGCGAGAGTAATATTTTTAGAAAGTTTAGAAAACAACTGGCCCCGTTTCTGGTCAGTGATTCCTTTTTTGTGCTTTATACTGCTCCATTTTGAATGCCCAGACATTAGATAGTATTTAGGATTTAGGATTTAGAAATTAGTAATTAGAAATTTACAAACCTAGACCCTCGCTTTTTGGTTGCTTGAGTCCAATATGTTTGTAGCCAAATGGGGTAAGGACTCTACCTTTGGATGTTCTAGCAAGTAATCCTAATTGCATCAAGTACGGTTCATAGACATCTTCTACTGTGGCTTCTTCTTCGGAAATAGCGGCGGCGATTGTTTTAAGACCAACCGGTCCGCCAGCAAACTTTTCCGCGATAGTTAAGAGTATCTTCCGATCAGTGTCTTCAAGGCCCTTGTCGTCAACCTCAAGCATCTTCAGGCACTCTTGGGCAAGGACCGGTGTAAGGATGGCCGTGTCGCTCATTTGAGCGAAGTCACGGACACGTTTCAATAACCGGTTGGCAACTCGAGGCGTATATCTAGAAGCAACTGCGATAGCTCGAATGGCTTCCGTTTCTGCTTGGACACCTAGTAATTTTGCCGATCGGGCGATAATTTTTGATATTTCGGTCTCATCATAAAAATCCAGGCGGAAACTAACTCCGAAACGAGAACGGAAAGGAGCCGAAAGAAGAGAGATTTTGGTGGTGGCAGCAATAAGGGTAAAGCGGGGGAGTCCAATCTGAAGGGTCTTGGCGCTGTTGCCTTTACCGATGACAATATCAAGATTGAAGTTTTCCATGGCTGGATAGATAACTTCCTCAACGCTTTTATTGAGACGGTGAACTTCATCAATAAATAAGACATCACCGTCTTGAAGGCCAGTGAGAATTGAGCCGACATCGCCGGCCTTTTCCAGAGCGGTACCGGAAGTAATTTTAATTGAGGTACCCAGTTCTTTGGCAATAAGATAAGAGAGAGTGGTTTTACCCAAACCAGATGGACCATGAAGGAGTAGGTGTTCAATGGGTTCGTTACGTTTTTTAGCCGCGCCAATCATGACCTTAAGGTTGGCTTTTATTTTTTCTTGTCCGATATACTCGTCAAAGGTCTTGGGACGGAGAGCTTGGTCAAGTAATTGGTCGTCCAAAACGACTGCCGGGGTAGTTATTGGGGGCTTGACATTCATGATTATTTAGATTAGAATATATCTGTACAGTCCTGTCAAAGGACCTCTTTAATCTGTAGGCAATTGGACTGCTCCTTAAACGTGGTGGTCCAATCGGGATATTATCGTGATGGGCGACTCGGCCTCGGCTGGGTCTACCCTCTGACCTATCTTGTCCTATTTCCTTATGGAAACAGGTATTTGCCTACAGATTGAAAAGGTTCTTTTGTTTTAACTGGTCGACCGCACTGCTGTGACCTTCGGCCACTGAAGCAGGCTCTTGGCCGATTCCTTCGTTGAAAGCTCCGCTTGTTCCTCGCTGTACCACCAGTACAGCTCGTCGCAATGCTCGCTTTCGTCTCGAACTCGTCCAAGTCGACTGCGTTAATGCGAACAAACCAGCAACTGTTACGTATCACAGAAATACTTTTAAACCCAGTAGTGGAGGGGGACCCGCGAAGCGGGGGAACCGACGGGACTGGTTCCCCGGGTCTGGGGGTAAAAGTATTTCTGTGATGCAAGCCACGATACGGACTACCCCAAAATGCGTTCAATCTCGTCAAACGATGTTACGCCATCCAGTAATTTTAAATAAGCATCTTGTTTCATTGTTATCATTCCTTGTTTAATCGCCAGTTCTGTTACGTCGGCCATTGAAGGGTTAGACATAATCAATTTTTCCATTTCAGGGGTGATATGAAAGGCCTCATAAACACCAATACGTCCCTTGTAACCCATGTTGTTGCACTTATCGCAACCAACCGGTTCAAAAACCTCAAACCCTTCTGATATTTCTGGTAACTTAAATTTTTCGGCAAGCGGAGCTAAATCGGCTCTGACTTTTTCTAGTCGTCCCTTGATCAAGGGTTTTTTCACTCTACAATTTTCGCAAAGTTTTCTAAGCAAGCGCTGGGCCATAGCCATCCGAATGGCCGGAGCAATAATTTGAGGTTGAACCTTAAGGTCAATCAGTCGGGGGATAGTACCGGCAGCGTCGTTGGTGTGGATAGTTGAAAGAACGAGGTGTCCCGTAAGAGCGGCATTAAGAGCAATCTCGGCGGTTTCATTATCGCGAATTTCACCAACGAGAATAATATCGGGGTCTTGGCGGACAATTGACCGTAGGCCATCGGCAAAACCGTAGCCCTTCGTTGGGTCTACTTGGGTTTGGGAAATGCCGGTGATGTGGTATTCAATCGGATCTTCAATGGTGATTATTTTTTCTTCGGATGAATTAAGATAGTTTATAAAAGCATAAAGGGTCGTAGTTTTACCGGAGCCGGTCGGTCCGGTCGTGAGAATTGCGCCGGTTGGCTTGGCTAGTTGTTCCTTCATCATTTCCAAAAAGTCCGGTCGCATACCCAAATCCTCAAGCTTCCCTTTAATGTTCCTGGGGTCCAAAAGTCGCATCACGATTGTTTCGCCAAATTCACTGGGCAGGATTGAGACACGGACTTCAATGTCCGTTCCACCCTCGCGAATTGTGAACCGACCGTCTTGAGGCGTGCGTTGAATGTTGAGTTTAAGATGAGAAAGAACCTTGATTCTATTAGCGACTTTCTCGTAGGACTCTTTTTCTATAGTGGTAACGTCTTCAAGCACACCATCCATACGATAACGGAGACGGGCATTATCGTGGGTCGGTTCAAAGTGAATATCCGAGGCCTCAATTTTCAGGGCGCCAGCCAGAAGAATTTCCAAGAGCTTTGTGACTGAAACGCTCGCCACTTGTTGCTGGAGGTCTTTAACCGACCCAATTCTGCTCTGGAGTTCAACAAGATCTTCTTCTTTAATATCTATTGAACCGACTTCAAAAGTATCAACGTGTTTTAAGTTAGCGTATCTTTCCCAAGCGTGGGCTAGGCCGGACGGTGAGGTTACAATGACATTGATTGAATACCCCCTGGCTTTAAGGGCAGTAATTGGCTCAAGTTCTTCAATTTTGGTGGGGTCAGTTGTGGCGACAGTCAGAGCCGTTCCTGTTTTGATAATGACGGCAAAATTTCCGGCTCGGGCATCGGCTTCAGATACGAGACCCAAAGCGCCGGTATCAATTGGAGCGCTGGTAAGATTAGAAAAAGAGAGACCAAGTTTCTGGGCCATGGCTTGAAATGTGTCTTCACTTCCATGAGTATGGATTTGTCCCAGCTTTTTCTCTAACTCATCCTCTCGCTTTTCTTGTGATGTCGGTATTGTTGCCATTACTATAATTATATCACTCGTTGCCCTAATCTAACGAACGAGAAGTGTTTGTAAATGGTTTTTTGTGGACAACTTCACTTATTCATTTTTTTATAACTTAACCTGTTTATGTATTTGACTTGGGGATAACCATCTGGTATTATTGGGCTACTGATAGGGTACAGGTCCGCAAGAGCGGGCCCGTTTCTTTAAATACTTGCCCAAGAGCGAAGCGATTGGTTGCAAGGATTTAACCCCCTCACTCAATTTGGGGTTAAGGTGGTATTATAAGTTGACTCTTGAGGAGTGGGTTAATATTAGGGAACAAACTAAACATTAATTCGAGTGAGGGGGTGGCAATTTTATAACAACTCAACGGCGCAATCTAATTGCTTGTTTCGTTGAGAAAATATCCCATGTTTGACATGAAAGAGTTTGCATCTGCAATGAAGCAGATTTCGGAAGAAAAAGGCATCTCGGCGGAGAGTGTCTTTGAGACCATTGAAGCGGCTATTGCCGCGGCCTATAAGCGCGAGTATGGCGAAAAAGGTCAGATTATAAAAGCGACTATGGATCCCGAGACGGGCGTTTTGGAAATGACCCAAACCCACTATGTTGTTGAAGGGGTAGACGAAGAAGGAAATATTACCGGCCCCTTACCGACAAAAGTTGTTGAAGAGAAACCCGACTTCCAAGACATGGAAGGAACCCGACGCAGACGTCCCGGTGATCCGGCAGATGCCGGACCAGCGGAAACGGATGAAGTTAAAATTAAATTTAATCCTCAAAAGCATATTTTATTGGAGGATGCCAAAAAGAAAAACAAGAAGTCCGAAGTTGGCGATGAAGTTGTTACCAAACTTGAACCCAAGACCGACTTTGGCAGAATTGCCGCTCAAACCGCCAAACAAGTTATTATCCAACGCTTACGAGAAGCTGAAAGAGGAGCAATCTTTAATGAATTTAAAGACCGAGAAGGCGAAATCATTAGCGGTGTTGTTCAGCGTCGAGAAGGCGCATTGGTGTTTGTGGATTTAGGCAAAACCAATGGTCTTGTCCCACCGGCTGAACAAATGTTTACTGATAATTATCGTCTTGGCCAACGTTATCGATTTGTCATCACAAAAGTTGAGGAAACATCTCGTGGGCCAGTTGTAATTTTATCTCGTTCTAACCCTAAACTCGTGGCCGGCCTTTTCCAGGCCGAAGTGCCGGAAATAGACAGTGGTAGCGTGGAAATAAAAGCTATTGCCCGTGAAGCCGGTTCTCGCACTAAAATTGCGGTTACTTCAACCGAAGAGAGTATTGACCCAATCGGTTCTCTGGTAGGACAAAAAGGCGTTCGGGTCCAGACCGTTATTAATGAAATCTCGGGCGAAAAAATAGACATCATTCTTTGGAGCGAAAAAGATACTGAATTTATTGCCAACTCGTTTTCACCGGCCAAAGTTCTTCAGGTAAAAATTGTGGACGAAGAACGAAAGCACGCCCTGGTTGAGGTCTCCGAAGATCAATTCTCGCTCGCTATCGGTAAGAAAGGTCAAAATGTTCGTCTCGCCGCTAAACTTAGTGGCTGGAAGATTGACGTTCGTTCTCCAAAAGAAGCCGTCATTTTTGATGAGATTAAAGAAGATGATTTAGAAGTTAAACAATCGGACTAGCGATGACTTCAACAAATAAAAAACTGGATGCCGATCACATTGAGTTGAATGTTGAACTTGGTCGAGACGAATTGGCCGAGTACGTACGTTTAACGGAGGATACTCTTAGTCAAGAAGTTAATATTGATGGCTTTCGTCCCGGTAAAGCGCCCCGAGAAAAAGTTCGTCAACATGTTGGGGAGGCCCAAGTGCTTGAGTCCGCTCTTCAGACCGCAGTCCAACAAAGTTTGGCTAAAGTTGTCGCTGAACAAAAATTAGACGTGATTGAAGCGACCGATCTTTCGGTTAAAGAAAACACGCCTGAAAAACTGGTCTATAGTGTGAAACTTCAGATTTTTCCGGAAGTAAAACTTCCGGATCTTGCCGGTATCAAAATTAACCGTCGCGATGTGGTAGTTGAAAACAAAGAGGTTGACGAAGCCCTTGAAACCGTCAAGGCCTCTCGGGCTGTCTTAACGGATACTGATGAGCCGGCTGTAAAAGGTGATCGGCTTGAGGTTGATTTTGAGGTCAAAGAAAATGGTGTCTTGATTGAGGGCGGGGAAAGCGCCAATCACCCGGTGGTTATCGGCAAAGAGAATTTTGTCCCCGGTTTTGAAGACCAATTAATAGGTATGAAAAAAGGGGAGCGTAAGGAGTTTTCATTAACAGCACCAAAGGATTTCGTCAACAAAACCGTGGCCGGCAAAAAACTTGATTTTGCCGTGACCGTAAAAGATATTAAAAAAGTAACTCTACCCGAACTCAACGATGAATTTGCAAAAAAGCTGGGCAAGTTTGAAAACCTTGACCAGCTAATGCTCAATATTAGGGATGGGCTTATGGAAGAAAAAAAGGAAAAAGAAATCCAACGGGTTCGTCTTGAAATCATGAACGCCTTAATCAATAAGGCAACATGCACTGCTTCATCGGCGATGATAGAGGATCAACTTACAAGTATGATGCAAAATTTTGATCAGGATCTTCATCGTCATGACATGGAATTGGGTTTGTATCTCGCCAAGATCGGAAAGACCCAAGAAGACATTAAAAAAGAATGGCGACCGGAGGCCGAACGTCAAGTAAAGATGGCTCTTGTTTTGCATGCTTTGGCCAGGGAAAATAAAATTGAAATAACTCGCGAAGAAACCGACGAAGCCCTTGAGTCACTGATTCAATCAACGATGCTTCGCAACGGGGGAGCGACTCCAAATCTTGATATGGAAAGAATGCGTAGTTCAATTCAGTCCCGTCTTTTAAATGAAAAAGTGTTTAAGTTACTAGAGAGCGCTTGCCTGCCCGAATGACCGGAGTCCTGTCCGAATGACTCGGTCGGGCGGGTGTTGTCACCTTGTAGTTTGAGTCGTTCTGGAGTTAGAATGGGTCATGTGGCAATCTCTTCGAATTTCTAATCTAATTCTTCGCTTATCTTTGGCCGGTGTGTTTTTGTGGTTCGGGATTGATAAATTTTTCCACCCGATCTATTGGATTAATGCCTGGACGCCTGATTTTTTTATTAACCTAATCGCTACTTTTAACATTTCAACTCGCACACTTATCTATAGTATCGGTGTCATTGAACTTCTGGTGGGTATCAGTTTAGTGAGTAATATGTTCGTTGATTTCTTTGCCCTCATCGCCGTCATATTTTTAATAAGCGTTTCTTTGTTCCATGGCTTCAACGAAGTTCTCGTTCGTGATATTGGGATTATCGGAGGGTTGTTGTCTCTAGTGTTTTGGCCCAGTAGTAGAAGTTCGACCGGCTTTCGCCGATTTTAAATAGTTGAACTTCACTACCGGGCAAGCCCTCTCTATTTAGCTTGCCAGGTAGTGAATTTCCGAGTAGTATTTTGCCGTATGGCGAAACACAAAGGCAATCGGAAATTATACTACCTGGACAATGCTGCTGCTACCCCTATCGATTCTCGGGTGCTAAAGATAATGTTCGGGGTGCAAAAAAAATATGGTAATCCGTCTTCATATAATAATGTCGGTCGTTTGGCGCGCGCCGAGATGGAATCAGCCCGATTAACTATTGCCCGTTTTCTCGGGACTCGGACCGAAGAAATTATCTTTACGTCATCCGGCTCGGAAGCAAATAATTTGGCCATTGTCGGTGCCCTGACCAATCTCAAAGGAACGGTACTCACTATACCTATTGAGCACCCATCTGTTCTGGAACCATTAAAGAAACTAAAAAATATAGACCTAAAATTCATTCCCGTTGATAAAGAGGGGGTGGTAGATTTAAAAGTGTTTGAAAAAATTCTTACCGCTGATTGTCGATTGGTTTCGGTAATGTACGCCAACAATGAAATTGGCACGATTCAACCAATTCACCAAATCGCAAAAATAATCAAAGATTTTAAAACCAGAAACTCTAAACTAGAAACTAGAAACTTCCCCTTGTTCCATGTGGATGCTTGTCAGGCAACCGGATTTTTAAATATGAATGTTCAGCATCTCGGGGTTGATCTCCTGACTTTTAATGGTTCAAAAATATATGGTCCACGGGGGGTTGGTGTTTTATATGTTCGCCGTGGCACAAAACTTAACTCGCTTATATCCGGTGGTTCACAAGAACGAGGTTTACGAGCAGGAACAGAAAATGTGCCGGCTATTGCCGGTTTGGCAAAAGCCGTGTCGATCATTAAACCAATTGAATCAAAAAAAGTTTCAATTATCCGCGATTATGCACTTTCTGAAATTAAAAATAAATTGCCCGAAGTTTTAATAAACGGTCCCCATCCTTCGCTAATGCTTCGGAGGGCAAGCACGGGGGATAATCGTCTCGCCAATAACATTAGTATCTGTGTTCCTAATTTGGACAGTGAAAATTTGCTTCTGGAATTGGACAAGTATGGCATCTCGGCTGGTAGTGGTTCGGCTTG
>C687J35174_10003891_pt1 | contig 20308 bp, 18 predicted proteins | sample RifCSPhighO2_01_FD_35174 | JGI IMG/M metagenome (IMG submission 35174) | reverse complement strand
CAAGAGAACCGACTGCCGCCTCTAGATATAATTGACCCGACTGGGACAGAAAAACCTGCCCTAGGTCAAAATAATCAATTCCAAAGAGGGTTGTTGTTCCCTCACAGGCCGAGGGGGTAAGAATCGGTGAATCAAAACGGGTAAAACCTTCTCTTTTCAGCCATTCCTCAATATATTCATAGATACCGGCCCTGACTCTCAATATCGCCCACTGTCTCTCTGAACGTATCCATAGATGCCGATTATCAAGCAAAAAATCAGGACCGTGTTCTTTCTTTCCAATTATATATTCGGGAGCATACTGATAGACTTTTACATCGCTTATATGTAATTCAAAAACTCCCGGTTTTTTTGGATGTTCCGAAACTGTGCCGGTCAGTTCAACCGATGTTTCCAAAGTAACTTTTGATGCGGTCTCCCAGACTTTTTCTGCCTTATCGCCATGAACATTCTTTAATTTTTTTTCTTCAATAATTGCCTGAACAAAACCGCTTCCATCGCGGACTTGTAGGAAAATGATTTTTCCAGACGAACGCACATTATAAATCCAGCCCCTTACCGTAACAGTTTCATTTTTATATTGTGCCAAATTTTTTATTAATATCACCATAATATACTCATACTATGCTCTTCCGACGTTAATATCAAGAAAGAGAATTTTTAGTTGACTTTTCATATATTTTATGTTATTGTTGTATTACACGAAAGTTTTAGCCTAAAGGGAGGCAAAATGAGCTACGAAGATCACGCTCCTCGATGGGCAAAGCGATTGTTCTTTTACTTTTTCAACCTTCTGCGAGTTTCCTGGCAGTGGTTCATCTGGCATCTAATCCGACCGACATATCTGGTCGGTGTTTACGCCGTAGTTCTGCGCAAGAATCGCAACGGCGGAAACCAAGTGCTATTAGTAGACAAACGCCTCGGAATTTCCTCCTGCCTCGGCATCAATTTGCCAGGAGGAGGCATCACTCCAGGAATGACCATCGAGGAGTCCACCAAAGCTGAACTTAGGCAGGAGACGGGAATCACTGAAGTCAAGCTCACGCTCCTCCAAGCTTCGGTCGTAGAAGCTTACCACGATATCCATATTGTTTACTGGGGACACGTCGAAGAAAATTCACACTTTTCCCCATATCCAAAACCACTGGACACGCATGAAATCTCTCGCGCATTCTGGGCTCCAATCAGTTACGCAGAAGAGAAGTTGCCCGCCAAGCAGCGGATAATGCTCCACACAGCCATCAGGGCCATGTCGGAGTAATCAAAATCACGCTGAAAAAAGCAGACAACGAGGCCTCGCAACGCGGGGCCTCTTAATTTATATTCAAAACAAATTTTTACTGGATTGCAGATAAAGCATCCACTAATCCCCAACCGAAAATATTATCAAATCCCGATGTTCCTAAATCAACAGCCGAAGATTTAAGCTTCGACTGAATCTCGTCAGGATTACACGAACCATCTATGGTAATAGTATCACAGACGGAAGGAGTTGAGAATGACTTATACAGCAACAATGCAATCGAACCGGTTACATGAGGAGCAGCCATCGAAGTTCCGGAAAGCGTGGCATAACCGGTTCCTTTATATGTTGAATAAATACTGACCCCCGGAGCTGACAGATCGACTTCCGGTCCTCTGCTTGAAAAATAAGCAATCTGATTGTTAACGTCTGTCGCCGCAACAGCAATCACTTCGGTGTAAGCAGCCGGAAATATAACCGAACCTCCGCTATTTCCCGCAGCAGCAACCACTACCACTCCGGCATTTTTAGCTCGAATAACGGCGTCGTGGAATGATTGGACGTCACTAGATGTACCTAAGCTCATATTGACCACATCCATATTCCTGGCAATCGCCCAGTCAATACCTTCAATGATATCAGATAAATAACCAGATCCTTGGGCATTCAAAACTTTTATCGCATATAAATCTACATCAGGCGCCACACCAACAACACCAACGCTGTTATTTGAAGCACCGATAATACCAGCGACATGGGAACCATGGCCGTTGTCGTCATTCCAGCTTTTTCTTGAATTAATAGTATTAACACCGCCCTTGATATTCTTAATTAAGTCCGAATGGGTATTGGAAATCCCAGTGTCAATCACTCCGACCTTCACCGTATCGGCAGTATTTGAAGACCAAACAAGGTTAGCTCTTATTTTACTCACCCCCCAGGGTAAGACTTGCGGACTAGCTTGCATATGGGCAAGCGCTTCAACGGTAACATCATCATCAACCCTTAATACATCTGGATTTAATAGAAGATCTTTTTCAGCTTTATGATTCGGAAGAACTACAACCTTAGCATTTATCAAGTTGAGGTCCTTAACTTTAATTCCACCATATTTTCCGACTAATCTGTCCCCCAATTCTTCGTTAACTACCTTATTTCTAAAAACAATGATTTTGCGACCGTTATAATCATTTGCTCGTAAATTCTGCTGTCCAAAAAACAACATAGCTCCAATCACTGAAAGCACGACTACTAATTTTATATTTTTTGTCATTATTTTATATATTATTATTTATTTTAGGCCATCTCGACAATAACCCAGAAAACAATTACATTCTTAAAATATTAACATATTATTATAATTTCACAATAGCTATTATCTTGGCTCCTAAACTAATCGGCCCCCAATAAGCTGCCAAAATCCATTAAATATAGATCCGGAATTTTTCATTTGTTTTTTGGCTTCATCCCAATCAAAATTACCACGAACATATTTTCGGCTATCAATGGGCACATCAGCTAACTCTAAATTTTTCATTCCTATCTCGTCCCCATAATAGATTACGGGTGAACCCGGCAACGATAATAAAAGTTCAAAAGCTTTTATAATCTGCTTCTTGTCACCCTTAAAAATAGTCGCAAGACGCATAGAAGTTCCGCTTCCGCCCTTGAAAGAATATTTATCATTGTTATCAAGCCAAGTGATCAATTCTTTCTGCTCCTCTTGCCCGATAAAAGATAAGTTTAGTTCATCATGATTTCTCAGAAATGTGGCCCACTGACAATTTTCCGGTATTACCATTGATTTACCTATCGTTTCATCAAGTATAGATTTGTTATCATTCTTGAGAACTAAATAAATACTTGCCATTAACGGAAAATTAAAAACCATATGACATTCATCCCCATCTCCAAAATAAGGAATGATTTTATCGAATGTTCCCCCCGCTTCAGCTAACATTATTATATCTTCTGACTTTCTATCTAAATGAACACGTAATCTTTTTAATATTTTGTGGACTTCCGGTAAATGTTTGCAGTCAGTTCCCTCTCTTTTATAAAGATGGCTTGCTGCATCAAGACGAAATCCGTCAACACCTTTATCAATCCAGAAATCCATTACTCCAGTTATCTCATCAAATATTTTAGGATTATCCCAATTCAGATCAGCTTGTTGAGGAAGAAAAGAAGTAAAGTAGTAATAATCTTTTGCCGAGAAATTATATGTCCAATTACCTTTAGTCATGTGCGAGAACGGATTACTAGCGAATTCAAATTCCTTTCCTGTCTTGCTCCATAAGAAATAATCCTTTTTCGGACTATTTACCGATTGTGAAGCTTCAACAAACCAGGGATGCTGGATAGAAACATGGTTCAGAACCAAATCAATAATAACCCTGATTCCTATCTTATGGGCTTCCTGAACAAAATCCTCAAAATCACTGAGCGTTCCAAGTTCCTTGCGGACATCCATATAATCGGACACGTCATATCCGTCATCAACCATCGGCGATGGATAATGGGGCAATATCCAAATACAATTTATGCCAAGCTCCCTCAGATACGGTAGCTTTTCAACCATACCCTTAAAATTATTGGCAAACTTATCGACATATACCTCATATATAACTGCATTTTTCCACCAGTAACTACTCATCGCCTTTGAAATTAACTATTTTCCAAACTCCTGTATATTCATTGAATTCTAAGATAGTCGTATCTGAGCTTATGTCATCCGCAATTTTTCCAAGCAAGCTTTGCTCCTTAAAAATACCAAACACCTTAAGCCAATTTCCTCGCGATAAATCATCTTCAATCTTAAAATACTTAGATGCAAGCTCAATATCCCCGCTTCTCAACGCATCTCTAAATAAATCGAGAGTCTCCTGCTCTGTTTTACCTCCATAAGTATCCTGCCTCATCGCTTCAATATATCTCTTTTGAAATTCTAACTTCTGCAGATACTCCGGATTCATATAATATTTTTGCCAAACGAAGAAAGCACCTAATCCGACAATAATCACAATTAAACCAACGAATAAAATGTATCTTCTCTTAGCCATACCGAAATTATATTATATTTAGAAATTACTGTATATCGACCTCGCATCATTAACCTATTGAAAATTATAGAATTGATGGTATTTTAATAGCATATTTAGCTGTTTAAAAAAGCGTGACGGAATATGACTAAAGAGCCTGACCCTAAACCGGAATTTCATAAACTTCGAGTTGTCTTCGGCAGATTAAGCAATAACAAAATACGTATAACCGAGGAGAGTCTTGAACGCATTGGCGATATAATAATCACATGCTCACGAACCTTAAGCCCAAATAATAATCCCGAGAAATTGATGCTAATCAGGTCTATATTTTTCTGGAATAAGCGCTGCGATAAATTAACGAAAGACCGCTCTGAGCGGCTTTCCATTCTATCGGATAGAATATCGGACCTCGCAAGAAAGATTATTGAATCGGATGAAGAGTTTAAAAAAACTTCTGCCTTAGGAAAAGATTGTACCGCTATCATTCGGGTCGGAAACACCTTTGACCGTCTTACCGACTTTGATATGTGGTTTATGAGCTTCATCGGAGTATCCTTAAAGAATCCCCCGGAGGAATCATGAGTAACCATAAGCAGGACTTATATAATATCAGCGAGCCTGAATTAAAAGCTGAATTTAAAGAACTGCTTAGCTGGCTTCCGATAATATGGGATTTTAACATTCCGATATCCAGAGAAACCCTAAGCGAAATACAGGGCCAAATATTTTTGTGTAACTATCTACTCGATAGAACAGACGGTGAGAGGAAGCTTCTTGTTCGTGCCGCTTTCTGGTGGCGTGTCCGTCATGATAATCGGATTCTGACTAGGCCTTGGGAAAAACCGCTCCCGCTAGCTGAAATAGTACGGGAAATTGAAGAAGGAGTATCTAACAGCAATTCCTCCTATTGCGATACATCGTATATTGATACCGGAACTCCGGAGGATAAATTTGATGAGAATACCGACAACGAGTATGACAGACAATTCATTGAAAATATTAAGAACATATTTTAATCCAACAATATATTTTGATATAAACTGAAAATCCCGCTGAAACGGGATTTATTCCTATGAGTCCTGTTTTTTAGTTGCTTCTTCTATAGCCGGCCTATCAAAACCAACTATGAATTTACCTCCTATTTCAATTATCGGAGCCACTACCATTCCTGTTTTTGATACAACTAATTGCTGAGCCTCCTCGTTACCTACTAAACCTATCTCCTCATATTGAAGATTCTTAGATTTGAAATATTCTTTTGCCATATGACAGTAATGGCAATTTGGCGTTGTATATATTTTAATCATTCCAGTATATCAACCCCCCGATTGCCTGCAGGTTTTGCCTATAAACAATGGGGTTAATTCTTATTAAAATTATTTCCTTAATCCAAGCAATAGAACTAATCGGCTAAAAACCATTCGGAGGTTGTATTACTGGACATAGGAATTAAATATTACTACCATAAACAATCCACGTCTAGTGGATAAATATCTCGGGTAGAATGACTAGCCTATCCTCTTCCCACATTATCCAAACTATTATATTATGGCATAGTTTGACATTATTATATATTATGTTATTATCTTATTAAGCCCTGCTCAGGCAGTGGCTGGAAAGGAAGAGTGGCTCGCATGGAATTACCTAGAGCGATTATCGAATGTCCCATACCCGAAGTTCCCCAAAGATTGCCGATCTCAGGAAAAAAGGGAGCAGAAAAGCTCATGACCCTTGGAAGAAGGGCTAATTATCTAAGGGAGAGGGTGAGCAGATCATCGGGCAATACTGAGCATGACTTCAGCTATGATATCAAAGAGTACCGCGCAATAGTTTGGACAATTACAAAGATTATGGAGTACGAGAACCTTCTGAAGTACGGCCCGCCTGAAAACTAATCTAGCCTACTTCGAATAACCTACTCTTGCTCATAACCACACAGCCCCTATCTCCGGAGAAGGGCTTTTTTATTTCACCTAACCTTCTTTACCCTAGAATAAGGTCTACAGAAAAACCGCATTTATAACTTCTTGAGTATTTCTCTTGTTTCCCTCTTATAGTCCTCTACTTTAGGCTGATCGAAAGCATTAACTCCAAGTAGCCTGGCTAGATACATGGTTTCAATCATCTTTAGCTGTACATATTGGCCCAAAGAATTTTCTGAGACATCATGCATAGATATCTCCGTATAAGGTAACCCGTTCTTAAGATATGCTATCTTAACGCCGTAATATATTGCATTCATAATATCCGCCATGCTTTTACCTTTAATATCAGGGACTAAATCGGGCATAAATAACTCGGTTGGAACACTGGGAGAACCTTCTTTTTGGGAAGCATGGACGAATTGAGTGAACTTATCAGGCGGACCGCTCAAAAAAAGCGTGGCGGTAGAATGAAGATCGGTTGAACCGATGGATATTATCGGGGTGATTCCAACATTAACTTTTTGATTATTTAAATCGTATTCCTTAGCGATACTTTCAGCCATAAGCTGTGAATACCATCTCCCCAAAGACTTAAGCTCGGGATTAAAATAAAAATTATTATAGATGTTACGGCCTTTCTTATAATGAACAAAGGCTAGTATTGCCGATATTAATGCTGGATTTTGATACACATCCTTCGCGACACAGCGTTTCACAATCTCCCCTGCACCATCCCAGAAACCGTTAATATCAAAGTTTGCAAGACCAAGAGGAAAAAGTCCAACAGCTGATAAAACCGAATAGCGTCCGCCTACTGTTTCGGGTACTTCTAAAAGTTCCAGTTTCTTTTCCTCGGAAACCTTCCATAATTTTGAATCTCTATCCGTTGTAATAATTATCCTTTCATTTACCTTATCTCCGAATTTCTTTTTCAAAACATTATATATTACCTCGAAATTAGCCACCGTTTCGGTAGTTTCACCCGACTTGCTTATCATATTCACAATTACTTCTTCCGGGGAATTCACACTGTTATTTAAAAACTCTACAACCTGAGCCACCAATGGTGGAGATACGGTATCAACAAAAACAATCTTAGGGTCATTTTCATGCAAGAGGACATCCAGTCTTCCCCTTAAAGCACGATATAAGGCCATCGTTCCCAGATTAGACCCTCCGATACCTATTACGACTACATACTTTAACTCAGGATTCCTTCTCTCCTTAATTTTCTCGAGCAAATATGTCTTAAAGGTGTTATCGAGAGGAAGGTTGATTGAGGATTCCGAATAATCGTAATTTACCTCGCTCACTACCTTATAGACAAAATCAACGTATTCTTTCATGTTATCCCGACATAATTCGATATCGGACGTTTCAACTAACGATGTCTGCTGATAAATTATATCAATATCGCGATGAATATTCATAGACTAATTATACCAATTAATTCTTTAAAGCAAAATAAATCGATAGAGGTGGGGCCTCTAATTTTCTGTGGATAAGTAATAATAGATTAAAAACAAAAAAGCCCCGCCTAGACAAACACAGGATTTTACATTCATTGAATCAAGTTATACTATTCAACTAATGATCTTTACCAAAGGAAGAACCATGGAGTTCTGGCTCCACCAGTGCAATACTATATGGGATATAAAGAAAGCCTGTGATGCCGGTCTATACACTGAGTCGGATGTATCTATCACTAAAGATAAGCGAATAATAGTCTGTCATCCCGGCACCCTCGATCCTGACCCTATAAAACTTACTTGGAAAGAAGCGAGCAAAGCCCACCCAAGTCTTATCTTATTAGACACCCTCCTGACATTTCTTGTACTCCACCCGGGCCATCTCTGCTGTTTTGATATCAAAATAAATTCCGAGGAGCTTGCAGTTGAAGTAGCCCGCAGAATTGATTCGGCTAAATTAAATTCCCAAAGCTATGTAACTGCATTTCAAAAAAGAATACCGCCTCTTGGACTGGAATCAAACGGCAGATTGCTGAAAAGAGTAAAGGGGGAATACCCCGAAGTCAAGACTCATCTTATTGCAACATTCCCCTTCAACTTAGTTAAGCTGGCGGAGGAATATAAAGCCGATATGATATCTTTTGGCTGGCTTGAGAATCCCCGCCTTGATAGAACTATCAGCAAGGCGCTATTCCACGCAATCAAACCGTTCAGTAATCTCTGCTGGAACATTAATAATCTCCAGAACATGGGGGTTAAAGTGATGGCCGGCATCTTCAATGATATCAAGACCGTAAAATATTTTATTGATATGGGAGTAGATGCTGTCATGACCGAAAATTCTGTTTCCATATTAGCTCAGCTGGATACAAGGGGGTACGGCCATGAACAAAAATAGAATTAAAGATATTTTTTGGCAGATAGCCGGAGTAGAACAGGATGTATTAAAATTAAAAGCAAGGGTACCAACACAAGTCAGCGAAGAAATATTATTATCCATAGCAAAACGCCATATTCCTGATGAAAAGCAGGTTCGACTGTTAAGAAGACTGAATAATGCATACTATAGAATCCTAATTATAGTCGGCCATATTAATAACCAAAATAATCCGATAATGACGGAGAAGCTAATTCCAGACCTTAGATACATATATGAAATCTGGGAAGAACTATTCAGATATATATATGATCATTTTGACGAACTATCTGAGCGATTGGATTCAAATATGTGCCGTGAAGATTATCAAAGAGCAGCCGATGAAGTTTCAAATAAAATTAAATCATATTTGGCCAACCTGAAGACAGGTAGACCGCTTGGATATCCGATAGATGAACCGTCTATTATAAGAGATCATTACGAAAAAGCATTGAATCTAATACTTGGATTTGATTCGTTTGAGAAGTTCAGACTAGAATCAAATATAGCCATAGATGAAATAAATATTTTATTACAGCAATTAACATTGATGTGTCCCGATAACGGCCAAATCCACTGAAAGCTTATTACCAAAAATCCCCTCTCGAGGGATTTTTAATTTAATACCCGCGCTAAAGTCCTCTCTGCTCAGGCTGTCCGCCGCGTATTTCCTTATACTTAGCGGTATATTTATCCAGCATTGCTTCTATATCCTTATTGGGTATCTCGAGACGCAAAAGCTCGGTCGCATGTACCAAATCATATATATCATTCTTATTTTCTATCTTTTCGATTGCATCACGCCATAATATAGCCTTCTCATACTCACCCCCTGCTGCCGCCTTAATTTCAAGATCCTTAAACATCGCTATAAAACCTTCGTATATTCCCCTTTCCACTCCACCTTTTTCAAATGTCCTTTCCTTAAATGGAATTTTTAGTATATTCTTCCTTTCCTGAGTTATTTGATAAATTTTACCGCTTCTCTTCCACTCAAAAGCAGTTGAAACAATATTTTCATACAATTTAGCTGCACGCTCAATTTTACTATGATGTACGTCGGGTATGCGGCGAATAATATCCAAGCATAAAAAAGCACCGCGTTCTATTTCTTCGATTGACCACCACGGTTTAGCGGATGCCCACCAAAAATGATCGCTGGCTAACGCAACATCCATTCTTGATCTTACATCGGCAAAAATCGAATTATTAACATTTAAGCCATTTACTGCTTCGAGGGCTGAATTAACCAATTCCCACTGCCAAGCATGAATCTCATTATCCGGATCTTTCCACGATAGAAACTGCACTCCTCTTTTAATATCATCCTCACTTGATGCCCATGTCGAGCGGACAGGAGAGACCTCTTCAATATTTTTATAAAATGCTGGTAAGTCAGAAATTTGGACTAGATCAAATTCTCCAGAATTGAATGTTTCAAAAAGCATTTTCTCAAGACCCGGCCTATGATGACCAAAAGTTTCACCATCCATTCCGGTTATAAGATATCTCCCGGATGAAAAATCGTCATGCATGGCTTCTTTCAGTGAATCATAAGACCTAACTACTGCGCTCATTATAAGATTGCTAGGCCTTCTCTCTCTGAAAAATACTAAGATATCGGTACCCGTTATCTTATATATTTTACTATAATCCACCGTATCTGTTATTCCCGATTTTGCAATCTCATCCAAAATAATCCACTTAAATCCCAGAGACTCAATAATCCTAGGGAGTCTTTCGTCGTATGCCATTTCTGGCGGAAAAAATCCCTTTGGTTGATAACCATGATTAAAATAAAATCTAAGTGTCTCATTATTAATTTCTATCTGACGGATAACCTCTTTATCGTCCATAAAAGGCAATAGTGCATGATATTTAGCGGAACCGGTAAGTTCAACCCGTCCATTCTTAACAAGCTCTCTAAGCATATCGATAATATCTCTGTACTGATTCTTATCGAATAACTCTAAAAGTGCCCCGTTAACATTGAGGGAAAGACGCACCTTTTTATTATCTGTTATACCCCGAAGAATCGGGCGATAACTTTGAGTAACTACCGCTTCAAGAATATCCGGCTGTTGGCCGTTTGGCTGGTAAATATGTAAAAAATTAGCCCACTTCATCCCGTTAGAGATAGTGCAAGCACCCACTACCACCGTGCGGTGGCGTACACTATCAGTTTAATTTAAACCATGACCTTTATTTGCAAACCCGTTAGTGGTTATCTCTAACGGGATTCATAATGATTATTCTCCTTGTTTTTCTTTATGGAATCTTAAAGCCATTTCAAAGAGTTTAACATATTCAGTGGCTGATTTTTTCCATGAAAAATCCCGAGCCATTACGCTTTTCGTCAATTTAGACCACAGTGTCTTTTGACGATATATCTCATAGGCCCTAACCATAGCAATCGTTAACGAAAAAGGATCATATTTTTCAAAAACAAAACCCGTTCCCTCACCANTTCCAGGATTAAAATCGCTAACAGAATCCGCTAAACCACCGACTTTTCTGACAATTGGTACGGCTCCGTATCTCATCGCCTCCATCTGTACAAGACCACACGGCTCAAATTTGGACGGAATTAACATAACATCAGATCCGCCAAAGATTAGACGCGATATTCGGGGATCGAAAGTAAGATGAGTTCCAACACGATTCGGATGTTTTTCCTTTAATTTTTCAAAATATTGCTGATATTCGGCATTGCCTTCACCGGTAATTATAAAATTAAAGCTCACATTATCCATTAATGGCTCCAGCATCTGTGTTATCAAGTCAAAACCCTTTTGTTCATCCATGCGTGAAACCATTCCGACGACAAATGTATTTTCATCGGATGGAAGTCCGAACTGCTTCTGCAGAGTAACTTTATTTTGCCTTCTTTTATCCAGACTTTTTACATTATAGTTGATGCTTAGGTCAGGATCTGTCTCAGGATTAAGAGATTCGACATTTATGCCATTCAATATACCGAATAGCCTTCCTTTTCGCTCGCTTAGCAATTTATCAAGCCCATTGCCGAATTCTTCGGTCAGAATCTCTCTTGCATAATTTGGTGATACAGTATTAATAACATCGGCATAATAAATTCCCCGCCTCATGCCATTTAGCTTCATTATTTTTTCATCCGGTAAGGCAGGGATTGCTTGTTGTCCACTGTCATAGTCCATCTCATTGACATGTTTTGGATCGAACATTCCCTGAAATCTTAAATTATGTATTGAAAAAATTGTCGTTATATTTTTTAAATCTACATCATCTTTGTACTCAGTATGTAAATAATTTGGAATAAATCCGGCCTGCCAATCACAAGATACTATTACATCGGGTTTCCACTCAGAACGTTTTAGAAACTCGAGTGTTCCTTTAGAAAACAAAACCCACCTTATAGTATCGTCTCCGTAACCATATACATTCGCCCTTTTCTCGTAATACTCCATATTTTCAAGGAAATAAGTTACGGACTTATCATTCTTGTGTTTAAGAACATTGCATTTCAATATTCCATATGGGTCATTTTCCGGCATACCTAAGTCCAGACCCTGAAGTTCCATTTCCATCGGGTACTTAACGCCATCAACATGCGCATATCTTGGAATCATTACTCGTGCATCGTGTCCTAATTCCCTCAATGCCTGTGGTAATGAGAACATAACCTCGCCCAATCCGCCAACTTTAACGAATGGAGCAGCTTCCGAAGCAACAAAAAGAATCTTAAGCGGATTCTTACTTTTCTCAAATAGTGAAGTCATATAATTTTGTAGTTAAGTCGGCATTGTAATTATATCAAATAACTTAGATATCAACAACAAAAATTAATCCCCAGCTATCAGAGATAAGCATCTATCGGCCAAAAAACAAACGAGAGAATAGCCCTCATAATAAAAGACATAATAAAAGATCAGTGGATAGAACGAGGAGTTAATTGTAAAAACCTTATTTTAATATAAAATTTATAGATATGACTAGACGGCTTAAAGCATTCATCCCGTTAGAAGTAGCCTCGCCGAGGTCCTCCGGACTCGCGCCCTCGGCGCGAGCGAGACTTCTAACGGGACTCATTCCAGCCGGTAGTATCATCCTTGGCGGCACAACGCTTGCTTCATATGTATTGGGCCTTTTGCGGGACCGGACTTTTGCTCAAACATTTGGGGCCTCAAGAGCCTTGGACGCCTATAATGCGGCTTTTTTATTGCCCGACCTTCTTTTTAATATTCTCATAGCCAGCGGAATTGCCGCTGCAGTTGTTCCAATATTTACAGAGCTTAATCGGCAAGACAAAGAAAAAGCCCACGAATATACGAACACAATTATAACCGGTGCAACCGGGACAATGATATTCGTCTCTGTCTTAATGATAATTTTTGCCGGTTCTATAAGTCACATCGTCGCACCCGGACTAGATAAACAGGGAGAAAAAATGGTCACCGATATAACACGCATTTTAGCGCTAAGTCCTATATTATTCGGGATTTCAAATACTATTGGCGCTGTATTGATTGCAAGAAGACGATTTCTTTTCTACGGACTATCCCCCGTATTTTATAATCTGGGAATAATCGGCGGGACCATCATACTATCCCCAACAATGGGAATTATGGGAACGGCTATCGGAACTCTTACTGGAGCTTCAGCTCATTTATTGATAAGACTCGTTGATGCTATTCGGACAGGATTAACATTGGGAATAAACTATAATTTTAAAACACCTGAATTTAAAAAAACTTTGAAGCTTATGCTTCCCAAGATGTTAGGCCATCCGGTAGAGCTGATAACATTCTGGGGATTTACAGTAATTGCTTCTTCTTTAGGAACGGGAGCAATTGCCGTAATGAATTTCGCACGTAACTTCGAGAGTGTTCCGGTCAGTTTAATTGGAATCACGCTTTCAACAACAGCCTTTCCGGCATTAGCAGAAGCAATCGCTGGCAATTCTCAAGGTGAGTATAAAAGGGTTCTTAAAAACTCATTCTGGCTCATACTTGGCGGGGGTGTTCTTGCTGCGATAATAACGTTTATTATCAGGGAACCCTTAATAAGACTGGTTCTTGGTGGCGGAGCATTTAACGAAGAAGCTATAAAAACTACTGCGTTCGTGCTTGGAGTTTTTACTCTTGCTATGCCCACAGAATCTTTAGTACACCTTCTCGCAAGAGCATTCTATGCAACAAAGAATACTGTTGTTCCGGTTGTGATGAGTATAATCGGTCTAATTATTTCAATTGGCGGAGCTTATTTTCTAGCACCAACCATGGGTATAATTGCGATTCCCCTTTCGTTTTTTGTCGCCAGTTTTGTTGAGGTAATTCTATTGATGATTCTTCTTCCGCGTAGATTAAGAAAAATAATGATTTCTCCGGTTCAAATAAGTAGCTAAAAGAGACCGTAAACTATCCAACCACAATCATAACCTTAGAGCCATTTTCGACATCTCCGCCATTCCAATCATGAATCGCATTCATGATAACTTCAGACGAATAAATATAGTTTTTGCCCCAACGAGTTCCAGGATCATTAGTGATAAAATCGCCATTCTTAGTATAGCCCTTAATAACTAACATATGATAAAGCGGGCCCGGACTTTGATAATGTGGATTTCCAAGCTGACGGCCAGCAGCCGGAATAATAATAACCTTCTTCTCGTTTAGAGCTTTCTTAATAATTTCTATCGTTGGATTATATATAACTGTAACTTTTTCTATTTTATACATCTCTCTTAATATAATCGCCGTATCTTCTGCTCCTGTATCTTTATAATATCCGAACCTTTTCTCTTCAAAATCTTTTATTTCAAAAAGTTTTTGATCCGCAAATTCAATATTGGTTATTGTTGTATTGTTAATATAACTTACCGCCATTAATACCGATGCCTCCTCACAAAATTCTTTATGATATTCATCCCAAATTTGTCCCGGTGCCTGCGAGGTAAACGGAACGGCCAGATTAACTTCCGAAGCTACCGGGTAGCTTGTTACAAGCGATGTTGGTTTGGATTGAGAAACCTTAGGAGTCGGCGTAACAGATAACTTGTATGGCTGTGGCGAAGGAATCAAATCTTCTTCAATTTTATCGCTTATATTTTTCCAAACAAAAAATAGCACAATTACAAGTACTAGACCGAGAATGGAAATGACAGGTATTCTATTGATAATCTTGCTCAAGATTTTTCTCCTTAAAAATTTTTAATTAATCTGTTATAGCACAGTTTACCAAATTCTACTGCCAGAATATTAAATATGCCAAAAGCCAAAACTCCCACCAACCATGGCAACGGCAGTGGGACTGTATCTATTATTTTACTTAAAAACGGAACATAGATAGCCGATAGAGTAAGCGCTATGCCAACTAAAACCCCGCCCACTAAATATTTATTTGAGAACGGATTATACTGAAAAATGCTTTTATCCAAACTTCTAAGAGAAAAAGATACCAGTAACGTATAGGTCGAAAATGAAGCAAAAATAAACGTACGAACAAATTCAGGTCGATAATCGGCAGATAGCAGATAATAATACATTCCGAACAATAATGCGCTCGTTCCGGCGCAAATCCCTAAAAGTAAGAACTTCATCTGACTATCAAACAGATTAGTAGACAATTTTCTTGGCTTATTGCCTAATTCGTCAATGCCATCCTCAAATGCAAAGGCAATCGCCGGAAAACTATCTGAAAAAAAGTTTACAAACAATATCTGAATCGCACTGATTGGCATTGCTACACCCATAAATATCGCGCCTCCGACAAGAAATAATTCATCGAGAGAATCCGATAACAAATAAATAATGACTTTTTTGATATTATCGAGTATCTTCCGCCCCTGAACTATCGCTGCAACAATCGTTTCATAATTATTATCAAGAATCACCAGATCAGCGGCACTCTTTGTCACATCAGTTCCTGCCCCAAGAGCGATACCAATATTAGCAGTTTTAAGGGCGGGGGCATCATTAACACCATCTCCGGTCATAGCAACAATCTCCCCTTTCTCCTGATACATCTTTGCAATCATTACTTTTTGTTCTGGAGTAACCCGGGCATAAACAGTCACACTATCCGCCCGAGAGTAAAGTTCCTCCTTGCTCAAATGCCTTAAATCATCCCCTGTTAAAACCGCTCCTTTGCCGTCTATAAGACCAACTTCACGGGCAACAGCTTCTGCAGTTCCCTGATGATCTCCGGTAACGATAACGGTCTTTACTCCAGCATCCCCTATTTTTTTCATCGCTTCAAAAACTCCTTTTCTCAGAGGATCACGAAAAGTTAAGAGGCCGTCAAAATTAAAATTTCTAAAATCATAATCCCGCAGACTCTTATACTCCGGCACCGGTTCAATAGATATAACTCCAATTATTCTCTCTCCACTGAATGCACGTTCGTTTATTTCTTGAACGACCTCTGCCTTATCGACCTCGGATAAATTAGTATAGTTAATTAGAATTTCTGGCGCACCGAGTAACATCATTCGTTTTGCACTATTATGTCCGTGTACAGATGCGGCATACTTTCTGTCTGAGCTAAAATTAAGCCTGTCAAAAATAGGCTTAATTTTAAATACATCATTCACATAAACACCCCTCTTAGCCGCACCGAGCACCAAGGCAACTTCCATAAAATTTCCGGCCATTCTCCAATCATCAGGTTTATCGGTAAGATTTTCAATTACAACATCAACCGTAGTCAATGCTTCATATATTAAATCCTTAACCTTTTCCGGTGAAGAATCCTTATATGGAATCACCGCGGTAAGTTCCATTTTAGCTTCAGTTAAGGTTCCAGTTTTATCTGTAAGGATTAGACTGGTCGAGCCCAAAGTTTCAGCGGCAAGAAGTTTACGAACTACCCCCTTCTTTTTTGCTAGCTGTTCTACGCCAATAGCCATAATCACCGTTAAAGCGATCGGCAGGCCCTCGGGTACGGCTGAAACAGCTATTGCGACCGAGATTAGAAACATATCAAGAGGACTCTGACTATAGTATAAACCAAAGCCAAAAAGTGCGACTGTTAGAACAAGAAGAATAAATCCTGCCCAATAGGAAAATCTTGATATGGCAATCTGTAACGGTGTTTTTGTCTTGTCTTCTTCTGCTAATAAAGATGCTAATTTGCCGAACTCAGTATTTTTTGCGGTTGATGTTACAATGACATCTGCAAAACCGCCGACAGCCAGAGTACTTTCAAAAACCATTGAGCTCCTATCTCCAACGGATACATTCGGAGTAACCGGATCTGAATTTTTATTTTCCGGCATCGATTCGCCGGTAAGCACCGACTCATCAACTTCAAAATTACTTGCAAAAATTATTCTTCCGTCAGCCGGCACTTTATCGCCTTGACTTATCCTGATAACATCTCCGGGAACCAAACGAATAGCATCAACTATTTCTTCTTTCTCAAGTCTCCTGACCCTAGTCCTTGTTTTTACATAAGATTTTAATAGCTCAAGCACATTTTCAGCCTTGTTCTCTTGATAAAAACCCAAGATGATATTAACAATAACGGCGGAAAAAATTACACCCATATCTACCCAATCCCGCAGAAATCCGGTAATAAAACCTGCAAGTATTAAGATAAGGATAAGAGGACTCTTTGTCTGCTCATATAACAGCTTGGGCTTAGAAAATCTTCTGGCATCTTTAATCTCATTTAATCCAAAGACCTTAAGACGACCCGCGGATTCATCTTCGGATAATCCTTCAGGTCTTGATTCAAGAACTTTGAGGGTTTCCTCCACGCTCATTGACCAAAACGGTTCAAATATTACCTTAGGATTCATATCTACATTATAATCAAATAATTTAATAAAAAAAACCGCAGTTATGCGGTTCTCCGTTAGTTAGATAAAAGCAATGCCCAACAGAACTAAATCATCGGGTTTGTTTTCGCATGAGCAATATCTGAATTCTTTTGGAACTTCTTTTCTCCATCTTCCTTTTTCTGTTTTTTTATTAATGCAGTTGCACCTTTCACGACGGGTAAGGAAAGATAGATTAAGCCTGACAGATATTTTTTCCGGATCAGAAAAATATTTTACAACTATTACATTGTGCAAATCTAACCAGGATTCAACATGAATAAGATTATCGTTAGCCATATATCTAGACACGGCCCAGCGAATGCGCCTAGGCACTCCGGATGGAGTAAGCTCAGCAATAACCCGACTGTCATTCTTAAAAAAATACGACCACTCTCTTTTATTAATCCCTTTCGGATACCAACGAGGGAAGGCGCCAGCTGAAGCACTGCCGAACATAATAACGCCATCAAATAAAACCTTGCCCTTAGAATCCAAAACTTTTAAATAATCGCCTAGTTCTAACGGATGCAGTCCGTCATAATCCCAACGCTCGCCACCCCAAATACTTGAATCTTTGTGGATATTTTTTTCGTCCTGAAATGCCCAGAACGGACCCACCCCTTGTTCCGAATGGCAATAGAGTCTACCCTTTATCGTTTCCGACATAATTACTCCTTTTTTTAATGAGCTAGCCAACTTTGCTGATATTATACACTATTTATTAAATAAAAAAACCGAGCTTTTAACTCGGCTGTTAATCTTTTATTACTTACCTGTCAGCTCATTGACCAATCTATCGGCCTTATATACCTTGCTCAGAATTTCTATAATCCCGGCAGAATGCACGGCAATTGCTCTTGCATCAGTCGAATAATTAAAGTCATAATCGCTTACCAGTCCCTGAATATTGCTGTCAAAGACCACTCCGACAATTTCCAAGTCTTTATTAAAGACCGGACTACCGGAATTTCCGCCGGTAATATCCAGATCGGATATGAAATTAAGCGGTGTATTAAGATTCAGACTGCTCTTTCTTCTAACCCAACTGCGAGGCAATTCGTAAACCCCCTGATTACCGAATTCCTTAGCATGTTTGAATGCCCCGCCTATTGTTGTCCATGGCAGAACAGGGACGCCATTTTCTGAATATCCCCTGACTGTTCCATAAGTAAGGCGCAGAGTGAATGTCGCGTCAGGATAAACGCCGGTGCCGTAAATCTTAAACAGTACATCGGCAACCTTTGAATATCCATGCTGTTCTTTTTTCTTAGCCTCATTCCACAATATATCATAATTTCCAACCCTAGACTTTACCAAAACAGCAAGCCTGATCATCGGATCAGTACTGGCTGAACCATTAACAAAAGTTGCGATTAATCGGGCATGCTCGCTGATATTGGAAAGCATTGTTTTATAAATAAGGCGATGCGCGATATCGGAAGGTCCGTTTCCGAATTGAGCAAGCAGGTCCTTAACAAGACTATCTTCCGGCCCTAGATATTCAAACAAATGGGTAAGCGAATCTCTTAACTTAGCCTCCTCATACGCCATATTTAACGGCGCCTGAGCCTTTCTTTCCTCCAGTAATTCGGATGCAAGATCCTTATTGCCCAACGCAATACTGACTGCATATTCATATAGTTTAGTATCAAAACCAAGTCCACGGACCATTAGCAGCATCTTAGGATAAAGGTCTCTGATAGTCGGCTGCGCCTCCTCAACAAGCTTAAGCCCCTCCCTGAATTGATTGTGCAATGAAGCATAGGAAGGATTTTTTAGAATATCTTCTTCAAAAAACTTTCTTCGGTCAATCAGCCGAGGATCCTGAAGTCCCCTTATTTTTCCTACATATAACTTTCTTGAATTTTGCCAACTAAATAAATCTGATTCAGCAATCCGCGCCTGTTCTCTACCCCTGATCATGAACTGCTGGGTTGTGAGCTCGTGCCTTCGGAACAGATCAAGAAGAAACGGAACCCGGAAATCCCTTTCTGTCTTAAGCGCCGAAGTCGTTAATAGCCTCTGAGTGCTTCCGGGATGGCCGGAAACAAAAATAAGCTCGCCTTCTTTTGCGCCCGATTTGGACCAATCAAAGTGATTAGGCGTTACAGCCGGCTTTCCGTTCTCATAAGCCCTCAGAAAGGCAACATCCAGAGTATAGCGTGGATATTCAAAATTATCAGCATCTCCTCCGAGAAACCATACATTTTTTTCAGAAGAAAAAACTAATCGGACATCGTCGTAAATCTTGTAGCAATACAAATGGGTTTGCGCGCCCTGATACAAAACCGTCGGTTCACAATAAAGATTAAAGTTCCTTCGTTTATCTTCAGCAAGAGATTGCACCGACACAGAACTGTCTGTAATATTTTCCGTACTCATTAGAACTCTTAGACTAAGGCCGGTTTTAAGCTCGTCTGACTGCCTCTTGGCATAAAAACCATTTTCATACAGATTATTCTCGGCAGTACTCAGGGCCTGCACCGCTTCTTCGGCACAGTGTCCATTAGTCATAACCTGGCCATCTTCAGAAACAAACGAAGCGGAACAATTAGGCAGGCGGGCTAAACTTTTTTGAACTTTTTCTATCCACTGTTCAGTAATGTCAAAACCATATTTCTGCTTAATAAGCTTAATCGGCAGATTATTCAAAAGCCACATTCCCTCATCTGCATAGACCAAACCGAAACAAGCCAGCGCCGTCAAAATAATAATAAAGGCAAAGCTTTTTCTCGAATTCATTTTTTCGCTCCGTATTGTGAATGTACTTTATGACCTGTTTGATACTATAGGGATTATTAGCTCAAGTCAATAATACCCTTCAGTTCAACTTCCTAATGCAATTCTTCTGATAGATTCTTGATAAAATATGGATATGCAAACATACAATCGCCTTGCTTTCTGGGAGCGA
>C687J35174_10003888_pt1 | contig 20322 bp, 19 predicted proteins | sample RifCSPhighO2_01_FD_35174 | JGI IMG/M metagenome (IMG submission 35174) | reverse complement strand
CTAATGATTCTCTATTTTTAATTCCCCCTGCCCAGACAGGATTTAGAATATTTTCCCAAAGAGCTATTGTCGGAGATATAAAAGACGGAGCTGTCGTAATGTATAGTAAACCTTATGCTTACCAGTGGTATAGAATCATTAATGATTTAGAAAATTATAGTCTTTTCAATGATGTTAAGTTTAAAAGTCTAAAGACTATTTACAATTTTGATTATATTGTTACAAAATCATCCCAGAAATTAGAATTCGATTTAATCTACCAAAATCAAATGTATTCACTTTACAAAATTTAATGATTTTTAAAAAAAATAAGACACTTTTATTGTTCTCTGTTATTTGGATCGTATTTATTTTAGCACTCANCATTTTTTTGGAAGNAGTTATAAGGATAAAATTATCTTATAAACTTCTCCCAATTAAATTAGAAGAGAACAAAAGTCTTGAAGTTGATAAACTGAGAATCTGGAATGAGAATTTCGTAAAAAATAATCTAGTTTATTTTAACGACTGGCTGCCGCAACCAGAAACTTTTGAATCAGATTCAGAATTTCCATATTTTATTTTTCAACCAAATTTAAGAATGGCAATCCACAACAATCAATTCGTTTTTACACAAAGTGAACAAGCAACTTTCTGGTCGTCAGACGACAAAGGGTTCAGAACTGTCAAGAGAAAAAATAGTATAAATCCATCCTTTAAAATTGTAACTATGGGTGCAAGTACGACAGAAGGTTTTGGGGTTAAAGATGATGAGACTTACCCTTCATACTTACAAAAAATACTTGAAGAAAACAATCAATACGTTGAAGTCATCAATGCTGGAAACGCCGGATATAAAATCGATGACATCATCGGACTTTACAATTTAAAAATTTTGAATTTAAATCCCAAACTTGTAATATTCTACGAGGCAGCGAATAATATCAATTTTCAGGAATGGTTAACCGAAAAAGATCTTTACCCTTTTTCTTGGAGTAAGCAATACCCTAGACTATTCCAAATATTAGTTGAACACAGCGCTCTTCTAAATTCTTTTTCCGATAAGGCTGGTCTAAAGCAAAGAGTACCAGAGAGAGCAAGTTACAACTTTATTGCTGGCTCCGATAAAAAATCAATCGATTATTTTAAAAGCAGATTAGAACAATTCGTCAATGATTGTTTGGCTGCAGGCTCAGAACCTATTTTAACAACATATGTGACTATCGCCCATCCAGACTTAAAGATTGATCCGAGAAATAACAAAAATATATGGAATAACATAAATTACGCATGGTATCCGTTCTCACCTGCTGAAATTGAAGAGATTTATTCCGAAATGAATAATGCAATCAAGGAAGTAGCGCTCGCGAAAAACATAAAACTAATAGATCTCGCGGCGAAATTTCCTAAAAAACCAGAATATTTCTATGATGGGATTCACTTTACCGCACGTGGTAACGAACTTTTGGCTAGTTTTATTGCTGACGAGTTAATCACGTATTTAGATCCAGAAAAAACTGATTTTACAATACCTGTACATTAATAATTTTCATGTATATGTTAAAATTAGCCCCAATCCGATCTCAAATTGAAAGAAGAAAATGGATAATTTGACAATTTTAATAACAGGTGTAGCAGGTTTTATAGGGTCTCATTTGGCCGAAAAATTACTTGACAGAGGACACAATGTAGTCGGTATAGACAATCTCTTAGTTGGGTCAAGAGAAAACCTTAAGGATATTATAAACCATAGAAAATTCATCTTTCTTAAAAGAGATATAACTAAAACTAAATCTTTTAAGTCATCAATAACTTTTGACGTCATAATCCACCTAGCAGCTGCTAAAATACCACGCTACGGGAATCGCATAGATACACTTTTTGTAAACACCAAGGGAACTGAAAATATGCTCAATTTAGCTGTTCAAAAAAAAGCGAAAATAATTTTTACCTCGACATCAGACGTTTACGGCAAAAACAATCATATACCTTTCTCAGAAAGTAGCGATTTGGTCTTAGGACAACCAGAGGTTGCTAGATGGGCTTACGCCGCATCTAAAATTTTCGATGAACATTTAATTTATGCTTTTTCGGAGAAATACGGTATTCCATTTGTAATCATAAGACTTTTTGGAATATTTGGACCTAAACAACATCGCAGTTGGCTTGGTGGTCCTATACCTTTGTTTATAGATGCTATTAAAAACAACAAGCCTGTAGATCTTCATGGAGGCGGTACCCAATCAAGAAGCTTTATGTATATAGACGATGCAATCGAAGCAATAGTTAAAGTTACAGAAACGGACTATGCAACCGGGCAAGTAATAAATCTGGGCTCTACAAACGAGACCAGAATTATCGACTTGGCTAAAAATATTGCAGCTATTCTAAAAAAACCACTAAAAAAAAGAACAATTATTTATCAATCTTTCACTGGTAAAAGCTATGAAGATGTCANACGCAGAGTACCAGACATTACAAAAGTAAAAAAAATACTTAAATGGGAACCAAAAACAACCATAGAAGAGGGTTTAAAAAAAACTATTGACTGGTACATCAACAATCCAAAATGATTTATTTGCTAATCCCGTCTTATAATGACTCAGATAATTTTAGCCCACTTCTTAGGAATATACACCAAAAACTTAAGAGTTACCGATATAAAGTAATTATAGTAGATGACGGTTCAACGGATGATACAAAAAGAATAATCAGACAACTTGCACATAATTATCCTATAACTTGGATTGGTTATAAAAAAAACAGAGGGCCCGGACACGCTTTTAAGTTCGGTTTTAACTATATTATCCCAAAGCTAAAACAAAGTGATACGTTGATTACAATGGAAGCCGACAATTCGTCAGACTTGTCGATTCTTAAGAAGATGGTCAGATTGGCTAAAAAACATGATGTAGTTTTATCCTCACCTTTTGCATCAGGTGGGAAATTTATAAAACTTGAAGTGAAAAGAAGGATCCTTTCAGAAATATCGAGTCTGCTGGATCGTTGTATTTTTAGAATAAAAGGTGTTAAAACTTACGCCTCATTTTACAGGGCATATAATCCGATGATATTAAAAAACTTGCTCAAAATCTATAAGGCTAATTTGATCACAGAAAATGGTTTCTCATCAGTAGTTGAGCTTTTAATAAAACTAAGCAAACTAGGTGGGTCTATATACGAAATACCTTCAACTCTTGATTGGAGTGTCAGAAGAGGTAAAAGCAAGATGAAAATAGGTAAGACTATTGTAAGACATTTAATGATTTATAGAAATTATCTTTTAGGTAAGTATTCAGTATGAATAAAAGGATTATTTCAATAGTAGGAGCAAGGCCAAATTTTATTAAATCAAAAGTCATAAGTGATCAATTAAGGAGCCAAAGAGTGGAAGAAGTCCTTATCCATACAGGCCAACATTATGATTTTCATCTGTCACAAACTTTTTTTGAAGGACTGAATTTAAAAAAACCTGATATCAATCTGGGTGTTGGATCAAGAGAGGCAGGCGAGCAGATTGCCCTAATGATCATAGGTATAGAAAAAGCAGTCCTAAAGATAAAACCGAATGCCATAATTATTTATGGTGATACTAACTCCACATTAGCAGGAGCGATTGCAGCTTCAAAACATTTTATTCCATTAATTCATATAGAAGCTGGGGAGCGAAGCTACGACGATAAAAGTCCAGAGGAAGTTAATCGAATTATCTGTGATCGAGTTTCTAAAATAAACTGTTGTGCCACAAAAAATGCTCTTAATAATTTAAAAAAGGAAAATTTAAGGACAAGTGCCTATTTTACAGGTGATATAATGCTCGACGTTTTTCTTCAGAACATCGAAAAAGCTGAATCGCTAGAAGAGAAAGTTCCGAAGAACTTTATCCTTTTCACACTACATAGAGCAGAGAACACAAATAACAGAAAAAAACTCAGAGCGATATTGCAATCACTTGGAAATATCAATAGACAGATGGTTTGGCCAATTCATCCTAGGACAAAGAAATTGTTGAGAATATATAGAATCAAATTACCTAATAACTTTTTAATTATCCCATCCGTTTCTTACAAACATCATCTTTGGTTGGAGAAAAACAGTAAAAGAATAATTACAGACTCTGGTGGTGTACAAAAAGAGGCATATTGGCTAAAGAAACCATGTATCACTCTACTCAATAAGACAGGCTGGACTGATACTTTGGTGGGGAGCTGGAATCAACTCGTACTAGAGAATTATGACAATATTAATGTCATGCTTTCTAAAAAAGTAACAGGGAAGCCAAATATTCATAAGTTTGGAGATGGTCATGCAGCAGAGAAGACTGTGAAAATTATCCGGTCTATTTTTTGATCAGTGCAGGATTTACATCCCACACTACTTTTGCGGGATTACCCATTACAACCTTTTTGCGAGGAACATTTTTTAAAACAACAGCACCAGAAGCAACAAGGGAATTTTTTCCAACTGTTACCCCTGGGCCAATTGTAGAATTTCCTCCAATCATTGCATAGTCACGGATAATTATAATTCTGTCTCCTTCTGGAATTCTTGCAAAATATGGATCCACAGACAAAGAGACATCGGGGCCAATAAACACGCCTTTGCCGATTTTTGTAAACTCAGTTATTTGAGAACAATCTAAAACTCTTGAGTGTTCACCAATAGTGACATTGAATTCAATTGATACCATTTTACCTATAGTGACATTCCTGTTAATCTTGCAGTTTTCTCTAATATTAACCATGTCGGCAATATAAACTTCTTCATCTATCATAGAACCGCCATAGATCACTGAATTAGTTCCAATCGATACATTATTTTTTATTATCAACCAGTCAACAAAAGGTTGTTTCCTATTACTATTTCTTCCCAAAACTACCGGCTTACCGATAACTGCGTTATCCATAATAACGACGTTATCTCCTAATTTAACTTTAGAGTAAATTATAACGTTATTACCCAAACGTACATTGCCACCTATTCGAACATTTTTGTCAATCACAACGTTCTGACCCATCTTTAAATTTTTGTTAATCTCTGCGTTTTTTTTCATTTATTGCACCTATCAACTCAATAACCTCCATAGATTTGTCTATGAAAAAGACGACTGGCCTTCCATCCCACACAGAAATGGTTACCGGTGTGATCTGTCTGAACCCAAACTTTTTTTCAAATTGCTGTTTACTCCTTTTTAAATTGTTTGTTTGGTAGCAAATATGATGAAAACCCTGAGTTGTCTTCGAAAAATTAAAAACTGGGCTCTTTTTACCAAGAGGCTCCAACAACTCTATTAGGATAGAACCTTTTTTTACAACTCCGACTAAAACACTTTGTCTTCTATCAGGCTTTTTTTGTTCAAAACCAGGGAGTATTTTATATCCAAGTTTTTGATAAAATGTGTATTGTTGCGTAATACTCTTTACCACCTTACCAAGATGATGGTACTTAAAATTTTTCTTCATTTATGCATAGTTATCCATCTGACTAATCTGTCAAAAACGAACATCCCATCCCAAGGGGATTCGTAAAAAGTCATATAACCGATGTCAGGGCAACGGTCTATGCCATATAATGTAATTTCATCAAGCAAACTCAGCTTATTCTTCTTAGACATAGCTACTCCTAATGTTTGTTTTTGACGGTCATTAAACTGTCTAAGTTTTNTCAGATCATTTAAAGGTTTTACGACAACTACACGGGAANAACTTCCATGTGCCAATCCCTTGTCTTTAGTATAAATCACTGTCCAGTCTGTACTTCTTGGGCAAAGAACTTGTCCAGAGATAGCATATTCATTTCTTAAACTAATAATCTCATAGGCTTTTGCTGGGTCTACTCTTCCTTTTGGCAGTAATCTTGAATTCACAAATTCTAGCTGCTTTGCTAGCTCTTTAGCAAACTGAATCGCACTAACCTTTTTAGTTTCTTGGACGAACACAGTATGTGGCGATGAGCAGGCATATTGATCAAATACGGAAACGTCAACGGCTAAACTTCTTGCAATTGAGGTTAATCCAACACTTAGAATTTCATTGTCTACAACGGCGTATGAATATTTGGGGCCGAAAATAATATCCTCGCAGTATGAAGTTTTCGGTAATCCTTCGATAATTTTTATAGCCTCTTCCCCTCCCCAGGCAACTCTCACATCGGCATTTTTCGATAAAATTTCATGAGATTCTCTATCAGAATTATCAATCAAAACAACAGCAATAGTTTCTGATATTTTTGAACCGTCTACCTTTTTTGTTTTAACCCTGGACAAGGTTTCAAGCATAAAAATTAAATCGTGATATCCTTTAGAAGAAGCTTTGGCAATGCACACATTTTTAGTAATTGTAGAAGTCAGAATAGAAAAAAGACCTAAAATAGGAACATTTCCTGCCAACCACTGAACAATTAATCCTCTAGGCTGTGCATGATATAAAAATTTGCTCTCGCCAAGATCACAAAATGTGTCCAAAACCCTCACGTCTCCCCTAAGTGCTAGCTTTAAACTGCTTTCAAGATTGCTGCGTTTAAAAAAGTCAACAAGATTTTTCGAGAAAAAGACCTTGTCTAAAGCCTTAGATTCTTGCCAATAGCGTACGACATTGTCGAAATAATCAAGTAGATCATTAACTGAGATAGAGTGTATAAAGTTTCTTTTTTCCTTAAGATCTGAAATAATTTGTTCGAGGTTTACATCTTGTCCTATATATCTTCTATCACCAAACAATAGTTTAGGTTTCATTTATATCTTAATAGTGTCCCCACAACCACGAACTTCAGCAAAATCCGCTCTTTTTTCGAAAACAAAGTATTTACCTAATCTTTTGCAACCACAATTATCTACACCGATAATCCTACCTATATCTTCAGATAATATAGATATACCTGGATAACTCTTTGGAATTGGGCTTATAAACTGCATCAAACCAGTTTCTCCTAAGGNTGATGGTAGTGTAGATTCCATATCCCTAATTATCAAATCTGAGTAAATGGGAACGTGCTTAAAACCTTCACGACAATCAAGATAAACAGTTCCAAGCTGTTCTGTCATCCCATAGAAATCGACTACCCTAGAAGTGGGAACGCCTACTACACCTCCAATCATTTTATTAAATTGGTCTCCTGAAATTTCTAAGTCTTGAAGTTTTTTCCAACCACCTATATGTAAGAAAAATTTGTCACTTGATTTAAGTTTTCGAAATAAAACTCGAAGACTCTCATCNCNCTGATAGTCTCTAAAAAGATTATACACAAGCCAAGTAAAACCAAAAAAACAAACGTAATCATTTTTTTTTATACCTGAAAAGATTTTCTCTANTTTTTGAAAATCAAAATTTAGATCTTTATCCAGAATAAAATCAATTTTCTTTGCAAGTCCAAGTAAACCTCTTATGGCAGTATTTCTCGATGTTAATGTTCCGTCTGCACTCTTTACAGTTTCCTCAGAATCAAAAATAATAAAATGCCTTCTCACATTTCCAAAAAAATTCATAAGTATTCTTTGTAGGGCGACTATTTGATTATTAGAAGTTGTTCTGTCCAAATAAATTTTACTCGGGTGGCCAGATGTAGAACTAGAGAAAAGTGTTCTAATGATATCTTTTTTTGGGACAGATAAAAGATCAAATTTCTTGAAAAGAGATACAGGTAAAAAAGGCAAGTTACTTATCAAAAAATTTGAATGAACATTAAATTCATACGTCTTGCAAATGCGTTTAAATTCAAAGGAATTTTTATAGTGCCACCGTGCCATTTCATGAACCAACGGCGTAAGTAATTTTTCCTTAGCTGAGTCAGATAAAGAGAAAGGTTCTAATTTTAAAACTTCACTTAGAGTCACAGGTGCTTCTTGATAATATTAGAAATGTCATCAACTGTTGGAGTAAATGGGTTTGTAAGCATCGTGATATCCGACCTTATTTGATTTGCAGTTTCCTCAAGATCCCCATCGACCTTTATTTTTTCTTGTTTAACTGCTATATCGTTAAAAAGCTTTGTCAATCTATAAAGAAGATTTTTAGAGGATAAAATCTTCACACCATCAAGCTTTTTATACAATGTGCTCTTTTTAAGATTAACTGCCAATCCGTCTANAAGGAAAGTTGCAACAGCAGATGCATGTGGAATTGTATTTTTTACACCAAAGTAATGCGCCAGCGCATGAATTAAACCTGTTCCAACGCTACTTTGAGCAAAACCGGCCATAGTAGAAAAAATCTTAAGTTTTTCTAAAACCTCTTTACTCTTACCTTCTTTTTGTAGGTTAACAAGTGCGGAATATATTCCATCAATGGATGAAAGTGCAAAAGAGTCGGAAATCGGATTTGCTAGTCTAGAAACTAAAGATTCTAGTCCGTGTGCTAATGCATCTATACCTTGTAATGCTAAAGTATGCTTATCAATACCCATAAATAGTTCGTAGTTAAAAATAACAATGTCCGGTAAAAATTCTTCAGAATGAAAAATAGTTTTCTTCCCAGCTTGAGAAATTAATGAAAAACGACTTACTTCTGATGATGAACCAATTGTTGTAGGAATGGCGACCAATTTCGATTTCCAATTATTTTTTAATACTTTTGACAAATCTAATACCGAACCACCGCCAATAGCAATTATTAAATCAAATTTCTCCCGAGCATGAATTTTTTCAAATTTATCGATATCTCTCATTTTGGGCTCACCGCTATGACGGTAAACTACCCCACTTGCTCCAAGTTTTCTTGAAATTTGTTGAGAGTTCGCAAAACCACTCTTTCCACTTTTTTGGAAANTACTCGANATTATTATTAAGGGTTTTTTAAACGTGACTAATTTAATAATCTCAGTATATTTTTCTGATAGATATATAGATTGAGGGAAATATATCTTTGGAACAAACGCTAAAGAGTCAGTTCTCATTGTAACTTCTTAAAATGTTTCTACGTAACTTCCCATTATCCGTTCTAGGAATTTCATTTATAATTTCAACAGCTCTAGGAATTTTATAAGTTTCCAGTTTCTCACGGCAAACCTCCAATACTTGATTTGTACTAAAATTTTGGTTTTCAACTTGAACGTATGCCTTTACAATCTCTCCAAGAAATTTATCAGATATACCAACGACGGCAGCGTCCATAACTCCTGGGATGGTCTTTATACACTCTTCCACCTCCTCGGGGGAAACCTTTTCTCCTGAAACATTGATTATATCATCACGCCTGCTCTGAAAAAATAAAAAGCCATCACGATCTAAATATCCAAAATCTCCTGTGTGTAACCAACCGTTTTTGATTTGTCTGTTTGCTTTATTGTTTTTATAATAATCCTTTATTACAATTTTCCCTTTTATACAAATCTCTCCAGAATTGCCAACAGTCACTTTTTTATCTTTTTTATCCACAATTTTTATTTTCACATTTGGCATCGGCTTGCCGACACTGCCTATTTTTCTCAAGTTTTTATTGAAAGTTAAAAAAGTTGACCTAGAAGCTTCGGATAGTCCGTAGTAATAAGCGAATTTTACATTAGGCAAAAGCGCTAATATAGCTTTAATTAGTTTCGGCTCAAGTGGGGATATGTTAGTTTGTATTACCCTAAGATGATTGCCATAATTCCGAAACTTTTTTCTAAAATGAAAAGCCAAAAAACGTAAAATTGTTGGCGTTGCTGAAAACATTGATGCTCTGTATTTAAAAATTGATTCCATAATCAAGTTCATATTAATTGAATTTCTGAAAAGAATAGTTGTAGCACCACAAGCAAAAGTGCAATGAACATGTCCTAATCCAAAAGAATGTGAAAGGCTAGAAATATTGACATCTATGTCATTTTTATTAATCTTGAGGAAATCAACAATATTTTTTGTTGCTTCAACTACGTTATAGTGTCTAAGTCTCGCCGCTTTTGGTTCAGAAGTCGTCCCTGATGTGTAAATTATCGTGGAGGCATCGTTTGGACTAATTTTTACACTTTTAAATCTGTCANCCCTTAGATCAATTTTATCGATATCCAGAAACTCGACTGTTTTCGGCAATTTTGACCTTAAAATTTTCTCACGGTATCTTCTTTCAGAAACTATTATTTTGACATCAGTTTTTAATATTCGATATCTTAAATTATCATCGGATANGCCTTGCTCCAAAAGTAGTACTACTCCACCGGCTTTAAAGATAGCGAAATAACTAACAATAAAACTCGGTCTATTGGATAGAAGTAGAGCCACGATTTCTTTCCGTTTAATTTTTGAAGACAGAAAACTAGCCAACCTGTCACTCTGCTCCCTAATTTGTCTGTATGTATATTTTTCCTTTTCGAAAATTAAAGCTATTTTGTTGGGGAATAATTCGGAAGAATTATCTAAAAAATCTATGATAGTTCTTGCATAGATTTTCATCTCTTAACTTTTTTTAAAATCAGTGGCACAAAATCTGCGCCCTTTTCTATATTTGCTATCTCATCCATCTCTAGGCNTATTTTAAAAATAGTTTCAATTTCAGAAACAAGCTGTAGATGATTAAGGGAATCCCAGTTTTCAAAAGANTCCCTATTTTTATGAAGATTTACATCATTAAAATTAGGAAAAATTTTTAAAAATATTTTTTTTAATTTAAATTCAATATCTTTTTCCATTAAATAGCGTATTCTTACAAGCAACACAAACAGCAATAGCAAATTGATCAGTGTGGCTTAAGCTAATCGCCAAATTATACTGCTTTGATAATTTTTTATCCAAAAGCCTAATTTTAGGTCTGTGGTCTTTTTTATTAATTATCTCAATCTTATTGTATCTAATATTCCCGATGCATTTAACTACGGCTTCTTTTGCAGCAAATCTAGCCGCTAAAGATTGTGCAGGGTTAGCTTTTTGAAAACAATCAGAAAGTTCCCTATTTGTATATGTATTTTTAGCTGTCCTACTTGTTCTTTCTAGGTTTTCAAATCTCTCGACTTCAACTATGTCGACTCCCGTTGTAATTACGTAATCCATTAATAGGTTCTTTTTTAACATAATTGTATACGTCAAGCAAGATTATGGGACTTAATTACTTTCCCTTGACTCATGCCTGAAAATAAGCTAGCCTTATCCCGAGCGAAAGATTATAAATTATGAAAAATATCCTCGGATAGAAAGTAAGGAAGAGAGAACGATAATCGCAAAAAAGTAGTAATTAATACGATGGTAGTTGCGAGTAAATATCCATTAAAGGTTGGAATTTTCGGAGCCGGTTACATGGGTCAAAGTCACGCCCGGATTATCAGTTCTCAAGAAAACGTAGAACTAACTTCTATAGCTGATCTTGATTTAACAAAATCTCGAAAAGTTGCCCATCAATACAAAATTGAGGCATACAGTAATTATCGAGATCTGTTAAAAAAAGAAAAAATTGACGCTGCTGTAATCGCTCTACCAACCAATTTACATTTCGAGGCAGCAAAGGAAACGTTGATCAGAGGAATAGTAACTTTTATAGAAAAACCAATAGCTCAAAATACAACCGAAGCCGCCAAATTATTAAACATAGTCAAAAAATTGAAAACGCCGGCTATGGTTGGTCATATAGAAAGATTCAATCCGGTTGTTAATGAAATTGAACAGAGAATTGCCTCTAAAGAAATCGGGAAAGTTTTACAAATTCATACACAGCGTTTTTCTCCACCCACCGGCCGTGTTAAAGACGTTTCTGCAATTATCGATTTAGCTACGCATGATATCGACATAATTCGTTACCTATTAAAAGATAACCCTGAGAAAATTTATTCAGAGACTCACAAACACTTTTATGATAAAGAAGATTTTATGTCTGCATTGTTGCGTTTTAAAAAAGGTACTATCGGACTTATTGAAGTTAGTTGGTTGCACCCGATGAAGATTCGAAACTTAACCGTCCTTGGTGAATATGGTATGTACAAAGCAGATTATTTATCTCAGGAACTCTATTTTTATCGTCAGAACACAAGTCATAAAAACAACAATAAATTTTTGTCTTCTTCCAAAGCAGATGTGATAAAAATTGGTTTTGAATCAAAAGAGCCGCTTCAACTGGAACTAGAAGCGTTTTTAAATGCAATAAGATTCAGATTGCAAATGCCAGTAACAATTCAAGATGGTTTTGAAGCATTAAAAATTGCTGAAAAGCTAGTCGTTTCTGGACAGTTGAATAAAGCAAGAAAATGAATGTTACAGTTATAGGTTTAGGATATGCTGGGTTACCGCTTACTGTTAAACTTTGTCTTTTGGGGCACAATGTAACCGGGGTAGATAAAGACAAAAAAAAGATAGATAAATTCCAAAATAATGTTCTCCCATTCGCTCAAGATGAACCTTATCTTATGGAGTTATTCAAAAAAGCGATACTTTCAAAAAGAATATCATTCTCTTTAAAGTTTGACTCAGTTTCTACCTCAGACCTTGTTTTTATAAATGTAGATACACCACTCAAGGGCAATAAGCCAGATAACTCATCTTTGTTCTCCGCGACCCAAAACTGCAGCAAGTTTCTAAAAAAAGGCACTATTGTAGTAATTGAATCTACGGTAGCACCTAAAACTTGTGATAATTTGCTTATCCCTATCCTTGAAAAAGATTCTAATCTAAAAATAAACAAAGATTTTTTCCTTGCACATGTTCCAGAAAGAATAAGGCCTAATCATATTTTTAAACAACTTACAAAACTCAATCGAGTCATAGGTGTGTCTTCAATTAAAATTAAACCCATTCTTACAAAAATCTACTCAGGAATAACTACCGGCGACCTTGATTTTACAAGTCTAGCAGCTGCCGAAGTCGCAAAAACAGTTGAAAATACATATAGAGATGTAAATATCGCTTTCGCAAACGAAGTAGCAATGGCATGTGAAGAATTAGGAGTAGACATCTGGCAAATCAGAAAGCTCATAAACAAAATCCCAGTTTACAACCTACATGAACCAGGCGCTGGTGTTGGTGGACATTGTATACCAAAAGATCCATGGCTTCTCGCTTCATCTGTAATCAAACAATCGCTTAAAATTACCAGAACTGCAAGGGCAATCAACGATTCAATGCCGAAACATGTACTCGAATTAGCTGAGAAATCGCTTGCGATTATCGGACGCAAAATCAAAAATACGAATCTCGTGATACTTGGCTATTCCTACATTGGAAACTCCGATGACAGTCGGAATTCTCCAACAAAAGATCTAGTAAAAAGATTAAAAATGAAAAAAGCCATCTTCAAGATCCACGACCCATATGTTTCACCATATGATCAAACCAATTTGGAAAGAGTAATTACTGGAGCCGATTGTTTAATCCTCATGGTTGCCCACGACTATTACAAAAAACTTAAATTGAAAGATATCGCTTCAAAAATGAACATAAAAATCATCGTTGACGGCCGTAATTTTTTTGATAAAAAACAAGCTCAAAAAAACGGATTCATCTACAAAGGCGTCGGTAATGTTTAAAGTTCTTCTCCTTTTCGCTGTAGTGATAAGAATTCTTCTAATGCCCATTTCTGTTCACCCTGATCTTTTTTTTATTAATACTTTTCCGAATCTTCTACTTTCGGATAAAATTTTCAACATCGCGTTATATTTTGATCAAAATCTTCCTGATAAAGAATACACTTACTATTTACCGCTAACTTATTACTTCTTTGCAGCTTTTCAGTTCATAAATGGGCTTCTTTCAAATACTTACTCTCCATGGATGCATGACCTCCTTGAACACTTAGTTACTGGAAAATCCGCGTATCCTGTAGACTTTATAAAATCTGCACCGAATCCTCATCTTTTCAAAGATATATTTCTAGCAAAAGTACCATATCTAATTTTTGATATTGCTGTTGTCATTGTTTTTTTTAAATCAGTTAAAAATTTAAAAGTTGCAAAAACCATGATTCTTATTTGGCTATTCAATCCAGTTTTAATTTACGGAGTTTACATCATGGGGCAATTTGAGATCATACCGTCATTTTTTATTCTATTAGGCTTTATTCTAATGAGAAAAAATCTCCAGTTGGGAATCATTTCACTTGGAATTGCGGCAGCTTTCAAAAGTTATGCTATTCTATTAATCATCCCAGTTGCTCTTATTTATGGGCATTCATTTATTGATCGCCTTAAATTATTGATTCTCGGAAGTCTTCCATATATTATCTTTCTCATTCCAACGCTATTCAGCTCCGCCGATCAAGTAATTTATTCCTTCTTGCCAAAAGTTTACCTTCACTACAGGAAACCCATAGAAGGCTGGTCCCTTTACTCACAAACTGTCAAATATACATTTCTGTCGCTTTCCCTACTTTTAATTTACTTATTAGCATATTTTCTAAAGATTAAAGACAAATATAAGCTAACACTCGGCTTAGGACTCACAAGCTTTCTACTGGTGTATGCACTCGCACCGAGGATTTCTTTTCATTATTTACTATGGGAAGTTCCTCTTATCGTACTTTTCTTCAAAAATTCAAAAACAATTGTCACCTTAATTGTTGTTCAAGCAATCAGTCTAGCTTCTTATAAATTGTTGGCAAATCACTTACAAGCAGGTCTTTTTGCACCACTGAACCCTAACTTATTTTCTAGCATACCTCCATTTAACGACCTTGTTAATCAATTTATTCCTTATAGGATAATCAGCTCCATAGGTTTCTTTGTTTTCTTATTTGTAAATTTATACTATTCGGCCAAAATTTTAGGACAGCTTATCTTCCAGAAAGAGGCGAAACTATATCGAAAATAATATAGCTATCTGTCTCTTCAAGTACCCGATAATTGCTATACATATAATTAGCAAATCGAGTGTTACTTTGAAACTGATTCTTGTTAGCAGAAGCAAAAAGAACAGCACCTTGCCTTCTTAAGTTTTCAATATCCTTGACAGGATCGACTATTGCCATATTTTTTACCCCATAAAACGCAAATTCCTGTTCACTCCCTGACCTATTTACCTCAAAACTCCATCCAGATCTAGAAGAGTAATAGACAAGAGTTGGCCCAGCGTCCATTGATCCTATTATTAAATCCTCAGAATTCGTATTTTCTTGTATAATTTTTGCAGCTAAAGGAACATTTTTAAATCTATCAATTGGTTTGTATGCTCGTTGAAGAGTTGGCGGTAACATTAAAATAAAAACTAAAATTGAAAATATTAATAATAGAAATCGTTTAGGTAAAATCGTATTTTTTAAATTATCCATTATTTTTCCCGAAACAATTCCGATAAAAATTGCGGCAATCGGCAAAAACGGCAAATGATAGTATTCGTGGGTCATATTATGTTTATTGAAAATCAGAAAATAAAATACAATAGAAGCCAACCAGATATAAAAAAATCGTTGACTGGGTTTAAGTTTTGTAAAAAGGCCGGCGGTAAATAAAATCATACCTATAGGTAAAATTACTAAATTCATCTCGAAACCAAATATTGTCAACCAGTACTTTGGATTCAAAAATACTTCAAACCCGAACCAACCCTCGATCCGCGTGCTGCCAAAAAGGATGCCTCCTTTGTTAACGTTAATTACATATAAATACCAAAGTATTGATGGTAATGTCGAAATTAATAAATATCCATATATTAAATAACTACGTTTTCGATCTAGCCAAAGTAGGTAGACTGCAGGAATTAGTGTAAATAATGCTGCCGGAATTTTAGTAAGGATTGCCAAAGAGGCTAAAAGGGCACTTAAAAAAACATGTCGGCCTAGTAAATAAAAGATAGAACCCAAAGAAAAGGTAAGCATCCATTGGTCCGGTTGAAAACTCCTGGAAACCAAGATAGATAAGGGGGACAGACTATAAAAAAACAAAGAAATATTCGCGGCAAAATTACCTACATATTTTTTCGCGATTTTTAAGAGGAAATAACATGAAATTATCCACCCCAAGATCGAAAACAACCGTCCCCAAACTTCATTTATCCCTCCGGTAATCTGGTAAATACTGGCAACTATATAATTATAAAGCGGAAACTCAACTAAAAAAGTTCCAGGGCCAGGNCCCAAATAGTGAACAGCGGGTGAAAGAATACTCATTCCCTCGCGATAAAAATTCCTGGCTATTTCTGCCGTTTGAATTTGCCTTGANGGGTAAAACTCCAGAAGGGGAATTTCGATCTTGTAGAGACGCAAAAAAAGTCCTACTGCAAGGATTAAAAGTATTACTGNNTTAAATTTTTTCTTAGGNCTTGCCATGNATTATCCCCAAAATGGTTTGGNCTATCAGCTTATTTGAATCCTTGGGAAAATTACAGTAATTTTCGACAAACTTTGTCTGGGCTGTGAGCATCTGTTTTGAGATACCCTTATCAACTGCCAGTTTAATCGCTTGTCTTAAACTGTTAACATCATTAACCTCAATCGCCACACCCGCCCCTTCAACAAATTTTGCAGGCCACCTCATGGAAGGCAAATATATAACAGGTTTATGCATAATGACGGCATCCAAGGTCGCAGATGTTGTTTGGCCAACAACGATATCAGCTTGAGAGAGAAGATCGTTAAGTCTTTCATTTTCCGACAATCTAAACTTTACCTTATATTTCTTGGCAACAGTAAAAGGAGCAGTTTTATCTGCCCTTGGATGTAATCTAACAACAACTGTAGTATTGAAGCCAAGCGTGGAAACAGCTTTGAAGAAAATATCTAAGTTTTCTTCCGGAGTTTTGTTCATAAACAAAAGGGATACTCCTTCAGGATCTTGTGCAAGAAATGTAATCTGCGTTTTTTTAGAAGATACTTTTTTCTTAAATTTCACTCCTTTGTATATTTCAAATGCTGGCCAACCGCATATTATAAGTTTTTTTGAATCTACGCCGGTTTTTTGGTATATAGATCTTGAAACCTTTCCCCATACCAGTAACTTATCCGCATTAATGTACTTACTATCCGAGCCCACAGTAAAACCATGTTGAATCTCAACAGATAGTACTTTTGAACTGCGAGCTGTTTCTATAAAAGATTGTACAGACGAGTCTTCAGAAACACATAATAGGACTTTAGGTTTTGAATTATAAAAAACCTCCCTGGACATTAACGTCCAGACCAAAGAGTTTAAGGATTCAACCAAGAGGGTAGAGAGCAATTTAGGTTTAAAGATGTTACTTAAGTTATAGTCGTCATATCTAAAATAATTTTCAGAAACTTTACTTTTTAGTAAAAAAACTATTTTATTTTTTATAATAAAAGGTAAATCACCTATATATATATTTCTATCTAAGTTTAAAAAATCTATTTTTTCTTTAAACAAAAAATTCTTTGCCAAACCTATTTTTCCTACAACAAGAACTTTTTTATCCTGTTTTTTTAAATTGGAAATAAGATTGTTAATATTTACTAGGTGGTAATGATGGCCAACAACTAAAACATCTGCATTTGTACTTTTTATTTTCGTTAAGGAGATTTTTGGAAGCAATAATAAATAGAGTAGCAACCTGATAGCCATTGTCGGTTTATTGCTCCACCATTTCTTGCCAATATCCACCCTGGCGATCTGTTTTTTTCCAGTCAGGAATTTAATAACAGGAGATATTTGCTCGAATCCTCCAAACAGCTCCTCCTTTAAATTCGTAGACTCGGTGCCAAGATAAACAGTTGAAGACCCTTCTTTTTTTAAGACTTGTTCTATACAGCTAAATTGGAATAATTTTTTTGAAAAATAATTAAGCAACGACAGTTCGGATGTCTTTATAAGATCTATATCCGACCTGTTTAATTTCATGCCGGCAGTTTTGTACCAGTTCTTCGACCATTCTTCAGCTATACTATGCAGTTCTTCGGCTCTATTTTTAGGGAAGTAATTTTCGTAATAATGTATTTTTATAGATAATTGGGTTAATGTTTCATAGGCGTTGATAGAACAGGAAAAACAAAGAGACTTTTTTAATGTTTCTACCCCAAATGTTTTCAGTGCCCATTGCACCTCTTTCCTGTTAAAAAAGAAAAGAACAGCCCTGTTTTTGTTGTCTGAGCGACTCATATAGTAAAATGTGAGCTAATTATATATGAAAATAATCATTTTCGGCGCCGGCGGATTTGCAAAAGAAATAATAGATTTAATCGAAGACAACATAGAAGGCGACATTCTTGGTTACATAGACAAGGTCGAATCACATAAAAAAATCTTAGATTGTCCTCGTCTGGGTTCTGATCAGCACTTAAATCAGATTATTAAAAAATATAAGCCATCACACTTTTTTGCTGCTATTGGAGATTCAAAAATAAGAAGCAAACTTTACTCAAACCTTAAATCGAAACTTAGTCCTCTTTCAATAATTTCTAAAAAAGCTCATATAAGCAAATATACAAAAATAGGAAACCATGTAGCTGTATACCCATACGCAGTAATAAGCACGCAAGTCAGTATAGGAAATAACACCTTTGTATATTCAAACTCTTTTGTGGGCCACGAATCAAAAATAGGAAACCACGTAAACATTAACCCAGGAGTAAGTATTGCGGGAAAAGTAATAATTGAGGATTTTGTAACTGTAGGTATTGGAGCATCCGTGAAAGAGAAACTTCACATATCAAAGTCTACTACAATCGGAGGTGGAGCAATGGTAGTAAAAGATACGAAGCCCAATAATATATATACAGGAGTTCCTGCAGAAATAATGCAATGAAAATAGCTTTTACTTGGAATAGAAAAAAATACTATGTTGATGATAAAAAAAGACCTTTAATAATTGCAGAAGCGGGTGTAAATCATAATGGGGATTTAAAGTTCGCAAAAGAATTGATTGATATCGCAAAAAAGGTTGGAGCTGACGCTGTCAAATTTCAGACTTTTCATCCCAGAGAAATGGCAACACCTACTGGAGCAAGCGCAGATTATATTAAAAAGAAATCTCTGAATACGGGAAGTTGGTATAAACTCTTAGAAGAATTAACTTTGTCGGATGAGACATTCAAAGATCTACTAGATTACTGTAAGAAGAAAGGCATCATTTTTCTCTCCACTCCATATGACGAAAGTAGCGCAGATTTATTGGATGATATTGGTGTTCCTATGTTTAAAATAGCTTCTTCAGATACAAACAACATTCCATTTATTGAATACGTTGCTAAAAAAGGAAAACCAATGATCATTTCGACAGGGCTTTCAACGTTCGAAGAAACCAAAGAAGCGGTCGAAGCATGCAAAAGAATTGGTAATAATAAGATTGTGATAATGCAATGCACATCTAATTATCCAGCCAGTATTGAAGCAGCCAATATTAAAGTAATAGATTCTTATAGAAAAGAGTTCGATGTTCTGGTTGGCTATTCTGATCATACAAACGGTGAACTTTGTGCGATCTTGGCGGTTGGTGAGGGGGCAGTCATACTTGAGAAGCATTTTACAAAAGATAAAAACTTGCCGGGCCCGGATCAAAGAGCTTCGGCGAATCCGGAAGAGTTGAAAAGATTTATTAAAGCGGTTCATGAAGCATATATTGCACTGGGTGATGGCATCAAGAGAATTACATCAGAAGAAAAATCAACAAAACCAAAAATGCAAAAATCTCTAACATCAACTCGAGCGATTAAAGCTGGTGATATTATCAAAGCGGAAGATATTCTGATTAGAAGGCCGGCAACTGGACTTGCACCTAAGTTTTTCAATGAAACAATAGGCAAAATAGCAGTAAGAGACATTCCAGCAGACGTACCAATTATGCAAGACGATATTGCCTCTGTATAATTGCCTGTATGGCGATCTTTGTTTCCACAACCTTTTTTGGGGATAACTCAAGCGTATACGAAGCTCTTGATGAGCTTCGTAAAACAAATATCACCAAAATAGAACTTGGTTCAAACCACAGGGAAGAACCACTTGAGCTTAAAAGACTTGGAAAAAGGAACACCTACGTGTTCCACAATTACTTCCCGCCCGCTAGTGCCAGTTTTGCTGTAAATATTGCTTCTCGGAATCCAAAAGTAAAGTCCAAAAGCATAGATTTTATTAAAAATTCAATTAATATTTGTTCGAATGCGGGAATAAAATATTACACCATCCATCCAGGGTTCTTGTCTGAGATTATTTCACAGCACAACGATATGGGAAACAGGAATTTCGATTTCGTTTTTTCAAAACATAAAGTATCTAAAAAGGAAGTGATGCAGCAAACGGCCGATATAATAAAAGATCTTCACGAATATGCTTTTTTTAAAGGTGTTAATCTTCTTGTTGAAAACCATGGGAGCATAACATCGAAAAATGATGTAATATTTTGCACTCTTTCAGATCTTAAACAATTAAAGGAATACGTACCTGATTTGAAATTCAATTTTAATCTAGCTCATGCATTTCTTTCCGGAATAGATATTAAAGACAAAAAAACTGCAGAATTTATATTTGAAAATTCTGTTTTCTTTGAGGCAAGTGAAATTGAAGAAGTTTATGACA
>C687J35174_10003874_pt1 | contig 20350 bp, 15 predicted proteins | sample RifCSPhighO2_01_FD_35174 | JGI IMG/M metagenome (IMG submission 35174) | reverse complement strand
GACTAAGGAAATTCTTCTAAAGGAAGGAAATCTTAAGAAAGCGACAATGCAGATATTCCAGAGAAGGGAGGAGAGCATACTGGCCGGAATTGATGAGACAGTTGAATTATTGCAATGGGCGACCGGTTATTATCAGGAAGGTAAGCCCACCTCCGCTAAGAGCTTCGGCGAGGCAAGGTGGATTGATAAAAGCAAGGAATTGGATGTGGAATCACTTTCTGACGGAGACAAGTTATCAGCTATGGAAACAGTAATGCATATCAGGGGGCCATACGCATATTTTGCCCATTTGGAATCCCTGTATCTTGGCATATTAGCAAGAAGATCTTTGGTTGCCGGAAATACGCGAAAATGCGTTGAGGCGGCCGGGGGTAAACCGGTTATATTTTTCGGAGACCGGTTTGATTACTTTCTTAACCAGGAAGGCGACGGATACGCGGCATATACCGGAGGAGCAGCGGCCGTTTGCACAGCGGCTCAAGCCAGACTTATTCCAAAAGAAGCCGCCGGAACCATCCCCCACGGGTTAATCGCGTTAAATGAAGGTGATACNGTTAAAACGACCGGGCTTTTCAATAAATATTTTCCCGAAGAGCGCCTGATTGCCCTGGTTGATTTTGACAATGATTCGGTTAATACGGCACTGGCTGTGGCAAAGAAGTTAGGCAGGCGATTGTGGGGCGTGAGATTGGATACGGCCGGCGACATCATAGATGTCAATGTCAAAGTTTATTTGTCTCAGCCCAAGTCTTTTCAGTCTTTGACTGAAAAAGTTGAAACTCCCGAGAAAAGGGGAGAATTTTACGGGGTTAATAAGTATTTAGTCAAAGCAGTCAGGGAGGCTTTGGATAAAGAGGGATTTAAATATGTAAAAATCGTTGTTTCCGGAGGATTTTATCCAAATAGAATAAAGGAATTTACTATGGAAAAAATTCCGGTTGACGCATACGGGATAGGATCGTCAATTATCCACGGAGAAAATGATTTTACGGCCGATATAGTTGAGGTTGAAGGAAGAAAGACGGCCAAAGCCGGAAGAGAATTCCGGGCTAACAATAAATTAAAAAAAATAATGCAGCAGAGGAAAAGGCATAAGAGGAAAAGAATATGAGCTTTAAGAAGTCTTTGAAAAACGAAAAAGCAGTAATCGTTATCGATATGCTGGAGGATTTTGTTTACGGAGCATTAAAAAATGTCCGGGCCAAAAGAATAATTCCCAAAATTGCCGGATTGGTAAATCATGCCCGGAAAAAAGGCTGGATAGTGGTTTATGCCAATGACGCCCACTTGCCGGGTGATCCTGAAGAAAAAGTCTGGGGACCGCATGCCATGGCCGGAAGCAAAGGAGCCCAAGTCATATCCGAGTTAAAACCGAAAAAGGGTGATTTTGTGTTGGGGAAAAGAACTTACAGCGGATTTTATGAAACCGGATTGGATCTTCTTTTAAGAGATAACGGAGTTTCGGAGCTAATTATTACCGGCCAGCATACCCACATATGTGTCAGACATACATGCGCGGATGCGTTTGCCAGGAATTATAAAATAACGGTACCGGAGGACGGTGTTGAGTCATTTTCCGATTCAGACCATAAGAACGGACTTGAATANCTGAAGATATGTTACGGAGCAAATATAGTCAAAACTTCTTCACTTATTGTATAATAACCGGTTTATACTGCGGATAATTACAAGTTTCTTAATTTCTAATAATATTTGGCTTTAATTTAATAACTATAATGCCCGTATTATTTTTAAAAATTTATGGATATAGAAAAAAAATCTGGAATTATTTACTATACTTTAAGTCCGGAAGAATTTAAAGTTCTTCAGGAAGATGAGGTTGGCAAAGGTTTTGAACATGATTTCTGGCCTGTCAAGGAGGGCGGAGATATTTATTTTAGAGTAGGTTACACTGAACATGCTCCAGCTCAAAATGAATTTGATAATTTCGCAAAAACCCAGGAATGGAAGTGATATACCAAATTTGCTTTTATTGACAGGCTTGTGTATACTTCCGTACTAGTAAGGTCTTAGTCCAGTTCCACGGTATCTTCCCGTCTTCTTCCGGTAAGTTGGCCGGAAACCAGGCGGGCATCCTGGAAAAACTCAGGACCAAAAAGTCCAGAGGAATTAGCAAAAGGCAAATTTATTACTATTCCCGCCTTCGCTAAAGCTTCTCCGGGCGAAGGAGGTGATTCCAGGGTGCAATCTCAAAATTCAAGTTTTCAAGATCAGACTCTTGTATGCCGCGATTGCGGTAAACAATTCGTTTGGACCGCAGGCGAACAGGAGTTTTATAAACAAAAAGGATTTGATAATCCGCCGTCCAGATGTCCTGACTGCAGAAGTAAAAGAAAGGAAGAAAGGATGCAAAACAGGCAGATGACAAAAATCGTCTGTTCCAATTGCGGAAAAGAAGACGAGGTACCGTTTGTTCCGAGAAAGGGAACAGGCGTACTTTGCCGTGAATGTTTTGGTAATAAAAGACAAGAGACCGCGTAAAATCAGATTCAAAGTTTAATAAAAGAAAAACCCCGATTTAATCGGGGTTTTTCTGTTTGAAGCAATAGTCAGAGTAAAGATTTTAATTTTTTCCGGAAAAAAATTAAGACCGGGATGGCTGTTATTTCCAATACAATAAGAATGACTTTAAGGGTATTGGGTTTGTGGGTGACTTCTATCCGGTGGGTTCCGGGGGAAGCCTTAACGGCTACATACATGGGAAAGACGGCGAATTTTTGTACTTTTTGGCCGTCAAGAGTAACCTGCCAGTTAGGATGGTAGCTCATTTTAAACATGATGTAACAGCTGCGGCAAGAGCCGGGAACTTCAACACCGGCTGAATAGGTCTGGCGGCTGACTTTTTCACTTTTTATTTTTCCTGAAGGCGTGGAATCGGGAAAGATGAAGGGGAAATCGGCAAAAATATTTTTTCGAATACCCGCTTCTTCGAATGTCACTTCATCAACCATTTTTATTTGTCTTTTCATATCCGGGGGAATTACCGGATTTTTTTCAACACTTATCAGGGGATGCATTTTCCAGGTTCTCGGCCAACCGCGATGCCAGAGGTAGACCAGATTAAGAAAATCGGTTTTATCGCTTTTGACGAACATGGGGCTTTCGACAACATCAAACCAGCCGGATGTTTTCGCCCTGTACAGCTCAAAAGGGCCGAATTTTTTATCAAATTTGACATTACCGGCAAAACCCGGATTATTGGGTGAAATTATATGGGTAATATTGAGAAGATCGTAATCGGAAGCCACCCGTTCATCAAAATTCTGGTCATTTTCAGACATCATTGACCAGGTTTCAGGAAGAAACTGGGTCAGATCAAATCCGTAAACCGATAGAAGCATATAAATCTGGGAAGAGCCTAATCGGAAATCATGGCCCCAATTACCCGGCCGGCCGGCGTACACTCTGCCTTTTTGAATATTCCGGATACTGTCTAAGAGATCGAGAAATTGTTTTTCATCATAGTTGTAGGCACTATTGGCTTCACCGATCCAGCGATGGTTTAAGGCGTTATACTTTACCGTTTGATCAGCGGTGAAGTAGATCAGAACCGAGATAATGATAAGACTTGAAAGGGGAGCCAACAGGGGGGTGACTTTTCTTATACCCTTTATCATGGTCAGTTTACCGGTGAGGATAGAATAAAATTTGTTTACTTTTTCAAAAATAAATTCAAAGGCGGGAGGGAGGAGAAAAAGCGATGCAATGTGGACACCGACTATAAAACGGTGAAGGTGGAAATCCTTCATACCGGGAATAAAATCAATGAGTCCGCCCCAGGTTGAGCGGCCAAAATAAAACAGCATAATCAGAGCAAAAATGTAGGAAAAGATAAACCGGGTGTTACTTAACAGCAGGGCAAAGAAACCGATGGTTACCAATACTGTTATTACGGGTAACCTTTGCCAGTCGAATATTTCTCCGTTTACATACTGCCTGACAACCTCATACCAGCCGTAAGAGTCGAATTTCCAGATGGGGTCCCAAAAGGAGATAATGTGATACTGGTTATTCAAAAGTATTGGTATGATCCAATATGAGAGGGCAAATAACAGAGATATATAAATGAGAAATAGTTTTTTGCCCCGGATGATTATATTTCTTTTTTTCAGATCGAGAAAAAGCATGGGAGCGGTTGCTAAAAGAGAGATTATCCCCATACCCAAATGACCGGCGGTAGTTAAGACCAAAAAAAGAACAGAGAAAAAATAATCAGCCAATGATGAGGATGACCGGTTTTTGACTGCCCTATAGGTAAAAGCCAGACCCAAAGGCATGAAGAACATGGCATAGAGCTGGGAGGTTAAACCCCATCCCCGCCAGAGGAAACTCGGCGGATCAATGCCATACAAGCCATCGGTTGAAAAATGAGCGGCAAAAAAGGCAGCTAAGGCTGCCGGAATCAGCGGGAAACCGACTAATATGAAAGCGGCAAATACCGGAAGAGGAAATAAAGCCAGGAGAAGATATTTGGTCCAGTTGTAATATGAATATAGTGAAAGATCGGAGTTAACCCATAAAGACACAGGTTTTATTATCAGATTATATGAGGCAACTATGGCAATTTGAGGTACATGGGAATAATAAAAAGGCAGAGCATAGCCTTCAGCCCAGTAGGTGACGTTATGGTCAACCAGATTGGGAAGACACTCTAAACTAAGAGGACAGCCGTAATTTTCCCAGATCCAATTAGTCCTTGCGACCAAAGAATATTGAAAAACATTATCATTAGGGTCACCTTTGATTTGAGTTTCAGCCCGGTAGAGGATGAGATTTAGAATTACTGCTGACAGAACAATAATGACGGCGATTACCCTTTTTATTTTATTGGCCATAGACCATAGATCAATAATTATTTAATAAGCACCGGATTGAACCAATCGGCATGATCGCTATTTATTCCGTCTCCGGCATCNGTNACGGTTAATCCCAGATACTTAATTCCGGTGACATCGACGGCGGAATGACCGGGATAATCAAAACGGCCCATCCGGGAGCTTTCAAAAAGCAGCTTACCGTCTCCCCAAATTTGAAATACAACCGTGGCCTGGGTCGGAGCTTCAGTATCAACACCGAAATCAGTTGAAAATCCGGTAAATTTTTTGTTTATATCAAAAACCAAATTGGAATAAGCATGGGTGCCGAAGCCTTTTCTAAAGTAAAAATAATTATTTGATAACCGGTTCCATTTTTTCCACCCCTGCCAGGAATCAACCGCCCTGTTAATCTGCAGACCGGCAAAATCCTGTTTGATAATTATCGGTTTAAATGCAGTCAGGGAAACTTTTCCCTTCAGATAATAAGAAGCATGGGAAGCGGCAATACCTGAAACTACCAGAAAGATACCTAATAAGAAATAGAGCACGCTTATTTGGCTGAATATAAAAGGATATAGAAGGAAATAGAGAAGGAGAGAAAAATAAGAGTTGGCTATTGTCAAAGTAGGAGTGGTTATAGCAGCTAAAGGCCCGAAACCGTTATTGGGATAATTCAGGATAAGTCCGGTATGAATATTGAAGAAAATATTAACGGTAAAAAGGAAATAAAGCAGCCAGAAGTAAACATCAATATTTAAAAGATTAAAGTTAAAATTTAAAAAATTAATTCTAAAATCTAAAAATTTAAACCCGGAATTAGAACGGGATGTTACTTTATCGTGTAAAAAAGGGTAGAGAAAAAGCAGAAGAACGACAATCGGATAACTGTATCTTTCATGACTTTGGGTTGATAGGAGAAAAAATGAAAAAATGGCAAAGGTCAGGGAAAGGATGAAGTTACGAGCTGTCGGTTTTAAAAATGTCAGTAAGCAGGCTATCAAATAACTTGAGGAGAAAAGAAGAAGCCCCAACTTTTTGGCATTTATAATTCCGAGAACGGTTACTTTATCGGTGGTGGTCATGCCTTTGGCGCCGGCAACAATCCACCAAAGATTATGGGCATTAAGTGACATCCAGGGAAAGTAATCACTGTTAACGGTCAAAAGAAAGAGGACCTGATTCATCTGTTTTTCAAGAACAAAAGGCAGGACAACAATAAAAAAAATCAGAGTGAATATAGCAATGCCTTTGATTACAGTTTTGTAGCCGAAATAGCGCCAGAGAAATATAAAATAAATAGGAATAAATATTATATTTTGCAGTTTTAACATGGGACCGACGGCAAAAATAAGTGTGGCCAGGAGCGGTTTTTTATAAAAAAGCAGTACGATAGCCGTCAGGGTAAACAGAAGCCCGAGAGATTCGACCTGTCCCCAAAGAGCAGAATCAATTATAACTACGGGATTAAGATAAAAGACCGAAGCCAGAATAAGCGGGAGAATGGTAAAATTTTTTAAGGATGAACCCAGAATTTTTAATTTTTCCTTCCGGGAGAAAAACCAGAAGATAAGGCAGGCAATTGCCATATCGGCAGCGATGGCAACTGATTTTGAGGCAAAAAGAAACCAGAAATTATTAAGCTGCCAGAAATTAAAATAATCCCTGGGATCTGCAAAAACCGAATATATTTTTGCCATTAACCAGAGCACGTAGATAAAGCCGGGGGGATAATTAATGTTGGTATTAAGGGAAGTCCAGACTATGCCGTGATCGATAGCGGCCAGTCCCCAGGATTTCCAAAAGGAAATNTCGGCTTCGAAACCAGGATTGCCTACCAGAATAATTCTTAGTACCAATCCGACAAAGAGGACGAAAATAAAGGCAGTCTTCATGCGAATATAGAATCATTTTAACAGAAAACAGCTAAGGAGAAAGAGGATAAACGAGGTGAAACTGACAGATTTAATATTTACCGCTCAAACTGACGGGGAGGGTGTGGGAGAATTCCATTTTATAGAATCAATAATTCTGTCAAAGATGGTTTGATCCAAAATACCGTTGGCAAGATGGATCATAATATCCTGACGACCGGGTATTTCAAAGAATACGTCAATATTGGGTGATTCATCAGAAGCATTTATGTATTGCGCTTTATATCCTTTTAATCCGTTAATATTGGTAAAAGGAGCAACCGATGTTACACCTTTGAGGCCGGTGAAATACCGCCACCAGTTTTCGACAAAATCTTTTTTAGGTTTGTTAATCATTACCTGTTCCCTGTCGGCGATCAACTCAATGTTTAAAAGAATATTTTCCTGGGGGATTTTATCTCCCCAGGCAATACCGACGCTATCGGTCGGATCATTGGTGAATACAACCAAAGGCAGGGTTTCAGGGAATGAAAATGAAAACGGATGAGTTACACCCCACTGTTGTTTATAGGGAACGGTTGAGTCGGCGGTGAATTTAAGCGGAACGGCGGTTGGCTTTACCGGTGGAGTAGGGGTTGAACCCAAATAGGTGACACCTCCCGGGAGGACAATACCGCCCTGATTGGTGCGGGAGTAGCTGTATGCGGCATAGACGGCAACAGCCAAAATCAGAACAGCTCCGACGGTAATTAAAGCTAATTTAGTGATATTTGCCTGATTATTCTCTTCCGGCATATTACCGGCAGATTTGTCAGCCATTACAATTTCGAATTGTAACACTTGAGGCACAATCAGTGTCAAGTAGGCTTAAAATACAGGACGAGTTTTCAGGTATAATGGGAAAATCAGAAACTCCTGAGTGACAGTCAGCAATGGTAAAAAGTAAATTTGTCATCATTTTTTCGGCTGTTTTTCTTACCCTCCTGTCGTTTGTTCCTTCAATTTACGAATATATTACCTCAAAGGGAATTCCACCCGAGCGTTATTTTGTTTTTGAGCATAATTATAATTTTGATTTTAATTTTTACCTTTCCAGGATAAGACAGGGAAGGGAAGGGCAATTTCTGGTTACGGAAAAGTACTACAATCAGCCTCATAAAGAGTCATTATTTCAAATAGTATATTTATATTTGGGGAAAGCCGGCGGTTTATTGGGATTTTCTGATACGAATTCTTATCATATTTGGCGACTGGTGTTCGGATTTCTGCTTCTTTATATAACGGCCATATTCGGAAAACATTTTTTTGAAAAGAAATGGCTGTATTTATTTTTTTTACTGGCGGCAACATCGGGTAGTTGGCCCATCCTGACAACCACTCCCGGATTATTCCGGTTTGCCACATGGATGGGCTGGTGGTCGGTAATGGATTCACTTCAAAGAATTACCATTATGCCCCATATTCTAATCGGACAGATATTTCTTGTTCTTTTTATTATTAAATTCATATCGGGTAAAACAGTTAATTTGACCCGGGCTATTGTTTGGGGATTATCGGGACTTATAGCCGGAATAATCTTTCCGCCGACTTTAATTATCATCTACGGATTTTTCGCAGTGCAGGCTATTTTGGAACTTTTGGATATTTTCTCATTGAGGGTAGAATTTACTTTAAAAAGAAAAAAAATAACGGATTTAATAAAAACCAGGATAATCCCTGAATTTATTTTTTTCCTTCTGTCAGCACCGTCATTTATTTATATCCAGATAATGTTTCGGGAGCAACCGTGGAAGGCACTGGCCCTTTTTGATATTGAACACCGGATACCGCTGCCGTATGACCAATATCTACCGGGACTGGGGCCCCAGCTTATTTTAGGAATTGCCGGACTTGTATTTGTCATTATGAAAAATAAGCGGAAGTTTTATCCGGCAGTTTCATGGGTTTTAACGATAAGCCTTTTGTTTCTGGTTTTTGATAAAGTACCGCAACAGTCACCGATCAGATTTACCGAAGGACTAATTCATATTCCTTTGGCAGTTCTGACGACTTATATATTTCAACTGTCTTTTCAGGCGGCAGCCGCGACCCGGGGAAAATTAAGGCAATTAATCCGGGCGGGAGCGGCTACTGCGGCCGGAGGAGTTATTTTAACGGGATTTCTGGTTATGCTGTCGATGATTTTATGGCTGACAGACCAGACCAAGGCTAAGCAATTAGCCACCTGGAAAGTACCCCTGGGTGCACAACTTGGTTATCCGGTCCGCGATTTTATGGAAGGAATATTTTATCTCAGGGATAATACGGCAAGAAAGAGCGTGGTGCTGTCGTATATAACGGCCGGGAATTATATACCGGCTTATGCCGGAAATTACGTTTATCTCGGACATGCCAATACACCCCATGAGGATGAGAATGAGATTGAGGCGGAGCGCTTTTATAAAGGAGAAATGGATCTTGGGGCAGCCAGGAAATTTTTGCAAAAGGAAAGGATATCATATATATATTTCGGGCCCCAGGAGAGGGAATTGGGAGAGATTGAAGATCTGAAGGCAAAATATAATTTTTTAATCCCCATATATACCAACAACAGCGTGAAAATATACAGGTTGAATATTTGATGTTTATCACTTCAAAACGTAAAGGGTGGCTTCTTGCCGGTCGTAGACGGGTTTGAGGACATCGGGATACAAATACCCAGAGTAAATAGGTTTTTCTTCAGGACCCTGGAAAACCAGAGTAATTCTGTTATCCAGAATAAATGATTTAGCTTCTTCAGGAGCCATTTTATGTTCGAAAAATTTAAACACCAGTGACTCTTTTTCCGATAACTTGTCAGTATATCCGGAATGGCCGATAAAGCTGACGGTATGGGTGTACACAGGCAGGTAATTACCGGTATAAAATGTGCCTAAAGTCAGGGTTTTTTGGGGATAGTTGTCATTAATATAGTCAAAAGCGTTAAAAAGACGGTTATCCAGATAAACGTTTCCGAAAATGGGAGAAAATTCCCGGATTGAATCTTTAATGCTCCAGATTAATGAAGGGTACGCGTGAACCAAAAAAACCAGACCGAGAAGAACGTAAATAGAACCGGAGAGCGAAAGCGGCAGCCGGAACGGGATGAATTTTTTATAAAATTTTTTCAGAAGTAATATCAGAAAATCAATGCCCAAAATTGCCAATATAGCCTCCGACAGATAGGGAATTCCCTGGATTAAACGGATATTGGAAATACTGAATTTAGATGACAAGGGGATAAGAAGGAAAGGGAGGACAAACCAGACAGCAATAAATATACGGTCAAAGCGAAGGGATAGAAGGGAATAGATAATGCCGATAACCGCGAGCGGAAAGAGTATTCCCAGGGCACCGATTAATTCCTTATTAAGAGGATATTGAAGATTTCTCTCCCATTCCCGGTATTGGCTCCAGGGAAAACCTTTATCTGTTTGGGATACCATAAAGGCAAGAAATAGAAGGCTTAACGTCCAGAATAAGGCGAAAGCCAGAAACATTACCGGTTTTTTATTGATATTCCCGGAAGTTAATAACCGGAGAAGCAGCCAAATAATTATTGAAGGCGGCAGAATGATCAGTAAAATCAGAAGGCTGGGAGTATGGACAAATGCCATAGGCAAGGCAACTATTGAGGTAAAAACAATATATTTTATTTTGCCCGAATAGAAAAAACGGAGAATGAGTATAACAGACCAGATCAGAAGAAACGCTCCGATCATATGATGGGGCAAGTAGGAAGCCCGTCTGACCGGATCCATACCCGTCCACCAGTACATATAGGGGATTTTATCCAATTTGTCTCCCACGGCCCTCAAAGTAAAAAGAGGGGGGGTGAAAAGAAAAAACAGCCAAGCGAGACGTTTGTGGGGAAGTTTTATTACAGAAAGCAGTTTGAAGGCGGCGATAAAAAACAAAATACTGCCCAGTATTCTGGCAAGATGATAGGTATAGACATAGGAAATGTTAAATACCCGGCTTATTTTTCCCAACCAGGTAAAATATGAAAAGATGATTGACGGCTGATGGGATTCGGAAGTATAGGGATCGTAGATCAGCCAGGACCCGCCAGCGCCTTCGTTCATCAGCGCCTGGTAGAAGTGATAGTCCTGAACGTTATTGTGAACCATGTTATAGGTTCTTCCCTCGGGAGCATTTTTCTTAAGATACCAGACGGGATAGAGATTAAGGATTAGTACGGATATGCCAGTAATGAGAAAGAAACCGAAGTTTATAAATTTTTCGGAAAGATGAAATTTAATCTTCATTTACGCTTTTATTATTTTCCTGCGACATGTTAACGGCCAGATCCAATAATATTAATGAGGCAATAAGATAATAATAATTTATAAATGCCTGACGGCCGAAGACAAAAGCGGAAAAAAGAAAAAGAGTAAAAGACTCGAGAGGCCGGTAAGGAGTGGTCTTTTTAAAAATTGACAAGATTAAAAACAACAAAATGAAAGCATTTAATAAAAGAGACGGGAGATCAAATCCCGTGAATACAAAATACAAAGTATTCAGGTTTAAAGAAGTATGAATTAATATTGACGGGTGGGGAGGATTGCGGAAATATACTTCAACCGTCTGATTCCAGAAGCGGACGGGATCAATAATAAAAAACGGCACAACAAAAATCGCCGTGGTAATTATAAAGGACAGGATTAATTTTTTATTCCAATTGAAATATTTTAACAGGTGAAAAATCATAATTCCAAAGAAGAATTGAACTGAAGTTAAAAGTCCGAGAAAAAAACCGGCCATAAGGGGATTTTTCTTTTTATAAATAAAATAAACCAGTGCCGCAATAAGAAAAAAATCCAGAGGAGTCAGCCAGGCTGCTTCCGTTATTGAAAGTGATGCCGGACGGAAAAGATAAAGAACGGATAAAACCAGGGAAATCCTGTTTTTTCCGCCTAAAACAAGAATAAGAAATGCCGCCAGCAGATCTGCCGATAGCAGGAGATACCGGGGATCATTAAATATTTTAACGAAGGGAAGTTGGAGAAAGAAGGAAGCAGGCCAATAGGCATAGTAATCGGGAGTGATTCCGGGAAAAACATGGGTGTAAAGAGTATTATAGGGATTTAAACCCTGAAGAAACTTGAGCGGTGCTTCACGGAGGATGGCAAAAACGTCAATTCCGGGTGCAGGGGAACCGGTAATCATCAGAAGTCTTAAAATTAAGGCAACCATCAGGAAAAATGAAAAAAACATACCGATATTTTTACCGGAAATTTTCCGGTTAACAACCATGAAAACTGCCGGTATTATAAGAAGTGATGAGAGAATCTGTATCAGCCCAATAATTTTTGGATTATTTAACCACCAGCCGCCGGGAATAACGGCAAAAAGAGCTATTACAACCGGAAGAATAATGAAAAACCTTGATTCCCCGTTTATTTGTTCCTGTTTAATAAAAAAATAATTAATACTTAAAAGGATAAAGGAAATAAGAATCAGATATATTTGGCTTAAATTTCCGGTGAAACTGCCGTTTTGGAAGCTTATGGCAATTGTCAGCAATAAAAATGAGACAAGAGGTATAATTGCAGACATATTTTGAGTATAGTATAAAGCAAATATTAATACTTAAATGAAAAAGAAACCTTCGGTAACCATCATGTTTCCGTTTCTAAACGACTGGGGAACTGTGGGGAGCCTGGTTTCCCTGGCAATTGCGACCACAATGAAATATACGGATGACTGGGAAGTGATAATTGTGAATGACGGAAGTGTGAAGACGAATAAAGAAGCATTGGAGATGATTACCGGCATTGTGGATCGAGGGAAACAGATAAAGATAATAAATCATGAGAAAAACCGTGGATACGGAGGAGCTCTGAGGAGCGGATTCGCAATCGCTTCCAAAGAACTTATTTTTTACACCGATTGTGACGCCCAATATGATCCGAGGGAATTGTCGCTTCTTATGGAGGCATTAGATTCTGCCGGGGATAAAGAAAATATAGGAATGATTAACGGATATAAAATTAAAAGAAATGATCCGCTGCACCGGATAATCGCCGGAAGAGTTTATCATTATCTGGTAAAAACCGCTTTTGACCTTCCGATAAGGGATACGGATTGTGATTTCAGACTGATAAAAAAAGAGGTGTTTAATCCTTCGACAGGCTCAGGACGCAAGCCGGTAAGGCTGTTTGAGAATACGGGGACAATTTGTACGGAACTGGTTAAAAAAATTGATTATCAGGGATATAAAATAATTGAAGTACCGGTTCACCATTTCTGGAGGACTTCAGGAAAAAGCCAATTTTTTAATTTCAAAAGGCTATATGCTACCGGAAATAATTTACTCAAATTGTGGTGGAAGTTAAAAATAAAAAAAGATTATTACCATTAAAAATACTTATTCTGTTAATGTCCTCAGTCCTTTTGGTTTTTGGGGCTGAATTTATTGTCCGGAAATTTTATCCTCAGATTACTTTCATTAATGCCAAGACGTTGACTTTTGACTGTTTTGCCAAAGATAATCTTCTGCCATTTAGCCTGGCCAAAAATCATAAGTGCACAATGATGTATTATCTGGGAGATTTCAATACCAAAGCTTCATTAAACAGTTTGGGTTACAGGGGTAATGAATTTTCGATTGAAAAAAAACCCGGTGTAAAAAGAATTCTAATTCTTGGTGACTCAATCACTTTCGGGCACGGAGTAGCTGACCGGTTCACATATCCTTTTCAGACCGAAGAGTTGCTTCATAAAGAAGGATTTACAAATACGGAAGTTATCAATGCAGGTTATGCTTCCGGTTTTTCTCCCGACAGCTATTATTTGTATCTTAAGGAGAGGGGTTTTAAGCTTGAACCCGATATTGTACTGGTAGGACTTTTTGTATTGAATGATATTAATGATTTTTCAGAAACGGTTTGGGATAAAGTTGATTCGGAGGGTTTACCCTTGAAAATTAGCTCATGCTGTAAGACCGTCGACTGGAAAATAATCAGAAACAAACACTTTTCCGTCAAATACCGCTATCCGTACTTGCGGGATTCCCACCTGTTTATTCTGTTAATTGATTTACTTCAAATAAAATTAGGTTGGTTTGCCGATCCTTCATACCTTTTGACTAAAGGCGAACAGAGACATGGTTGTGTTCTTCAACCTTCCTGCAGTCATCTGTTTTATCCGGAAGAAACAAAATTAAAAAAAACTTTAACTGCCATAAAAAAAATCACAGACAGAAATAATACAAAAATGGCTTTAGTAATGATACCCGGAGACATGCAGTTATATCCGGAGTCTTTCGCAAAATACAATTCTCCTTACAGAGCGGAGGCGGGAAATGAAAATTTCATCCAAAAACATCTGGCAGAGTTTTTTGAAAATGAGGGCATACCTTTTATTGATTTATATCCGGTTTTAGATCGTGATCGGGGACGGGGTTATCCATATTTTGTTAATGATGCCCACTTGAATAATCTGGGGAACCGGATTACCGCTGAGGCGATTGTTTCTTTTCTTAAAGAAGGGAAGTACCTGGAGTGATTAAATTTTTATTACCCTATATAGTATGCCGTCCGGATTACTGTAAACCGGTTTCAGAAAATTAAAGGGCAAGAAAGAATAGCCGTATTTTTGTTCATCCTTACCCAGATAGATATAATTTATTTTATTAAAAAAAACAAATTTTTCAGCTTCTTCTTCCGAATATTCAGTCGAATAAAAAGCGATTACTTTATCCCTTTTATTAAGAAAATCCATAGTTAAACTTATATGGGCAAAATAACTGGTTGCCGATGTCAGCGCAGGAAAGAGAAGACCCATCCGCTGATCGCTTAAAAAAACGGAACGGGACGGAACATTTTTTTGAATATAAGCCAAAAGCTTATTTTCATCTGATGAAAAATAAAACAGATCGGGGTGATAATTTTTAGCGACAAAATCAGATTTCCGGGTAAATAATCCATAGGAAGTAAATATTGAAATGGAGAGCATGAGGGTTATTGCTGATATTTTCAAATGGTTGTTTAGCCTTAAATTTGAAAAGGTATAACCCGTTAGAAGGGCAAATGGGATAAAATGGGCATCTTCGAAAAGCCTGAGCTTTGGCAAACGGAGAATATCAGCGGATACCAACAGCAAATATGGCATATATGCCCATAAGGCTATAAAAATGAGCCCGATTGATTTTGATTTGAGGATACTCCTTAGCGAGAAAAGACCAATAACCGGCAATAAGCCAAAGAGGAAGAGGGAATTGCGGTCAAAAAAAAGTTCATACCTGTTCCATCGGGAAATATTCCAATCCCTCCAGATATTCCAGGGGAATCCCTGACTCTCCTGCCAAGACATGATCAGGTAAGCGGCAAGTGCGGAAATTATTATTAACAACAAACCGGGCGGAAAAGTTATTTTTTTTATATCAATTCTTTTTAATTTAATGAAATGAATGAGTATTTTAACTATCAGAGCAAGAGGAAGAGCAAGACCGANAGGAGTAAGAACAGCCGGAAAAATAGTGCCAGCCGCAAAAAACGCCACGGAGCCGAAGACGCTGAAACGGATTTTATGTGTTTTAAGATAACGGAAAAGAAAAATCAGACCGGTAAAAAGCAAAACATATCCGCCCAAATAATGGGGGAGAGTATTAAGCCGTTCCAAAGCATCAAAACCGACCCACCATGGCTGAAAAGTGCCAACTTCATAGGGTCTGGTAAAGAAAACTGAGGGAGAGATTGTAGCGGTCAACGCGATAATTGACGAAAGTGTCCCCCAATAAAAACCCAACAATTCAATTGACAGAAGAAGAAGGACAAGAAGATAAAGTTCCTGGGAAATTATTCTGACCAGATGATAAGCAAATATACCTGAAATTCCGAAAAGATCTGCCAGTTTACCGATAAAAATATAATAAATATAAAAAATTCCGGGTTTAGTTGTTTCGGTAGTGTAGCTGTCCCGGTAGGTCAAAGATCCGTTTTTGCCCTGGGTGACGGCCGTCAGATAGAGATCATAATCATGCGCCCAAAAAATGTGATTAAATGTATAGATTTGGTCCGCTTTTTTCAATTTGACCTGAGTAATTATCTGATAGTTTGATCCGATGAGATAAATTTGCGAGAGAAGTATATAAAGTATAATAAACCCTTTTTTCATAACAGGATAATTAGGTTATTTATGACTTTAGGTATTTAAACCGCAATAGTCTGACAAAAACCCTGAGATAGGACGGGCCAACTTTCAGTATTTTAAATTTGGACAGACCCATTTGTTCAGTTCTTTCCTGCCAGGAAACCGGGATTTCTCCGATACGGTTATGCATAAGGACCGGAAAAAAACCCAGTTCAGCATTAACAGCGAAATCGGATGATGAGAGAAGCGGAAAAACTTTTTTGACTAAGGAAGTCCGGTAAAGTTTGAAATTATTGGTCAGATCGGAATTGGGGATTTTTAAAAAAAAGCGGGCAAGATAGTGATAGGAGCGGTTGACCAGCTTTTTCATATAAGGATATGATACCAGGCTGTTTTTCCTGATAAATCTGGAACCGATGATTCCGTCATAATTTTTGATCCGGCGGACCATTTTCCCGATATCTCCGATATTAGCCAGAAAATCACAGTCCATGAAAAGAACATATTCAGAGTTGGGATTTAATTTTTTAATGCCGTCTTTTAACGCATTGCCTACGCCGGGATGTGCCCGGCGGTGAACTGTTTTGATTTTAGGATTCCCTTTTTTTAACTGACGGAGAACTCTTTTTGTGCCGTCTGTCGAACAATCATTAATTAAAATAATTTCACCGATAAAATCAGAATATTTTTTAAGAAGTTGAGGGAGCAGTATTTTTATGTTGGGTTCTTCATTCCTAGCCGGGATAAGCACCGATAAATTTTTTACCATTGTTGTAGATTTATCTTCGTATTATACTTCAAACGATTTACCATTAAATGCTCAAAAAAATTCTATCAGATCTTTATTCCGTCAGATATTCCGAAGAAGAAAAGCGGCTGAAAAAAAATTACTGGAAAATTCTGTGTGAAGACTTTTTCCAGAAATTTATCGATAAAAATGCCACGGTTCTGGATTTGGCTGCCGGACATTGTGAATTTATCAACAATATTAAGGGTTTTAAAAAATATGCGGTAGATATTGATTCCCGGATAAAAAAATATGCGGATAAAAACGTAGCCGTAATAATTGCACCGGCGGAAAAATTACCGGCCAACCTGACCCAACAGATTGATGTAGTATTTATGGGATGTTTTTTGGAACATTTACCTTCAAAAGACGCGATTGTTAAGGTATTTCATAATATTTTCAGGATTTTGAAACCCGGAGGGAAGCTGATTATTCTAAATCCCAATTTCCGGTTTTCAACAGCAGAATACTGGGATTATTTTGATCATCTGATACCGGTCAGCGACAGAAGCATTATAGAACTTTTGAAAGCAATGAAATACAAAATAGATTATTATTTGCCCAAATTCGTACCCAATACGATAAAGGATAAGTTGCCAAAATCGCCATATCTACTTAAGCTTTACCTGCGGATGCCGTATCTATTTCCAATTTTCGGGAAACAGATGTTTATTGTGGCTAGAAAACAGTTTTAAGTTTTTCATCAACCTGATATATGATTGTATTATTCTTCTGAAAAACAGGTTTCAGAAAGGGATATTTCAAGCTTTTTGACCCGGCGTAATTATTCATTTCTTCATCTGAGAAAAAAATGAAATTTATTTTCTCTTTTTTCAGAAATGAAAGAGCTGTTTCCGGGGATATATTACCTGAAAAGAAATTTTGGATATTGCCGGAAACTTCCTTGAAATTATCAGGCTGCATTAGACGGAACCACCAACTGGTATAGACTTTGTTTCCGGAAAAGGCCGGGATTAATGTCCCGGCATAGTATCCCGATAAAACAATATCGTCTTCTGCCGAGTTTTTCCTGAGCCAGAAAATCGCGTCCATGAGATCCTTTTTGGGATTACCGTAATCAAAAAACTGCCATTGGCAAAAGCAATTCTTCTGCTGATTAAAACTCATGGAATAGACATACCAGCTGCTGAATAGGGGAATTACGGTAAACAGACCGATAAAGAAATACCTGGAGAGGATCAGGAATTTTGTATGAAAGAAGTCTGAAAGAGAAAGAATTCCATAAGTTGCCAAGAAAGCAAAAATGAAGTGATAGGGCGTAAGGAAGAATCTGATTTTATTTACCGATAATAATCCGGGCAGAAGAAACACAGCGATGGGGTGAACAAGGGTGAAGCTTAAGAAAAAGAAAAGCAGGGTATTTGATTTTCGAAAAACTTTAGAAATTGAGAAAAGCGCTAAAAGGTAACTTATGCCGACAATGAAGATATAATTAACCGGATTAATATTATACGGAGCAATTTGCTCCGTTTTATAAAAAGTGTTGAANTCAAAAAACTCCGAAACNCGAAGAAGATAAACAACAGGGATAATTGAAGCGGCTATAAAAGTTAAAAAAAGAATAAATATATTACGGTACTTTTTATAGTTTTTCTTTAAGGGATAAGTTTTGGAATACAAAATAATGAAAACAGGCAGAGATAAAATGAGCATTATTGCGGACGGAGTAAAGACGAATGCCGTCAGAAAACCGAATACCGGCGGAAGAATGTAATATAATTTTTTCGGGGAATCGACGGCTTTTGACAGGAAGAAGAACGCCAGCAGAGAAAAAAAAGATCCCAGTAAATAGTGATGGGCAGTTGTTGTCAGCCTTTGAAAAGGGTAAATGTCCGGGGGAAACGTGAGCAGTATTCTTATATTGTCATCGTAGATGGCCGGCAAAATTCCGGTAGAAAATAAGACTAATACAGCGGCAATTATTCTTGACAGAAAATTGTTAAAAAGGCCCGGGATGAGGACAAATCCTATAAATATCAAAAACAAAATGGTGATAATGAAGCGGGTCAAATAAAACATTATGAGCGGGTCAGAATTAAATATTCTGGCCAGATGACCAATGAGGAGATATTCAAATTTTATAAATGTAGGNTGTGAATAAANAGTAGTGGTTGNTTTGGAGAATCTCCNTAAGTGGCCCAAATATCCCTCATAGACACTGGCCAAGTTTCCGANCATATCCAGAGGATAATTGCCGGTTGCTCCGTAATAGAAACTACCGGCCGGAGCTTGCCGGTAATTGCTGTAAACCGGAAAGTAAGAGAAAAACAGTAAAATCAGGGATAACAGAATATAGAAGATCGAGTACAAATGTTTACTGTCTGACACTTGAAAAATTATAGCACGCATATTGTTATGTCTAAGATGTTGAAAATATGCTAATTTATACATCAGAAGAAATGAATTTATTGTTATGAAAAATATTGAAATAACCACAGTAATGCCCTGCCTAAATGAAGAGAAGTCCGTCGGGAAATGCGTTAAAGAAGCGCAGAAATCCTTATTAAGATTTGGCTATTCATTTGAAATAATTGTTGTTGATAACGGTTCCAGCGATAAGTCAGCAGAAGCAGCAAAAAGGGCGGGAGCAAAGATTATCAAAGAAAAAGTTAAGGGATACGGATCAGCTTTGAAATGCGGTATCAGCCGGGCAAAAGGGAAATATATAGTGATTTGTGATTGCGACGGAACTTATGATTTTGCCGTTATACCGGAAATGACAGTTGAGTTAAAAAGAGGAGCAGGACTGGTATTGGCTTCCCGTTTTAAAGGTAAAATACATCCGGGAGCCATGCCATATGTCCGCCGGTATTTAGGAAACCCATTGCTTACTTTTATGCTTAATCTATTTTACGGGACACGCATAAGCGATGCCCAAACCGGAATGAGAGCTTTTACCAAAGAAAGTTACGCGAAACTTAATATGAAAAGCAATGGCATGGAATTTGCTTCGGAAATGATAATTAAAGCAATTTATCATAAATTGAAAATTACCGAAATAGCAGTTAATTATTATAAGAGAATGGGAGTTTCCAAACTTTCTCCTGTATCTGATGCCTGGCGGCATATAAAATATATGTTATTATATTCACCTACTTATACTTTCATTTTTCCAGGACTGATATTTTTTGTTTCCGGTATAGTATTCAGCATAGTATTACTTTCCGGAGGACGTCGTATATTCGGCTGGTTTTTTGACATTCATACCATGACGGTAGCCATCCTTTCGGGAAACTTGGGATTACAGCTGATACTTTTTGGTATTTTTGCCAGATCTTACACGAGTGATATTTTAGGACTTCCTCCCGGACCATTAGCTGAGATTTTTTTGAAATTATTTACTCCTTCAAGAATGCTATTGACCGGAATGGCATTTTTTATATCAGGATTATCAGTAATTTTGCCGGTAAGTTATTTTTGGATAATTTCAGATTTTGGAAATTTATTTAAAATAAGGGAGTTTATTTTCGCTGTAGGAGTAGGAACTATCGGAACTCAATTAATTTATTCTTCATTTTTATTATCTCTTTTTCAAGGAGAAAGGTAATTAAAAATACAGATGGAATTCTACGATACATTTATACATAATCCCCATCATCCGTTTATCAGAAAATTATTAATTACTTTTAATTATGAAGTTCTCTCCCATCTTTTATCCTTTTTTCCCGAAGAGAAACAGATTAACCTGTTAGAACTTGGTCCCGGAAAAGGTTATTTTT
>C687J35174_10003870_pt1 | contig 20356 bp, 19 predicted proteins | sample RifCSPhighO2_01_FD_35174 | JGI IMG/M metagenome (IMG submission 35174) | reverse complement strand
CTCTCTCTCTCAATTTTTCTATCAAGATTGTAATTTTGCAAAATATACTTCCTCGCATTCTTCCCCATCTTCATTTGTAAAGCTTTATCCCCCATCAAATTAAAAGCGCCTACGAAAGTTATGAAAGTTTGTATTCCGTTCAAAATAAATGATGTTGGCGGCAGTTCGACCTTTGTCAAAAATTTTATTAACCAACTTAAGGGCAAAGGCATTGAAATAACAGACAACCCAAAAGAGCACTCAGACATATTTTTCGTAATGACGAGCCGCCCTCTAATAGAGATATGGAAAGCTAAGCAGAGAGGTGTAAAAATCGTCCAGCGATTGGATGGAGTGTACTACTATGCCGTACACGGAATAAAATATCTATTTCTCAATATTCGCATGAGATTTATTCATCAATATCTTGCGGATTATGTAATTTATCAAAGCAAATATTCAAGAGTCTGCTGTAATCTGTTTCTGGGGCAAAGTCGCGCCCCTTGGAATATAATTTATAATGGCATTGATACCGATATGTTTTCACCTGACGGACCGTCACATATACTTAAAACAAACCCTAAACAAATAATACTCATTTCAATTGGAGACTTCAGGCGCCGCGAACAAATTCAACCACTCATTGAAACCTGTTCTCTTCTGCATGGCAAATTTGATATTAAACTTATACTCATAGGGTCTATTACTTCCAACTTGAAGCCTTTAGTTAACTTGCCGTTTATCTCTTTATTAGACGTAATTCCCAACCAAGAGCTCCACTCGTATCTCCGCGGCGCAGATATTTTTTTGTTTTCTGATCGTTCTGCTTGCCCAAATGCCGTACTGGAGGCGTTGGCGTGCGGGTTGCCGGTCGTTGCCTTTCAAAAAGGTGCCATGAAAGAGCTTGTGCCGGATGGTATGGGGATACTCATTCCTTATGATCTGCAAAATTTTTTTAAACAAATCGCGCCCAGTGATTACAAAACTATGGCGCACATTATTGAAGATGTTCTTCAGCGCAGGATACTACTGAATGATAAATATACTATTGCTAATTACGCACGGCAATATTTCTCTTTAGAGACTATGACGGAAAACTATTTGGAAATTTTCCATTCTCTTATATAAATATGGAAACATACGGACTCTATAATCATAACGACAGGTTAGATCGTGCAAAATTTGTCACCCAGCGCTTCCGAGATGCTCTACAACAAGCCCCGCGCGTCTTAGATGTTGGCTGCTGGAATAATGATCTAAAAAATATCATAGGTCCAAAAGTCTACGGAGTAGACATTGCCGGAAAACCGGACAAAATAGTCAATCTCGAAAAAGAAAAAATACCTTTCGCCGACCAGTCCTTTGACTGTGTTGTATGCGCCGATGTTCTTGAGCATCTTGATAACCTTTATGATGTTTTTGATGACTTGCTAAGAATAAGCAAAAAATTCGTTATTATCTCCCTGCCGAATAATCTTGATATCATAACCAGATTGATGTTTCTGTTCAATCGCCCAATGCGTTTTTATGGCCTTCCTGCCATAAAACCAAACGATCGACATAAATGGATTTTCTCCTACCAAGAAGCGGAGCGCTTCGTTGCCTCACGAACAAAAGTAAGGCAATATTCTATACAATCATTTCCTTCTTTCCCTAATAGGTGGTATTTCCGGAATCCAATCTTTGCACTGTTGCAGAAGCTATATCCCCGCCTTATTCAAAACTTTTTCGCCAAAGCATACTGGTGTTTACTAACCATAAAGTAATAAAATCTAGCATCCGCGCGAGAGAACTCGCACGGCTAGAGTATCGTGTGCATATAATGGCATGAAGAACCAAATAGCCAATTAAATACCATCTTACCGCTCTTACCACAATAATTGACATGGGGATTAAGAATGATTAATCTCATACAACTAGCTAATGGGCTATAACTATATCACCAAAGAGCGCCCCGTACTGCCCCGCGATCCTGCTAATATTGTGATTCTCTTTTGCATAAATATATGCATTTTCTGACATTTTATCCCACGCTCTTTTGTCGTCTAAAATGTTCGCCAAATCATTAACTAGTTTTTCAAAACTTCCGTTCGCCAATTTCCCTATCTCATATCTTCCTAGAATGCTCTCGGGGTTAACCTGCAATGAAAGAATGGGCGTTCCATTTTTTGCCGCTTGCACAAATGTATTAGGAAACCCCTCCGATGAGGAAGTATTGACAAATATTTTCGCTTTTTTGAAATAATAATCCGTATCTTCAAATGGCACATTCTTTTTTATTTCTAGATTACCTATATGATTGGTGGCATACCTGAACTGCGATGTATCGGAGTTAGTGATGAATAAAAATTTCTCCTTAGGAAACTTTTCTGCCAGCCGGACAAAAACTTCCGGCTGTTTCCATGACGCTAAACGTCCCACCCATAGTATATATTCTCGCGACTCCCGGCCTCCAATTTGTGATTCATCTTCTATTGCGTACATTGACGGAATAACAGTTGCGGTGATACCAAAATTTTTCTTGAACGCATCTTGCTGTTCCTTATGCTGACAAATTACCGCGTCAGCATTATTTAAAGCGTATCTAAACAACACATTAACATACCAAGGTTTTTTATCAAAAAAATCAAGGTTGCTATCTCTGTCATGCGCAGAGGAATAAATAAATTTTCTCCTTAATATTTTTTTCGCAAGAAAGGCAACTTTTCCAGCCAATGACCCCCCACCCCTAATCATATAAACATCCGCAGATGTTTTTTTCATCGCCCGATATAATCTCCAAAAATCCGCTACGCCGTCAATGAACATATTTCTCCCATGGCATCGCGCGGTCTTATATAGCGTAAGCACTCCTCCATCAACCCTCACCCTTTCAGCATCTGGTTGTCCGTCATAAAAATCGCCAACCAAAAAACTGATTTCAAAATTTTTGTCCTTCACTAACTCTTTGCCAAGCTGATACTGCTGAACCTCGGATCCGCCAAAAGATAAAGCTCTTTCATCTTGCGGATGGAAGAGTTTATACGCGTAAAGAGACACCAAACACACCTTGGTCATATTTTTTAATTCTCACAATAACATCATATCCGCCCGGCATAGTATAAAAATAACTCTTCCATAAACTCTCAAACCATGTTTGCCTTTTTGAAAAAACTCGCCTGCCCACCCATTCAGCAATATCAACCAGAACCTCGCCAATCAAAGCAAAGATATTATTCACGCAATAGCTCAGATGAGGAACAATAGGAATCATTTTGAATATTGCGATATTTTCCAAAACAACATTCCAGATAAAAAATGGTGTTGCTAAACTTCGATTCGTTTCTTGCAAAAGTACAATTTCATCTTTTTTGAATAGATCAAAATATTTATATCTTGTAATGCGCTGAAAATCATAGGGCACGCCGTGTTCGCCCAAAATGAATGGCGTAGAAATATACACTAATGCACCGTTTTTTGCCACCCGCCGTAACTCACCAACTGCTTTTTCTAATTGTGGAGCATGCTCTAAAACTTCGCTGGCGATAACTGCATCAAAAGAATTGTCTTCAAAAGGCAACTGGTCAATAGATGCCTCTACATCAGCCGCCGAGCGATTACGATCAAAATCTACACCGATGTATTTTTCAATATTTACTCCGCCAAGCAACTGCTGGAATGGTTTGTAACCACAACCCAAATCAAGAAACTTTCGCGGCGCATTCGTCTCCTTTAGTAGTTGTTTAAACCGCAGAAACGCCTTGAGATGGCTACGAGTTGTCAAAAAACAAAAATCAAAGATACTAGGATTTATCCTTTGACGAACGATTTTTGTTGTATCCTTGTTAGTCATAAGCTACGCTAATCTTTTTTAATAACTGCATCAAGGAACCGTGTATTGAAGCCGCTTTATATGAATTGATTTTCCGGCCACCTAATACCTCTTTGATGACCTGTTCTCCAAATAAAGGTTCGACAACATTCGTGGCTTGCCTTTCTGCACACGTAACCAGATTGACAAAAGATCGCCCAAAACACCAAAAGGCCTTCCGCCAAAGCACGGCAAGGGATACCCAGATACATTTTCCTTCCATGCGGGAAAAAGGATGCATAAGCAGGTGCCAAGTAATAAAAATTAAATACCGCATATAGAAAAATAACTCCTTTAACGTATAGACGCTTTTAACACGGTAGATGTGACCCATGGCCGCCGTTGCCCCTCGCAATGCCGCTGGTGTAATGGCGTTTTCTAAAAAGTTTTGAAGCTTTTCATTCTGATAAACATCAAAAAACTCCATCACAGTAGCAATACGGTGGGCATAAAAATTATTATGACAATTCATCTCTCTCTTAATACTTTCCGGGCTAAATTTTGCATAGTCAGTATAAGTAAGCTGATAATCTGATTTGAAACTTGGCCGATAATCAAACCGGGTAACTCCCTTGACCAATGAGTTAATGCCGACTTTGAGTCCCAGTTGATTCATATAATGCGCGGCGGAATAATTCATAAACCGATCCGCTAACGCTCCCCGATATATCAAGTCGTCCGATAGCATTTTCTGTATGGCGGAACGCCGGTAAAGTGTATAGTTAGAGTCGGTGAGAGTAAAATATTCAAAATAAAAAAGTTGAAACTGATCAAGCAAATAAGTTTTATCCTCTGGATGAAATAAATAAAATAATTTTTTATTTAAATGAACAATNAACGGACAAAACGTCATGATATCNAAATCAAGCCGCGTTACCTCGCGTAAGGCTGATTCAATAAAATTACTACTAAAAACATTATCATCGTCTAATCTGACAAAATAATTCCCCTTGACGTATTGAAAGGCCGCGTTCCAATTCTCAGCCATGGCAAGATCTCGATTGGCCCGATGATATTCCATGCGATGATCAATAAGATATGGCTTCACCACCTCCGGTGTTTCATCTGAAGAATTATTATCATGCACAATAACCTGTATGTTTTTATATGTTTGGCCTAACACAGAACGTATCGCATAAGGAAGCAAGGTGCTGCGATTTCGAGTCGGAATAATAATAGAAACTAATTCAGATTGCATAAACTAATATCAGTGTGGAGCCAGTATTCGAACAATGTCAGCAGCATTACCGGACCCGTTCATATCAACAAGTATGCGCCTAGAGTATAGAGAAAGACCAATTAAAAAAAGCAAGGAAACAATAATAACTGAAAGGATCGCGCCTGCAATTCCAAACGCGGGGATCATAAAAAGATTAAGAATAAAAACCAGAAATGCCATACTGACAGACCAAACCGAGTAAAACCTTTGCCCACGAACACCCTCTGAAACTAACAGAGAGCCCTTCGCGTTAATAAAAGTATACAAAATTGCATTGAACGCAAAAAGGAAAATCCATACAACGTCCACCGGATAATCTTTTCCATAGATCAGGAGCAAGATATAAATAATAAAAGCATTAAATAGAAAGAGAGGGAAAAACGTAACCTTCATCAATCTGTTAAGCTTTCTATCAAGACCTGCTTTATCCTGACTGCTACTTGCTGTAGGAAGAAATACTTTCATAAAAACAGAAATAAAACGTCCCAAAATCATCAATGAAGCCCCGTAATAAACTGCGTAGATTCCGACACTTCTAATATCAAGAAATTTATTGAGAAAAAAACGGTCACTGCCCCATAAAATAAATAAACTGATAGACCCCACAATACTATAAAACCCATAGTGGAGAAGAGTTTTTAGTGTCTTTCTATCAAAAGATGACACTCTAATATATTGCTTGTTACGCATAAAGACAGTAAGGGCGTACACCAACAACCCAACAGAAAATGTTATGAGATAATCAACAAATGTCAGCATCAACCGTTTACTCAAAAAAAGTCCAAAAAAAACAAAAAAGGTGATCACTGAATACAGAACATCCATAACCGCCTGCGTGCGAAATTGAAGCATACCTTTCAAAATAGACTCAGCGCCAAGTTTGACAGCCGTAAAGACACTGTACACAATCGCAATGGTAACGATCCCGAAGGGAATGTCAAAAAGGCGGGCCATCATATCACGAGCAACAACGAACAGAATAGCAAAAATACCCATAAAAAAAATACCGCCGGCCACGCCTGTTGATATAACCATTGTTTGTATATTCTGTTGCTCTTTGTATTCTGGAAGATATTTTATAACACTTGCCTGAAGACCCATAAGCATAAAGAGTGGTAAAAAATTCGCAGCAGTAAACACAAGCGCCACCTTGCCATACTCTTCTGGACCCAAAACCCGGACAGCGACAACCTGCACCACAAACAATATGACGCCTGACACGATAGCGCCCAACCCCATGTAACTCATATTTCTGACAAAGCGCACCATATCACTGCCAATATCTTTGCCAAATACAAACACATGCGCTCGATTGATGATTCTATTTCCGAGTAGATTTATACTTTGAAAGACCCACATACCGCAAGCACACGTTATTCAAAAATTTCAACCTTCTTATTGATCTCCTTGAGTTGTCTAAAAATTTCATCTCGATATGGCCCGACTTTCAAGATCACTGCCGGTTTCTCGACATCGCGCAGTATCTCTGGATCCGCTACCATAAGCCGGGAACCATAGAGACGTTTACCTTGTTTAAGTTTTGAATTATCAAGAATACAAGTAATTTTATCGCCACGTAGCCCAAATTCAAGTAAGTACTGTGAAAAGATATGTCCTCCAAAAAGATATACATCACCTTCAAATGAATTTATCTGCTTATTTAATTGGCCAACAATGGTTGTGTGGTAACTAATAAACTCCATAAATAGATCTTTATATTCATTATATTTGCTTTCTAGAAAGGGCAGGGTATTCACTTCGCCAACTTTTTCCGCAGTGTAATAGACACTGTGCTCCTGATAGAACCGCTTGTCAGTAATCCGGAAACCGTGCACCGCAAGTAAGTAATCAACAAAATAATCAGTCAGCAACATATTGTGTTCAAAATTCAGGGCGGTAGTGTATTTATTTTTAAGCCATACGTCAAGCTGTGGATACGCAAATATAAGTCTTCCTCCCTCTGGCAGGTATGAAGCAATGGCTCGTAAAAACTCATTCGGATCATAAGCATGCTCAAGGGTATGAGAAAATACGACGGCATCATACTGTTCTTCTGATTGAAAACGCTCATCAAAAAACGCGGGTATTACTTTGATGCGTTCATCAGAATCGCGAAGCGGATTGGGTTCTACAATTGTCCATATGGTATCGTCCGTTTCCTCAACAAAGACTTCTCCCAATGTTCCTTTTCCTCCGCCGATTTCCAAAATTTTCTTTGGAGACTGTTTTGCGATGTACTTTGTGAAATCCTTATAAAATGCCTGCCAAGTGGGTCCGGTTCCGTCCATATGCTGCGCTTGATACAACACCTCAAGGGGAAGCAGTTTGTCAATTTGAATAACGCCTGTTTCGGGGCATATTGCAAAACTCATATCCGCGCGCACATCCTCTCTAGAATCATGATCAACACAACCAAAAAATACGGGGAAATTTTTAAATGTATACAATGGTTCTAAATTCTCCTTGCTAGTAATCACGCTTTTATTCCGAATAATATAATTCATAATTTACTGCGCCTCTGACGGTCCTGACCAAGCGCCTGAACCGCGTTCAAAGGTTAGTTTAAATACATCAAATCCGTCAAAAAACTTTTCCAAAATGTGAACACAAGCTTCTGCTACCGCACCTTCGGACCCACGCGCGTTGGTTGCAAAGTCCGCCAGTGCCTTTGTTTTACAAAACGCGTTTGCGGGAGCAATGCTGTATGCCACTTCTTTAAATACAAGCGCATCATAGATTCCATCTCCCATAAAAATTGTTTTGTTTAAATCAAATCGTTCTTTCATCCATTTTATACGATCAAAGGTGCTAACAAGATCAAGGGGATACTTCATATCATCAATGCGCTTTTTAGTGATTGGAAAACCGCGCTTGTCACCGGAAATCATGTGAATCGTCAATTTGTGGCGTAAAATACTCAACGCGTCAGCATCGTCGGGTCCGAATTTTTTCATTACTTTTCCTTCCGCAGTATAATAAAATTTCCCATCTGTAAGTACGCCATCAACATCTATTACGAAATATTTTGGTACAAATTGCCCTTTTTCAACTAGTCCTGATTTAAAACTTTCCATAAATTTAACTTCCCAAAATAAAACAAAAAAAGATCAAAAGGGTGATGATGTAGTGGCGACATATTAAGCCAGATAATCGTGGTAAGAATTTTTACTTTCTTTAGATCATATCCGTGCTCCAGAATAAACTGATGTAAAATTTCCTGACACAGCACCAATTTATGCGGCCGCATGATATCACAAGTTACATTCCCATTTGAATCTTCAATAGTAAAAAGATTGGCATCTATGATGTCATGGTTAACCGTGAGATTATGATTCAGTTTGCCAAGGTCATAGTACATATCGCCTGCTTGTAAAAGTCCACCAAAATTTTGTCGCCAGTCAAGCAGACAATAGCCGCCCGGTGTTCTAATAATATTATCTAAAACTAGATCACCATGAAATCGCGACTGCTTTGTACTAGTCAACCAGTCAAAATCCACCTTACTAAGAAGCTCTGCAACCGAAAGCACGTGCTCGCCGTTTATAACATCTGCCTGATCCTGTATTCCTTTTTTCTCTAAAAACTTAGATACTCTCTCTTTGGTCTTAGTTGAATAAAAATCATAACATATCTGCTGAAATTTGTCAGCATCTAATTCATGCGCTTTTTGCCAAATATTTTGATCAGCCCATTCTAAAAATTGCCTAAAATCTCTAGGAGTCACCACACGAGGATATAGCTCCCCTTTCGCGAAGGTATACCGATAAAAATTCTTTCCGGTTGCCTCTATTTCCGGCACCAGACCCTTAAGTTCCCTTGCTCGCGCTACCCTGTCGCGTACCATTTCTTCTTTTGCAAAAAACTTTATTACAAATGTATCATCAAAGATAAAAATTGATTCATCAAGTTTATCAAGCACAGTGATCTTGTCGGGAATATTCTTGCGAGCATACTGTAAACTCGTCTGGTTGCCAATATCCAACCATACATTATACGGCACCCACTCAAATGACACATCTTTGTGCAACATTTGATCCAGCACATGCACCTCGGAAAGAGATTGATCTAAAGGATTGTTTTGATACAACTGTTCCAAGATTTGCCAAAACATTTGATAATCCTGAATACCATCAAGACCGATGTGGATAGATTGAAAATCGGACTCGCCCTTATCAAGAAGTTTAACAATACGTTCACCCTCAACCTTATGTGTCCGATATTGAGCCAAGGGCATACCTTGCTCTATCGCTCTTTCAATACAAAATCCGGCAATCCAATTTCGATCAAGTGCCGGAATTGGTTCAGTCACAATAGTGTCACAGGCATGAAAAATAAAGGGACATTGTAAATGCTCTTTCGCATGCAACATTGAATAACCCAAACTACTACCCGGACCTTCAAAGTTATCCACCTCAACAAACGTAACTTTTCTATCTGGATAAGCAAGTTTGACAAACTCTTTTACATGATCACGAAAATATCCAACTGTAATCACAAGCTCAACCTCTTTTTGATATGCCTCAATAATATAAGAAAGCGCCGGCTTTTTACCCACTCTTACTAGCGCCTTGTTGGTATATTTTGTGATATCGCCCAAACGAGAACCCGTACCAGAGGTGGTAATAAGCACCTTATAATTCATGATTTATTTCAAATTAGCGTCTATTGTCTCTTGCAAGTCTTTTATTCTTTCGGCTACGTTTTCACCCTGCTTAAATATCGTGGAACTTCCGCAAACGAGTCGTGTCGCCCCGCGGCGCACCATTTCTGGCGCGCTTTCAGGAGTGACTCCTCCATCAATCTCTATTTCAATCGCGCGCCCTGCAAATTTTTTTTTCAAATCGCTAATCTTGTCTAGTACCCTTGGAATAAGCTTATGTCCAACTATTCCCGGGTTAATAGCCATCAGCATCACAACTTGAATATCGTCCAAGACATAATCCAGCACATTCAGCGGCGTGGCGAGATTGAGTGCCGCGCCGGCATTGGCACCAGCGTCGCGTATTTTTTTTAGCGCGCGATGCAGGTGTCGGTGCGACTCTACATGAGGCATAATAGTCGTTGCGCCGGCTTTTACGAATGTCTCGATGTATGGCTCAATATCCTCAACCATAGCGTGAACATGAATTGGCAACGAAGTTATTGAGCGAATTTCGGCAAGCATTTCGGGATGTAATCCGTACCGTGGCACAAACAAAGCATCCATGACATCAAAATGGAGTGATTCAATACCGCCCTTTTCCAGTCGCTTAATCTCTTCGCCTAACTCCAACATATTGGCGCAGATAAGCGAAGCTGTTAAAGTATAAGACCGTGTAGCTGAAGTTCCCATATTATTCAAGATTAGAATGCCGTGACCACATAGTTTCATGCATCTCACCAGTTTCAAGCATAAGGCGGAGTACTATAGCATCAAAAAAAATTCCTAAACATTGTTCATTTAACGTTGTCATTGGCTGAATACTCCTAAACCCATCAATTGGCTTAGTTTTTGAAGGGGCGGGAATCACCACCACAATATCAGCGAGCTTACCCATGCGTGACTCTGGATTCGCAGTAACAAGCGCTATTCTTGCTCCCCGATCCTTGGCGAGGGTCACAAGATCATAAATTGTCTGCGTCTCACCAGAGCCAGAAGCGACCAAAAATAGATCATCCTGCCCAATCGCGGGCACCACTGAATCTCCCAAGGTAAACGCTCGTAATCCAAGATGCCCCAAGCGCATGGTAAATCCACGTACAGCCATACCTACCCGCCCCGCGCCGCAGGCGACAATTGTTTGAGCGTTCAAAACTGCCTGTGCCAATCTCTCTGTTTGCCCTATGTCAATCTTGCCCAATACAAAATCGATCTCTTCAAGGATTTTACTGATATGATCCTTTGAATTAACGGGAATACCATCGCTGAAATACTCCCGAGCGTGTTCAAGGCTTTCTGTATTGCCAATATCATGCCATGTTTCAAACGGCCGTACAACAAACTCCTTGCCATTTTTAATCATCTCATTTATTACTCGGCAATCATTTAAACTTCCGTCATTAAGGTCAGCAAGATAGAGTCTTTCAAGATGCGACCAAAATTCCTGATAATCATGAACTCCTACTAAGCCAATATGAATATAATCAAAATCAAGATTGCCCTTGTTTTTAATTTCTTTAATATAATTATCGTTCACCTGAAACGAACTATAGATTGCCGAATCGTTTCCTTTAAAACCGCCGCTCCAGTTGGATGACGGAGGCAATACTGGTTCTTTGACAATAGTATCGCTCGCATGAAAAACGAAGGGGCATTGAAGATAATCCTTGGCTTTTAGCATAGAATAACCTAGACTACTGCCCGGTCCTTGATATTTATCAACTTCAACAAAGGCAAACTTCCGAGTAGGATAAGCGAGCTTAACAAAATCTTTAACCTGTTGGCCAAAATGTCCAAGGGTAATAACGCTCTCAACTTCAGACGGATAGGCATCAATAATATGAGCAAGGGCGGGTTTACGGCCAACTCTTACGAGCACTGGATTTGTGTGTTGCGGAATTCCACCCAAGCGAGATCCTGTCCCAGAAGTGGTAATCAATACTTTATAATCCATAGATTGCGTGTTTATTTAATACGTTTTCCGTTCACGGTAAGTTCATAAATGCCAATATAATTAGATCCCTCGGCTTGAACCCGAAGTTGCGAGAGTTCCTTTTTATCTACTTTTACAATTGACCTTGAGGCAAGTGGAAAACCACCATCCTCCAAGAGAATCCATGGACTGTCGTCAGATACGCCTAATCTTCCTTCTAGTTTCCAGTTCTTAATATAATTTGGATCAGTTCCCATAGTACCCCAATATAGCACGACCTCGCTCAATTCCACATTTCCTCCAAGATCCACCACATAATCAATATTTATATTTCCGGGCGCCGCTTGGGTCCCTATGACTCCGTCAATAAGTTTATCCGACGTAGTCTGGGCCTGAATAGCGCCCCCTGATTCAGGAATTAAACTCACGACATAATTACTCTTTAACTGTAACGGGCCTACTCGTTTTGCTTTGGGATTAACTCTTAGCTCATCAAAAAGTTTATTTTGCAAAACACGAAAATTAAGGGTTATTACTAATATAATAATAAGGAGTCCCAATAAACTTACCCCGCCAACTTCAAACGTTAAAATAGCGTAAATTTTCTTAACAGAACGGTTTATCAAGGGAATTTTTTGAGCAATTTTTATCTCAAGCTCTTCTTCTCGTGTCATATAATTGCAAGATATAAAAAAAATAATTTATAACTATGTTGATTATGAATCAATCACTAAGGCGATAGCCCAAAAATATAAAATTAGGTCGCTAAAACTCAAAATTGGTTTTCTTAAACTAAGCGCGTAATCCATAATTATACATTAAAAATTTTTATAAACACTTGTAAATAGCATCAGCTCTCTTGGCCGCCTCATTCAAGAACCAACTTTTTATATCCACAAACACGCTTCGGTTCCCGCCCTTATTTTTGCAATACCCTGCCTTAACATATGACATTTTTCTCCCACAACCCCTGAATTTTGTTTCCATTTCCATAAACTATGAGCTTTGATAATTTTCGTAAACGCTACGCGTTGCCTCTTCTTCCCACACCTCGCGCACGGGAAACGCCCCAACCGTCCTTGCTTCGCAGTCAAACGAGACGATTGTAAGCGGAATCGCGGGGTACTGCGCCATAAATACCTTTAGAGGACGAACGCTCACTGCGCGCGGGTTGGTTTTAACTTCATAGGCCGCCTCTTCGCGTACCACAAAATCCACCTCATGCTTTCCTATGGTGCGCCAAAACCGGATTTCCTCAACGCTATATGCCTCAAGAAGCTGCCGAAATGTCGCATTCTCAAGAAGCGCGCCGCGATCGTCGCGTACTATAAAAGTAGTAAATTTATCAACAAAAAAATTACGCAGCCCGAGATCCATAAAAAATACTTTCGGCATCTTGGTCAGCTCTTTGCGCATATTCTTAAAGAACGGCTGAATAAGCGCGAGGTGAAATGATTTTTGCATCACCGTGAGATACTTTTGAATCATGGTCTTTGAGACTTCAAGCGTGGAAGCAAGTTCAGAAGCATTGAACAATTGCCCTACCTGTGAGGCAAGCATTTTCATAAGCTTATAAAACACCTCTTCCTGACGCACATGAGCCTCAAAAATATCTTTCTTCACATAGGAATACGCGAGCTCTTTAAGCAGTTCTCTCTTCTCCTCAAGCGGGGCAAGTACCACGCGAGGATATCCGCCATAAAGCATATATTCTTCAAAATATTGCCGCACCCGCGTACGCGCGTCAATGCTCAATAGCCCCCCGAGGCGCTCCTCAAGCGCCGGCTCAAGCTTAAACCGTAAAAACTCCTTGAATGAAAGCGTACGCACCGGGAGAATGCGCTTTCGTCCGGCAAGCGAGTCTTTGAATTTCTCATCAAGATAAAATGCGGACGATCCGGAGGCGAGGATTTTAATACGGCCATGATATTCATCATAAAGATATTTCAATACATTGGCCGGGTCGTTGAGGTACTGCACCTCATCTATGAAAAGAAAGGTTCGCCTTTGCAAATCAAAAGTAAAGAGCTTAAAAAGATTCTTGGGCGATGCATTCAAAAGGGCTCGGTACTCCGGATCCTCTAGATTAAGGAAATGCGACGGCGCGCCGAGAACCGTTCGCACCTCTTCCTCAAGTTGCCGAAGCACGGTAGTCTTCCCCGCCTGCCGGGCCCCTACAAAAAGAAGGATCTCATCATCTTGAAAATATTTTTTTGCTACTACCGTAATATCCCTAATAATACTCATAAAAGCGAGGAAAATGGCTTATAAGTTTCATATAAATCCATTATATCGGATATTGTGGATTTGTAAAGTACAATTTATCCACATCTATGCTGACAAGTCCCGTGTCTATGACCCACACTTTTCATGAGCTCTTTTGTGTACTTTTACGTTATTTGTTCATTTCTTATCAATTTTGTTTTGTATCAAAACGATAAAATCTTAGTATTTTGTTGTATATAGATTATACGACCCGCTAAAATCCATACTCAAACATCCTATGTTATAAACACTTATAAATTATTGGCAAATTTTCTGGCGCGCTGGAAAGAAACTGACTCTTTATATCTACAAGCACTCCACGTCCGCTTCCATTGAAATATTTAACAAAATCTAAAAGCTGCATTTCTTTAAATTGTTTATGCACGGCGGCTAAAATAATGCCATCTATTTTACGTCTTTGCGGGTCAGTCAGCGCCACGGTTTGATTATGAAACCGACTTCTCTAAAAGTTCATGGAGTTGCCGCAAAAATTTCTCAACGGGCAATACCCGAATATTACCCTCCCAGCCATCGCGATCTCCGCCGGTTAAAAAATACGCACGCGCCATTGGATAATCTTTCATAAATACATTTAGACCCTTAAACATTTCATCGGTAATGCGGGCGCTACGTTTTATCTCAATGCCAATTATACCCCTTGGGCCATAGAGCACAAGATCAACCTCCTGCCCGTTGGCCGTACGCCAAAAAAATATCTCATATCCAAACTGGTAATAATGATTTATGGCACGTACCTCTTGAAAGATGAGGGTTTCAAGCGCCGCGCCATCAATATCTTCTGGTGTATCTAGCGGCCCACGAGGACGAAGTGCTCGATAAATCCCGGCATCAAAAAAGAAAAGTTTAGAATGCATAACCATGCGCCGTTTTGCTTTTTTGGTAAATACTGGAACCCGCGCGGCGATAAGCAAATCTTCAAGAATGGAAAAAAAACTTTCGGCAACTTTTCGGTGCACCGCGCACTCGCGGGCAACAGTGGATATATTTAATAGTTGCGCTTGTGAAAAACTTGCCACTTCAAGGAAGCGTGAGAATGCGCCAAGATTACGCGTCAGCCCTTCTTGTTGTACTTCTTCTCTTAGATAAGTGGTAACATATGACTCAAGATATCTTTTAGGATCGTGTTCTTGAAATGTTAAAGGAAGATGTCCGAATCGCAACGCATGCGATAACTTGAAATCTCTGCCCAGCTCTTCAGCGGTCAATGGATACATGAAAGATGTGAGCGCGCGACCCGCAAGAAGATTCACTTCCCCGCGTTTGAGTTTACGCGCGCTTGAACCAGTAAGCGCAAAATATAGATGGCGGCTTTCAATCAAACGATGTACCTCGTGGAGCAGTTCAGGAACCCTTTGCACCTCATCCAGCACAACCCAATCCTGCCAAGTCTCCGGAATCATTTGTGCAAGACGATGCGGTCGCGCAAGCAAATCATTATAAACCTCAGCGTTGAGCAAATCAAAATACAATGCCTGCGGGAACTGCGTCTTGAGCCAAGTTGTCTTCCCCGTACCGCGCGGTCCAAATAAGAAAAAACTCTTTCGGTGAGGTGGTTTGAGTATTCTGGTATACATAACTCCATTCTACATACAATAATGGAGTTTGTCAAAATCAAATCTTCGGGGGCTACGCTGAATTGTGGTGTTTCTGGCAATTATAAACTAAAGGTAAAAATTGTGTCAACATTTATGGAATATGGTCGAAAAATGTATAATCTCTAAATATTATAGACATTTATAGATTATTTCTTGGTGATTATTCGTTCTTGTCAAATAATAACTTTTCACATCAACAAGAACACCTAGACCGTTGCCGTTCCTATTGTAATGCCGTACAAAATCGTCAATATTCATCTCCTTGAACTGCCGGTGAAGAGTGGCAAGAATAATGCCATCCACCCCGTTAGAAGTCCGATGTACTTGCACGCCGGCAGGCGCCCCTGCCTCCTTACTTCTAACGGGGTCCACCTTGTCCATGCTCGCCAAATCTTTTACATACTCTACGCCGAACTTAGCAACCTCGCTCTGTTTTAAATTTGGATCATGCCCCAATACATGTACGCCGTAAGACTGAAGTTTTTTAATTGTATCAAAAATTTTAGAATTGCGCGTGTCACGAATATCCTCTTTGAAGGTTAGGCCCATTATGAGCACGCGCGACCCCTGAACGACCTTACCCGCCTCCACCAATCCTTGAATCATAAGATCAGCCACGTATTCTGCCATCCGATCATTGATACGCCGCCCAGCAAGAATCACCTCTGGACTATAACCAAGTTCTTGAGCGCGATAGGTTAAATAATATGGATCAACGCCAATACAATGCCCGCCAACTAACCCGGGCTGGTATTTGTGAAAATTCCACTTAGTGCCTGCCGCTTCAATAACATCTTTAATATTAATATTCAAGCGATGAAAAATAAGTGAGAGTTCGTTCATGAGCGCGATATTTAAATCGCGCTGGATGTTTTCAATAACCTTGGCGGCCTCGGCGGTTTTGATATTTGGCGCTTTGTGCACGCCCGCCAAGCAAATCTCTCCATAAACAGCAGCCACAAGCTCAAGCGTTTCCGCGTCCATTCCAGAAACAACTTTAATAATTTTATCCAGCGTGTGTTCGCGGTCGCCCGGATTCACGCGCTCTGGCGAATAAGCAATCTTCCAGTCTACGCCGCATTTTAAACCAGACACCTTTTCAATAATCGGCACACAAATATCTTCGGTCACTCCCGGATACACCGTTGATTCATAAACCACCACACTGTCCGGGCGAATATGCTTACCCACTGTTTCAGAAGCCTCCCTTACCATGGTTAAATCAGGCGTTTTGGCTTCTGTAATTGGGGTCGGTACAGTAATAATAATAAAGTTAGCGCACTCCAACGCAGACGGGTCGCATGTGTACTCCACTTGCGCCGCGGCCATTTCCTCATCAGGCACTTCTCCGTTCGGATCATGTCCCCTATTCAGCACAGCAACGCGTTCACGACTCCTGTTAAAACCGACGACCTGGGCAAAACGACTTTTGCCAAACGCAACTGCCAAGGGTAGGCCCACGTAACCAAGACCCACGACGGCTATTTTTACTTCTTCAATTCTAGGTAACATAAACAAGATTGCTAATTTATTGAAGAACATTTTTTCAGAATCATCGCAAGTGTCAAAAAATCCTTAAATTATGGTCTCCCTACGCCAACATAGTGCCAACCAAGAGTTCGCATCTTTATGGGATCAAGCATATTGCGACCATCAATCAAGCGTGGTGCCGCCACCACTTGTTTTAAGCTCTGCCAATCCAAATCTTTAAATTCACCCCACTCGGTTGCCAACAAAACCACCATAGCTCCTTCTAGAGCGCTTGTCGCGTCAGGAGCAAAAACCACCCCGGAAAGTTTTTGTCGGCTGTTTTCCATAGCGACCGGATCATAAACTCGCACCCGCGCTCCTTCTTTCAATAATAAATGAATAATTTGGATAGCCGGCGAATCTCTAATATCATCTGTGTCCGGCTTAAAAGCCAGTCCTAAAACAGCGATCTCCTGACCGTCCAAATTCCCTCCGACCGCTTGACGCACCTTGGTTACCGCACGATACCGTTGATCATTATTAACGTCAATAACGGCTTTAAGGAGTTTAAAATCATAATCATTTGTCAAAGCGATATTGTGGAGCGCCCTTACGTCTTTGGGGAAACAACTACCGCCCCAGCCCAGTCCAGCATCAAGAAAATATTTTCCAATACGTTTATCCAATCCCATACCATACGCCACGTCTTTGATATCAGCTCCAACCTGCTCGCACACGTTAGCGATTTCATTAATGAAAGAAATCTTGGTCGCCAAAAAAGCATTTGAGGCATACTTAATCATCTCTGCGCTCTTGATATCAGTAAGTACTCGCTCGCCCGGCAACTTTTCATGTACGGCAAGCAATAACTCCTGAGCGCGCCTTGAATTAGTGCCAATCACCACACGATCAGGCTCAAGAGTATCTTTGAGAGCCGTCCCTTCGCGAAGAAATTCCGGACACGAAGCCATGTCAAATTGAGCGCTCGGATTTATTTCTTTAACGATTTTTCGCACCCGTTCAGCCGTACCAATCGGTACTGTGCTTTTATTAACGATGACCGTGTAGCTTTGAAGATGTTTGGCCACTTCTGCGACGGCCGTATCAATCTGCGATAAATCGGCTTCACCAGAAGGAAGAGACGGTGTGCCGACACACAAAAAAACAACTTCAGATTCCGAAACAGCTTCGCTATAATCAAGCGTTGGTATTAACCGACCAACCGCCCCATTGCGCCGAACTACCTCTTCAAGACCAGGCTCGTAGATAGGGAGATCCCCTTGCTGAAGTTTATTCATCTTGGCGCGATTGCGCATAACCGCATAGACTGTATGCCCTAAATCTGAAAATACCGCGGCAGAGGTAAGTCCAACATAACCAGCACCGACAATCGCGAGCTTCATAACTTGTCAAACCATTCAATAGTTTGTTTCAAACCATCTTTAAATTCTACTCGCGGCTCCCAGTTAAACAAATTTTTTGCCTTACTGATATCAGCGAGCGTGTCACGCGGTTCTACTCGCGGATCAATGTGGAGGACTGGGCCGCCAATAAGAGCGGCGACTTCATTCACACTATTGTTGTTACCCGCGCCAATGTTTATGACTTCGCCCTTCCCTACCTTATCGTTCCCCATGGCCAGAAGGTTCGCGCGTACCACATCATCAACAAAAGTAAAATCGCGAGTCTGCGTGCCATCTCCGGTAATGGTCAATGGCTCTCCGGCCGCCAGCTGTTTTAAAAAAACGGCGATCACAGTCACATAAGAACCCTCAAAAGCAAGACGCGGGCCATAGACGTTAAAATATCTTAATGACACTGTTTCCACGTTCCAAAATATACTAGCGAGCTTGCAATACTCCTCGCCTACATATTTTTGCAGTCCGTAAGGACTTTTGGGATTGGGCTTCATGTCTTCGTGTAAGGGCAAAATATCTTGGTCGCCATAGGCAGATGATGAAGCTGAATATACAATGCGTTTAACGCCGGCGTCGCGCGCGGCCATAAGTACATTTAGAGTACCCGTAATATTTATCTCATTTGTTTTAAGCGGCTCCTCAATTGAGAGCTGAACGCGCGGCAAGGCCGCCGCGTGGAATACGCCGTCAATGCCCATAAATGCCGATTTAAGGGCTTTTGCATCAGTAATACTACCTTCTGTCACCTCGGCGCCATAGGGTACATTTTCTCGCTTTCCAGTAGAGAAATCATCAAGCACACGCACTTTATCTCCGTGCTCAAGCAACGCTTCTACGATATGAGAGCCAATAAACCCGGCCCCGCCGGTTACTAAATAATTACTCATTGTCGTAATTTATGACTTATTTCCCTTGATAAGTTTAGCGCGTTTCAAGAATTTTATAATGCTGATAGCGCATTTTTCACAGAAGTAAAATATCTTAAGCTCCTTGCTATAATTAACGCTCACTTTATCATTTACATCAGTAATCTCTTTTTTACAGGTGTCGCACTTATAAATAAGCATATTACTAACGAGTTAGGCTTATAATGCGTTAGTATAACTTAAATCGGTTTTCTAATACAGCGGCTAAAAACGCTTAAATTTTCTCACAATCAAAAATATATCCACAGGGTAAATTGATTATGCTGGTACCGTAATCAATATGCAGCAATCAATATGAACAAAAAATTAGCACGCTTAAAAACTAAACAAGGGCGGTCTTACGACCGCCCTTAATTTATCTAAATCTTAATCAATCGTTACCGCAAGGCGTAGCCCCAGGCGCGAACAGCAGCCCAGTCAAGAGGTGAGGTTGGAATTCTTCCAAAGACGCCCTTAAACTTCGTTATACCACCGCGTTCTTTGTTTAAGTCTCGGGCAAAGCGCACGCGATACATCATTGTGTTCCATGCCAAATCTTCTTTGGTGTTTTTGAAGTTGGGGCGATGACCCACGAGATCTTCAAACACACCAACTACCTTGCTCAATTGCCCCTGCTCTTTGGGAAGATTGCGCACTGTCGGCTTCTGACCATTGGCAAGCTGTTCAAGAGCTGTAATGTTGACACGGCCTAGTGTTTCTAGCTGATCGCGAACTAGGGCGAGACGCTCACCAGAACCCAATTTAACCGTGGCCGTTGACACTCCGTATGTTACGAAGTTGGTTGCCACTGTTTCTGACGCTTGATCCAAAGTTACTTTGAATTCTTTGGCGCTCTTCTCAACCTTAGCATTGCTCGCTGCTTCGGCTGTTTCGTTACGGCTAACACCAAGCTGTTGAGTTAATGTATTCGCATCGGATATTACATCTAACGATGGCGGCGTGGCTGGAATGGCCGGAGTTGCCGGTGTGGCTGGTGTGGCTGGCTCTTCACCGGGTGTCGCAGGTGTTGCTGGAGTGGCTGGCGTAGCAGGAGTCGCTGGA